>Ga0315910_10004465_pt1 | contig 11697 bp, 13 predicted proteins | sample EdamamesoilMG_FD_204470 | JGI IMG/M metagenome (GOLD analysis project Ga0315910, IMG submission 204470) | Garden soil microbial communities collected in Santa Monica, California, United States - Edamame soil | ecosystem: Environmental > Terrestrial > Soil > Garden | place: USA: California...
CACCCGCGAATACACTGCGGACGCCGAGCTGTATGTGGAACCCTCGCAGTTGCGCTACTGGGTGTACCGCTTCATGGAAGCGACGGGGCTGTCTACTTTCTGACTGCCAGTTCGGCGCGCGCGAGCGTCGCCGCCGTCGTGCCGATCGAGGCCATCGCCTGCTGCGCGGCCTTTTCCAGCGCCTGCACGATGGCACCGACCCGATTGTCCGCGGCCGGCTGATCGGCGCTGGCATCGCATCGCCCCAGCACGCGCCGCGGCGCGCCGGTGGTCAGCACGCACTCGAGCACCACATGCGCGGTGGGCGCACCCGAGGCCGCATAGACCGCCTCGAAATGCCGCACCGTGAGCAGCAACTCGAAGTCCCCCGGTACCGATCCCGGCTCCGTGCCCACGGTCACCTGGAAAGCACCCGAGCGCGACAGCGACTCCACTGCGAATGCGGCCAGGACGCGGGGCAGCGCGGTGCCCCAGCGGCTCGCGGCGATGTAGTCCAGTTCATTACCGGGTCGCGTGATCGCGATCAGGTTGGTGTCGAGACCCGGCTGCACTTCCGGCCGAACCACGCGCAGGATGGCCGGCACCGGTTGCGTCGATGCCGCGGGCGCGCCCGCCTGCAGCACATACACCTGCTCCACCGCGCGATCACTGCGCAGGCCACCGCAACCCGTCAGCCATGCCGCCTGCAGAAGGAGCACGACGCCTGCATACCTTGCACAAGCCCGTCGCACCGGGTTACCGCCTCCCTGGCTCATCGCGGCACCTTAACACCGCGCTGCGGGGCCTTGTACAGGATCTGCGAGGGATCATCGCGCAGCGTGCCGGTAAGATCGCGGAAGGACTCGGCGGCTGCACGCGCCTCTTCCAGCGTGCGTTGCAGCTGCGGCAGGCCATCGCGGGTGAAGGCGGAGATGTCGCCCTGGTTCTGCGCGATGAACTGGCTGATGCCCTTGCTGGCGGACTCCAGATGCTCGGCCGTGCCGCTCAGGCGTTCTACCAGCTGCTTGAGCTCCGGCGTCATCTCCGCGGTGGTGCCGCGCACCTGATCGGCCAGGCGGCGCACCTGCTCACTGGTGGAGTTGAGGCTCGTGACCAGCGTGTCGACACGCTTCATGGTGGCCGGCAGGCCTTCGCTGACGTCGTACAGGTTGGCGATCATGGCGGCCAGCGCCTGGGTGTTCTCCGAGGAGAAGATCAGCTGCGCGCGCTGCATCAGTTCCGCCGCGCCACCGGCGATCTCCGGCAGGCTCGACAGGAAGCGGTCGAAATCCGAGCGTACCGAGGCGATCACCGGATAGCGCTCACTGGGCACTGCCGGAAAATCCTCCTGCCCCGCCGCCTTCTGCTTCAGGTCGATGTACAGCAGTCCGGTCACGCCGGTCAGCGACAGCTGCGCGCGCGTGTTCTCGTCGATGGGCGCGGACTGGTCGATGTTGGCGATGACCTGCACGCGGCCGACGCTGCGGCTGTCGAGACGGATGCGCCGCACCCGCCCCACGTCCACGCCCAGGTAGCGCACCGCGCCGCCCTCGGTCAGTCCCGACACGCTGCCGGAAAAGTAGATCTCGTAGGGCACGTAGCTGCGCCGGTCGCGCCCTTCCGAGTACCAGTAGACGAACATCACCGCCATCGCCACCACCAGGATGACGAAGGCGCCGACCGCCGTGTAGTTGGCCTCACGCTCCATGTGGCGATGCTCCCTTGCCGAAACGCGCGGCCCGCGTGCCATGGAAATACGACTGTATCCACGGATGCGGGTGCTGGACGATGCGCTCGCGCGTGTCCTGCACCATGCGGCGGTCGACGATCACGCCGACGCGTTCGCAGATGCGGAAGATGGTATCCAGATCGTGCGTGATCATCACCACCGTCAGTTCCAGCTCATGCTGAAGATAGGCTATCAGGTCATCGAAGGCCGCGGCACTGATGGGATCGAGGCCCGAGGTGGGCTCGTCGAGGAACAGCAGCGGCGGATCCAGCGCCAGCGCACGCGCCAGCGCCACGCGCTTGACCATGCCCCCGGAGAGCTGCGAGGGATACTTGCCGGCCGCATCCTCGGGCAGTCCTACGAGCCGCAGCTTCAGGTGCGCCAGCTCATCCATGGCAGCGGGCGGCAGCCTCAGGTGCTCGACCATGGGCAGCTGGATGTTCTCGCGCACGGTCAGCGAGGTAAACAGCGCCCCGTGCTGGAAGGTCACGCCATAGCGGGCCTTGGCCGCGCGCAGCGCCTCCCCGTGCAGCTGCGCCATGTCCACGCCGTCCACCAGCACCTGCCCGGCCTGTGGCCGGCGCAGCCCGAGGATGGAGTGCAGCAGCACCGATTTGCCGCTGCCCGAGCCGCCGAGGATGCCGAACACCTCGCCACGACGCACCTGCATGTCCAGGCCATCGTGCACCACCTGGCGGCCGAAGCGGTTCACCAGTCCGCGCACCTCGACGGCGAATTCGGATTCTTCGGCCATCAGAAGTCGATCTTCAGGAACAGAACCGCGAACAGCGCATCGGCCAGCAGCACCAGGAAGATGGACTGCACCACCGCCACCGTCGTCAGCCGGCCCAGCTCGCGCGAGGAGCCGCGCACCTGCAGGCCGCGGTACGTTCCGGCCGTGGCGATCAGCACCGCGAACACTGGCGCCTTGATGAGGCCAGCCCAGAAAGTGGTGGGCGCGATGGCCTCGTTGGCCCGGGTGATGAACTGCTGCAGCGGCATGTCGAGCAGCGTCTGGCACAGCAGCGCGCCCCCCATGAGGCCGATGAGGTCTGCGATGAAGGTGAGCAGCGGCAGCGCGATGACCAGGCCCAGCGCGCGTGGCAGCACCAGCGTCTCAATCACGTCCACGCCGGTGGCGGCCAGCGCGTCCACCTCATCGTTCAGCTTCATCGAGCCGATCTCGGCGGCGAAGGAGCTGCCAGTGCGGCCCGCGACGATAATGGCCGTGAGCAGCACGCCCAGCTCGCGCAGCACGCCCACCGTGATGAGGTCCACCACGTAGATGTCGGCGCCGTAGTTGCGCAGCTGGCTGGCCGACAGGTAGGCCACGATCACGCTGATCAGGAAAGCAATCAGCGCCACGATGGGAATGGCGGTGATGCCGGTGTCGTAGACATGACGGGCCACGGAGGTGAGCCGCAGGTGCCGCCAGTGGCGCAGCGCGAGGAACTGGGTCACCGTGGCGCGGCCGACGAAGGCCAGCCCGTGGCGAGCGTCCCGCACTCGCTCCAGCGTCGTGCGGCCCAGCATCTCCACCGGATCGTAGTCATGGTGATGGTGTTCGCGCAGCGCGGGCGGCCTCGCCTCGGCGTCCGCGTACAGCGCATGGCGTACGAGCTGCAGTGAGCGCGGCTCCCCTTCCGGGAACTCCACCGCCACCTCGCCGCCAGCGAGCCTCCGGGTCAGGTCATCCAGCGCCCATGAACCTGCCAGGTCCAGGCGCGCTGCGCCGCGCGTGTAGATTCGCGCGCGACGCACACCGCCCAGGTCCAGCGCGGCCTGTTCCTCCAGGATGGACTCCAGGCTCGCGGCGTTCCATTCGCCACGCAGCGTCAGTCCCAGTATCTCTCCTTCCCGCCGGCTTTCCAGGAAAGCCATCCATGACCTCGCCGTGGCCTAGGTGTCGTCGCGATATCTCCGCAGACGAATCACGATGTACAGCATTCCGGCGGTCACTGCGAGTCCGATCCACAGCGAGGGCCGCTGCAGACCCTCCCAGGGGTGGAAAACCGGGGTCATGTGCCAGACCACGAAGCGCCAGACATTTCCGGTGTGGAATACGAAACTCTCCAGGATGCCCAGCACCAGGATGGGCAACCCCGCCATGAAGTAAGGCGAGCGGCTCGAGATCACCGAGGCCAGCATGTACCAGGCGCACAGCGGCGCATACCACAGCGTGGTCACCAGCATGCAGGCCAGCACCCGCCCTTCGGCGCGCAGCCAGTCCGCGGTGTTCCAGCCGCCAATGGCCTGGGTCAGGCTCGGCGCAAGGATGCTGTTGATGGCATGCATGACGGGATAGACGGCGGTGACCAGCACGAAGGTGACCACCACAGGCACCAGCATGCCCACGCTGAACTTGCTGATCACGGTCTGGAAGTCGGACACCGGCAACGACTTCCAGAACAGGATGCTGCGGTCCTTGCGCTCCGCGTACAGGCAATCGAGCAGGTAGAAGCTCACCACCACGCCTGAGATCAGCCAGAGCTGGGCAGTCAGGCCGATGACGCCCAGCCACATGGCGCTGGCGCCGGGCATGCCGACACCATCACCGACGTTGGCCCCCGGGGGAAGGCGGAAGTTCATGCCGCTGTTGGACCAGGCGACGACGCCGACCAGTGCCACCAGGATCATCAGGCCGGCGGCCACCACCGGTGCCAGCCACAGCCAGCGGTGTTCCCAGAGTTCGCGCTTCACCAGCGTCTGATACAGCACCTTCATGCGGCCTCCTTCTGCATGCGGGCGACGAAGAGGTCCGCGATGGTGGGCGTGCCGAGCTCGCCCAGTGCCGCGAGCTCCTCGCGCGGCGCGTTCTCGTAGAACAGCACCGTCCTGCCCAGCACCGCACGTTCACTGAACGGCCGCAACGCGCGCGCGGCGGAAAGCTGGTCGGCTTTCACGATGAGCTGCGCGTATCGATCGCCGATCTGCTCGGTCGGCGTATCCAGCACGATGCGCCCCTGCTCGATGAACAGCACATCGGTCAGCAGGTGTTCGATCTCCTCCACCTGGTGGGTGGTGACGAGGATGGTGCGCTCCTCGTCCATGTAGTCATTCAGCAGCGTGTCGTAGAAACGCCGCCGGACCAGCAGGTCCAGGCCCAGCGTGGGCTCATCCAGCACCAGCAGCCGCGCGCGGATGGCCAGCACCAGCGCCAGGTGCAGCTGCGTCACCATGCCCTTGGAAAGCTGGCGCACCTTGTGCGTCAACTTCACGTCGGTGCTGGCCAGGAACTGCTCCGCACGCTCGCGGTTGAAGGCAGGGTGCACGCCCTGCACGTACTCCAGCGCATTGCGCACGGTCAGCCACTTGGGCAGTACCGCCACGTCGGCGATGAAGGAGACCTCCCGCATCACCACGTCGCGCTCGGTGGTGGGATTGCGGCCCAGCACCCGCAGGTGACCCTCGTAGGGAGTCAGGCCCAGCAGCGACTTGATGACCGAAGTCTTGCCCGCGCCGTTGCGACCGATCAGACCCACGATGCGGCCCGGGCCCACCGTGAAATCCACTCCCGCGACCGCCTGCTTGCCGCCGCGGTAGCTCTTGGAGAGACCGCGGGCCTCGATGATCGGCGACATCTACTTCTGCTCCGTTCTGGTAGGTAGAGGTGGCGTGACGGCGCCAGTGCTTTCGCTGTTCAGCAGCTCTTCGGCTGACAGGCCCAGGCGCTGGATGGTGGCCTGGATGCGCGGCCACTCGGAGGAGAGGAATCGCTGGCGCTCGTCCTTGCGCAGCGCACCACTGGCTCCGGGCGCGACGAACATGCCCAGGCCGCGACGTTTCTCCACCAGCCCCTCGTCGGCGAGTTGCTGGTAGGCCTTGAGCACCGTGAGCGGGTTCAGGCGATACTCGGTGGCCACCTGGCGCACCGAAGGCAGGGCCTCCCCCTCCTTCAACGTCCCTTCCAGCACCATGGCCACGACACGGTCGCGCAGCTGGCGGTAGATGGGCTGGGACTCGTCCCAGTTGGCGTCGATGGGGCTCACGAAGTCACCATCATGCGGCATCCGGCTGCCGGTCGTTGGCCGACGTGGCCCGGGAGGCGGCCTGGGCGGGGTCAGACACCGCGTTCGGTGACGCGGCAGCCTTGGAAGGCATGTCCTTCGTCTCGCCCTGCTCCGTCACGGGAACCTCTGTCCGGGCCGTCATCGCGGGCTGCACGGGAGCCGCATCGAACCAGACCGACACGCTGGCGATGGACAGCCACAGGCAGAACAGCGCGCTGGAGAACAGCTTCGCAGCCCAACCACCTTCCTGAATCACCGCCATGGTCGTCTTCCTCTGGTTCGCTTATTTGTTTCTGTCGTGAATCAAATTCTGGCTTCTGGCCGGTATTTGTCCCGGCTCAGATCCCAACAAGGCTGCGTACCGGCGCGGCTGCGACGGACGCGAGGGTCGCGCCGAAGCTGCCCGACGTGGCGGTGAGGACCACGGTGGTGCCGGTGGCAATGAAGGCGGTGGTGAGGACAGCCAGAGCAAAGGCGATGGCGCGAGCGCCCAGTCCCACGGTGAAGTTGCCATTCTGGATCTCCATTTCAGTTCTCCTTGTTCCTTGTCGCTTCGGGTATCGGGACCACCCCTCTACCTCGATGGTGTTGTATTCAACTACAACACTAGTACGGTGTCAACACCCCAAGTCAAAAATGTTTGCCGGGTAGAATCGGGGCCCGTTTGCCCCCTGGGGCGCCCCGCCAGGGGCCCTCGCCGCAGTCCTGGAGACCCGATGAAGAAGCCCGTCACCGTCACGATCACCGGCGCCGCCGGCCAGATCGGCTATGCCCTCGCCTTCCGCGTTGCCTCCGGGCATCTGCTGGGCAACGACCAGCCCGTGAACCTGCACCTTCTCGAGATCACGCCGACACTGCCGGCGCTGCAGGGCGTGGTGATGGAACTGAACGACTGCGCGTTCCCGCTGCTGAACAAGGTCATCGCGACAGACGATGCGAAGGTCGCGTTCAGGGATTCACAGGTGGCGCTGCTCGTCGGCGCGCGTCCGCGTGGTCCCGGCATGGAGCGAAAGGATCTGCTGCTGGCGAATGCGCAGATCTTCTCCGCGCAGGGCAAGGCGATGAATGAAGTCGCCGATCGCAACATCAAGGTGCTCGTGGTCGGCAATCCCGCCAACACCAATGCGCTGATCGCGCGGGCGAATGCGAAGGATCTGAATCCGCGGAATTTCACCGCGATGACGCGTCTGGATCACAACCGTGCGCTGTCGCAGCTCGCGGAGAAAACCGGCGCGCACACCACCGACATCCGCAAGCTCACGATCTGGGGAAACCATTCCTCGACGCAGTATCCGGATCTGTCGCATGCCACGGTCAAGGGCACTGCGGCGAAGACACTGGTCGACCAGAAGTGGATCGAGGAGACGTTCATCCCGGTCGTGCAGCAGCGCGGCGCCGCCATCATCAAGGCTCGAGGGGCTTCATCTGCCGCGTCCGCGGCAGCTGCTGCCATTGATCACGTCCATACGTGGGTGAAGGGCACCGCCGATGGCGACTGGGTATCAATGGCCGTGCCTTCCGATGGCAGCTACGGCATTCCCGAAGGCGTGGTGTATTCGTATCCGGTCACCACGAAGAACGGCGAGTACTCCATCGTGCAGGGGCTGTCGGTGGATGAGTTCAGCCGCAAGCGCATGGACCTGTCGAATGCCGAGCTGCGCGAGGAGCGCGACGGCGTGAAGGACCTTCTCTAGAAAGGAATCTGAAAATGAGCCGACTCCGCCTCGCCATCCTCGTTACCGCAATCACTGGCCTGGCGTTGTCGGCCTGCCAGCAGAAGACCGCCACGCCGCCCGCGGCCGGCGGCCTCTCGATTCCAAAGCTCACGCCCGAAGTACGCACGCTGGCGAATGGCCTGCGCGTGTACGCGCTGCCCGATGCCGGCACGGCCAGCGTCTCCGTGGCGGTGTGGTACGACGTCGGCTCCAAGCAGGATCCCGCGGGGCGCTCGGGCTTCGCGCACCTGTTCGAGCACCTGATGTTCAAGGCCACGGCCAACATGCCGTCGGAGCTGCTCGACCGCATGACCGAGGATGTGGGCGGCTTCAACAACGCCTCCACCTGGGACGATTTCACCAACTACTACGAGACGGTTCCCGCCAATCACCTGCGGCGCATCCTGTGGGCCGAGGCGGAACGCATGGGTTCGCTGGTGGTGGACGAGGAGGTGTTCAAGTCCGAACGCCAGGTGGTGATCGAGGAGTACCGCCAGCGCATCCTCGCGCAGCCGTATGGAAAGCTCATGGGGCTGTACCTGTCGCAGGCCAGCTTCGACGTGCATCCCTATGGCCGTCCCGGCATCGGATCCATCGAGGACCTGGAGGCCGCGACGCTCGAGGATGTGCGCGCCTTCCACGCCGCCTATTACCGTCCCGACAATGCCATCCTGGTCGTGTCCGGCAACTTCGATCCGAAGCAGCTCGATGCCTGGGTGGATGAATACTTTGCGCCGCTGAAGTCTCCGCAGCGTCCCATTCCGCGTGTCACCGCGGTGGAGCCGGTGCGCACCGCGCCGAAGTCGCTGACTTTCTACGAGCCCAACGTGCCGCTGCCCGCGGTACTGATCAGCTGGCCTGCTCCCGCTGCCAGCAGCCCCGACATCGCCGCCTGGATGCTGCTCGACGCGATCCTGCAGCGCGGCCAGTCCTCGCGGCTGTACCAGTCCATGGTGTACGAGCAGCAGCTCGCCGCGCAGGTGGGTTCGCAGTTCGACATCCGTCCCGATCCCAGCAACTACGCACTGCTGGCCATCCTCTCCGCGGGCAAGTCGGCGGAGGAGGGCCTCAAGTCGCTGAAGGCCGAGATCACGAAGATCCGCGACAATCCGGTGAGCAGCGTGGAGCTCGATGAGGCGCGCAACGAGCTGATCACCGAGACGCTGGAGCAGCGTGAGACCTCCGATGGCCGCGCGGATGAACTGGCGCGTTCCGTGATCGTGTATCGCGACGCGCAAGCGTCGGACAAACTGCTGGCCAGCCTGCAGTCCGTCACCGCGGCCGATGTGCAGCGCGTGGCGAAGTCCATCATGGACGACAGTCGCGCGGTGACCATCCAGTACCTCCCGGAAGAGGCAGGCAAGAAGGGCGACAGCATCGCGGATTCGAAGAGCATCCAGACCGCAACGATCGACATTCCCGCAGCGGAGATTCCGACCTACGCGCTGGCGCCGGAAGCACAGCGCAAGCTGCCGCCGCAGGCGGGTCCGGCAGTGGCCGCGAACGTACCTTCTGCATCGGAGAAGACGCTGGCCAACGGCCTTCGTGTCATCGTCGCGAACCGGCCCGGCCTTCCGCTGCTGGCTGCAGATCTGAGACTGGCCGCAGGCGGATCGCTCGATCCTTCGGATCGCGCGGGTCTCGCCACGATGACCGCGGACCTTGCCACACGCGGCACCGCCACGCGTTCGGCCACGGAGATTTCCCGGCAGGTGGAAAGCCTGGGCGCATCACTGGGCGCGGGCGCATCGGCCGATGCCTCCGACGTCACGGTGCTGACACGCTCGGACAAGGCAAAGGAGATCCTCGCTGTGCTGGCTGACGTCGCACAGAATCCCGCCTTCCAGGAAGAAGAGCTGGAACGCGCGAGGCAGGAAACGCTCGACGGCCTGACCGTGTCGCTGCGCCAGCCTGGCTCCGTGGGCCGCTATGCCATGACGCGCCGGCTGTTCGGCGATGGTCCTTATGGCAAGACACCTTCGCCCAAATCCATCGCGGCGATGACGCGCGATGATGCGCTGAAATTCCACCAGACCTGGTGGCGTCCCGACAATGCCATCCTGGTCATCACCGGCGATGTCACTCCGGAAGCGGGATTCCAGCTCGCAGAAGAAGCCCTGGGCGCATGGAAGAAGCCTGAAGCCGCATTGCCGTCCGTGCAGGCCGCGACGGCCGCAACGGGCAGCAACACGCCGCTGCTGGTGAACATTCCGAAGATCGGCCAGGCCGCCGTGCTGATGGGCCGCGTTGGACCCAGCCGCAATGCCGCCGACTACTTCCCCACGCTGGTGGTGAACGACGTGCTCGGCGGCGGCTATTCCGCGCGACTGAATTCGGAGATCCGCATCAAGCGGGGCCTGTCCTATGGAGCCAACTCGGGCCTCGCCGCGCGCAAGCAGGGCGCGCCCATCATCGCGGCGGCGCAGACCCGCAACGATGCCGTGCCGCAGGTGGTGGAGCTGATGTCCGGAGAACTGGGAAGGCTGGGCGCCACACCGGTGCCCGCCGCCGAGATCGACAGCCGCAAGGCCGTGCTCATCGGTGGTTTCGGCCGCTCCGTTGAAACCACGGGTGGCCTGGCCGGGCAGCTTTCGGCGCTGGCGCAGTTCGGACTGCCGCTGGAACGGCTGCAGACCTTCGCTGCCGATATCCAGGCGGTGACGCCTGAGCAGATGGCTGCGGCGGCGAAGGCCCACTTCGATCCTGCGCAGGCTTCGCTGGTGGTGGTGGGTGATGCGGCGGTGTTCGGGCCGAAGCTGAAGGCGCGTTTCCCCAGGCTCGAGCAGATCTCCATCGACCAGCTGAACCTGGACAGCGCCACGCTGAGATAGCTGGCAGCCCCCCGGCCGTCTCGGGGCGCCGAGGCGATGGTTGACTTCCATATTGTCCTAGTTACTATTAGGACAATATGGAGATCAGCGTTCTCACCAGTTCCCCCGAGCCGGTCTACGAGCAGATCGTCCGCCAGGTCCAGCAGGGCGTGGCGACGGGTGAACTCAAACCCGGCAACCCGCTCCCCACGGTGCGGCAGCTCGCGGGCGACCTCGCCATCAACCGAAACACCGTGGCCCGGGCCTACAAGCTGCTCGAGGACCAGGGCGTCATCCTCACCGCCGGCCGTCGCGGCACCTTCGTGCGCGAGGAAGCCGCTCACGAAGTGCGGCGCGCACAATCCGGCCAGGCGGAGCGACAGGTACGCGAGCTGATCGGTGATCTGCTGGGTGCCGGCCTCACGACGGCGCAGATCTCCACACTGTTCCACGACGCCTTGTCCCGGGTGAAGCCATGAACGAATGGTTCGATCTGATCGCCTATTCCATCCAGGCCGTCATGCTGTGGCTGGTGATGCCGCGATGGCTGGAGCGCTTCACGCGTCCCATGCTGATGGACCGCAATCCGGACTGGGTGGCAGCCAACCCGGACATCATCGAGCAGCTCGAGCGCGGCAGCTGGTGGAACCGCGCAATCCGCATCTGGGGCCTGCTCTCGGTCTTCATGCTGCTGATGTTCCGGCTGGAACTGCAGCCCGCGCTGTTTGCTGAGGTGGTGGCGCGCACGCCCCTGTGGGAAGTGCTGATGACCACCAGCAACCTCATGATGGCGGGCGGTTTCCTGCTGTTCGGCTATGGCGTGGTGTCGTTCCTGCGCTGGCAGAAGCGCGAAATCCCGCTGGGCGAACGCCGGCAGGCCTCGCTGGCGCCGCGCACCACCGACGACTATGTGCCGCGCTGGGGTCAATACCTGATCTACGGGCTGATGGTGGCCAGTCTTCTCGCGCGTCCCGTCGCGAGCCTCTTCTGGCCCGAACGCATCCCGAATGTGTGGGGCAACTTCGCCATGGGCGCGGTGATGTCGGTGCTGCTGTTCCTGGTAGGCGTGGGCAGCGTGGCACGCGCACCGAATTACATGGACCGCGTGCTGGGTCCATCGTACCGGCGGATGGAGGTGCGGGTGGCTTTCGGGCTCATGCTGTGCATCGTTGCCGTGGGCGCCACGTCGCTGGCGCTGGAGATCTCGGGCCTGGATTCCAGGCGCTACGGCTCGGTGATGATCGCGCTGTACGTGAGCACGGCATTGGCACTGTGCATGTCGTTGCCCACTGCGCCGCCGAAGAATGGCCGGGGCCAGCGTTCGGCGGCGCAGGCCGCCTGACCTTCACCGGGTCCAGATGAAAAAGGCCGCCGTCTCGCGACGGCGGCCCTTCAGTTACGCAATGACTCTCAGATCAGAACTTGCGTTCCACCGACACCAGCCAGGTACGGGG
>Ga0315910_10004466_pt1 | contig 11697 bp, 8 predicted proteins | sample EdamamesoilMG_FD_204470 | JGI IMG/M metagenome (GOLD analysis project Ga0315910, IMG submission 204470) | Garden soil microbial communities collected in Santa Monica, California, United States - Edamame soil | ecosystem: Environmental > Terrestrial > Soil > Garden | place: USA: California...
GTAGCGATGCGCTGGCACACCACGTGTTGTCGCAAGCCGGGCAAGACCCGTTCGAGACTCGCGAGCACGCGCTCGGCGTAGCGCGGAGCAAGCGCTTCCCAGTCGACAGGGGCTTGCCCCAGATGCGGCACCGGGCTGAGGACGTAAAAGCTACTCGCCCCCGGCGGAGCGAGGCTAGGATCGCTGACGCTCGGAGCGTGCAAATAGAGGCTGAAGTCTTCGGGCACTTCGTTGCCGTGAAAGATGTCGGCCAGAAGCCCGCGGTAACGCGGTCCGAAGAGCACGGTGTGATGCGCGACGCTTTCGTACACACGATTGGTGCCGAAATAGAGGACGAAGAGCGACATGGACCAGTCGAGACGCTCGAGCCTCGCCGCCATCGATTGGGCCGCAGGGTTGTCGCGGTAGAGGGTGGCGTAGGTGTGGTGTAGGTCGGCGTTCGATGCCACCTGCTCGAACGTCTCGACACCTCGCGCCGAGTGCACCCGGTGCAGCGTTCCGGCCTCGGCCTGCTCGGTGTCGATGCGCGTGACTGGACAATTCAGCCTGATCTCGCCTCCGAGCTCCGTGAATAGCCGCACCAGCGCGCGCACGAGCGCGCCCGTGCCGCCGCGCGGGAAGAACACTCCCCATTTTCGCTCCAAATAGTGGATGAGCGTGTAGATCGAACTGGTCTCGAAGGGATTGCCTCCGATCAGCAGTGAATGAAAGCTGAACGCCTCCCGCAGGTGCTGGTTTTTGACGAACCGCGCAACAGTGTCGTATACGGACCGGTCCGCGCGCAGCATCGCCAGGTCGGGCGCAACGCGAACCATGTCCGTGAACTTCAAGAACGGAGTCGCCACCAGCTCTTCGTAGCCCTTCACGAACACCTTGCGGCTGTGCTCCAGGAACCGCTCGTACCCCGCCACGTCTTCCGGCTCGAGCCTGGCGATTTCGCGACGCATCTGGTCCGCGTCCCCAGAGTAGTCGAAGCTCGTGCCGTCATCCCAGACCAGCCGGTAGAACGGCGTTACCGGGATCAACTCGACGTAGTCCTCGCGTCGCCGGCCACACAGCTCGAACAGCTCGTCGATGCAATGTGGTGCCGTAATCACGGTCGGCCCTGCATCGAACACGAACCCCTGCTCTTCGAACACGTAGGCTCGCCCGCCTGGTTTGTCACGCGCTTCGAAGAGGGTCACGTCGCGCCCTGCGGCGCACAGACGGATCGCCAAACTCAAGCCCCCGAAGCCGCTGCCGATCACGGCCGTCTTCAGCGAGCGAGCAGCGCCAGCGCGCGAACCGTGGCCGTCAGTCATAGCTCTGCTCCAGACGGCTGAGTTCTGCTCTCAAGTCGCGCAAAGCAGCGGGACTGCCGAGTTGTGCTTTGAGCCGCCCGAATGCCTGCACGCTGCGCTCACGCGCCCGATGCTTCGGAGCATGCCCGAGCTCGGCCCGCATGCGTTCTGCCAGATGCTCCGGGTGGCGATCGCCGAGCTCGACCTCCCGAGCATCGCGCCGCAACGACTCGTAAAGGTCGTGCGGCAGGCTTTCGGCGAGCCAAGCCCACGGCCACGTGGGACGGCTCAAACGCAGATCTTCGTGTCCCTTGTGCACGCGTCGCTCAGCGTACAGGCCGCCTACGTCGTCCAGCATCTGGAGCACCGTGCCGAGCTCGCCTCCAAAGTGCGCGATGGCAGTGACCCGTTCGGCAGGTGCCTTGGCCGCCAATGCCCCGACGGTCGCCGAAAGCTCCATCAACCGACCGGTCTTCAACGCAGTCGTCGTGGCCACTGCCAGCGGCACTTCGGAGCGCGCCAGCTGACTCATGCGCAAGCTCAGATCGAGCGCTTGGCCGCGGTGAGATTCGGAGAGGCAGCGCGCGATCGTTCGGTGCAAACCGAGCTCGATTTCGGGTTCGGCGGCGAGCCGCTCGACCAGCGACTCGGCCCAAAAGTACAACCAGTTCCCCGCGTTCAACGCCAGGGGCAGGCCATAACGAACATGCAGCGCCGGCTGGCCCCGCCGGTAGGGCGAGCCGTCCTCGATGTCGTCGACGATCAGCGAGCCGGCGTGGAGGATCTCCACGATCCAGGGCAACAGCGCCGGGGGGTCACCGTCGCCGCCACCCAGCCTGTAACCGCACTCGACGAGCCGAGCGCGAAACTCTTTACCAGGTCGTGCGAAAAAGTCGCGCAGCGGTCCCACGAGCGACGCTTCGTAGTGACGCCAGGGCAATTGAGCGCCGGCATGCGTTTGGCCCAGTTCGGCCCAGGCCTTGGGCAGCGCTTCGAACTCGGCCTCCAAGAGATCGAGCAACCCGCACTGCCGCGGCTCCTCACGCACAGCCATACTCATACGGTTCTATCTCCTAGAAGCATCTGGCCTATCGAAAACCCGCGCGGGGGCCGACCCCATAGAATGCACGCTCGATCCAGCGCGGTAGATCGGAGAGCGTAGAAGCGCTCAATCACGTCCTCGGGCAAGCCGTAGAAGCGCTCCAGCACGTGGCGCCGTTCGGACGGGGCGAACCCGCCGAACAACAGTCGATTCAGGAAACGCGCGAACCCGACACGCTTTTCGTGCTCACGAGAAAACTCGCTCGCCGCTCGAGGAAGCTCGGACAGCGAGCAAGCGGCGCAACGTTCTGCGAAGCGGGCCGCGCTGGGCAGCGAATAGCCAGTCGTGGGATGGAACCAACTAGCCCGCATGCCAACCGCGATGCCCGCCGAATTCGGCACGCTGGCCGCGCTGGTAGGTATGGGCAAGACCCCATGTTCTTCTCGTGCCACACCGCTCACGTGATACCCGCGAGACTCGGCGTACTCGAGCACTCGAGCACGCACCCGCTCCCGATCCAGTTCGGGCGACAGCGAGTAGTAGGTGTCCTCTATCAGGACTCTTCTGTGCGAGAACGGAAGCACATAGACGAACCGATAGCCGTCCACCTGTTCGACGCGCGCGTCCATCAATACGGGGCACGCCACGGGAGACGCTGCGGCGAGTTCGAGCTCGAGCCCGACGAACTTCTGGTATCCGCCTCGATGGACGGCCTCGAGCTCGCTCGAAGCGAAGCCTCGACCATCGAGCACCACGCCCGCACGTAGCACTCGGCCGCTGAGCAACTGAACCGCGTTCGGTTGCACGACGGCCGCACGGCTTTCGAGGAGTAATTCGGACGCCGGAGCCCGCGCAAACCGCTCCGCGACGACCCGATGCAGTCTGGATCCGTCGCAAGCAGTGTACCCTGCCACGATGCGCCGTGCTCGCGACGGAAAGAACACGTCGTAGGACGGCCAGGTTCGCCGCACCAGAGGCTCCACGAGCTCTCGCTCTGCGTCTCCCAGATCGGTCTCGTGAAAGGACCAGGTGTGATTGCCTCCGACGGTACTGCCCTGCTCGATGAGCGCGACGCGCGGAGCTGGCCGCCGCGCGAGCAGCGCCAGCGCGATCAGGCCATTGGACAATCCACCACCCACGAGCACGTAGTCAAAGTCGAGGCTCACCCCCCAACTCTGGCATACCTAGACATGTTGTCTAGATTTTGTTCATGTCTTGACTAGGTATGATTCACGGGCTAGCCTGCCAGGGCCGGAGAAAGTCGCATGACAGAACGCGCTTTTGGAGTGCTTCACCCACGCTCGGGTGCGGGCGACGGCCTCTGGATTCAGAGCCTCACCAAGCGCTATGGCAACAGGGTCGCCGTGGACCAACTCGAGATGAGCGTTCCGTCTGGCACCTGCCTTGGACTGCTCGGACCGAACGGGGCTGGCAAAAGCACGACGATGTCGCTCTTGGCGGGTGTGATGACTCCCGACGCGGGGACCATTCGCTACGGAACAGAAGCGGGCCCGGCGAGCTTCAAAGTACGCCGCTCGCTCGGCTTCGTGCCGCAGAGCATCGCTCTCTACCAGGATCTCTCTGCCGAAGAAAACTTGAGCTTGTTCGGTCGTCTGCACGGCGTGGCAGCCAAACACATCGCTGCCCGAGTGCGCTCGGGTCTGGCTCTGGCGGGCCTCGTCGAGCACGCCTCACGTCGAGTACGTTCGTTCTCTGGCGGCATGCAGCGCAGGCTCAACCTTGCGTGTGCCACGCTGCACGAACCACGCTACTTGCTGCTAGACGAGCCCACGGTCGGCGTTGACCCGCACTCGCGGGAGCATATTTTCTCGGCCATCGAAGGCCTCAAGGCGCAGGGTGTGACAGTGGTGTACTCGACTCACTACATGGAAGAAGCAGAACGCCTTTGCGACAAGATCGCCATTATCGACCGGGGACGAGTGATCGCGGAAGGAACCAAAGACGAGCTGGTGAAGCTGCATGGCGGTCCCTTCCGCGTCGAGGCGCAATTGCGCACGGAGTCCAATCTGCGCATCGTGGGCAGCGGCCCGGTAACTGCGTGCCCCGAGACGCGCACGTTGGCGTTCGAGTGCGACAGCGCTGCCGAAGGTCTGTCGCGCTTGCTGCGCGAGGGCGACGAGCTGAGTCAGCTGGTGATTCGGCGGCCAACGCTGGAAACGGTGTTCTTGGCGCTCACCGGCAGGAGCTTACGGGACACATGAACGCAGCGGTGTGGCTAGCACTGAAGGACCTGCGCCTGTTGGCGCGCGACCGCGTGGCGCTGTTTTGGGTCCTGGGTTTTCCCATCATCTTCGCGCTGTTCCTGGGCAGCGTCCTCCGAGCAGGCCTGCGCGGCGAACAAGCTCGCGTCGCCCTCGTGGTCGTGTCGGGCGGGGCGGGCGCGCCACGCCTCGTGCAAGGGCTTCGGGCTGACCCCCGGCTCGCACTTCACAGCGCGGACCGAGAGCGCGCCAGGGAGCTGGTGCGACGCGGTGAGGCTGCCGCGTACGTCGAAGCCACCGACTGGGGTGCGCTGCTCGGACTCGACCCGACGCGAGCCATGGAAGCCGCCTTCGTGCGAGAGGCGGTCACTGGTATCGTAGCTCGACCGACCGCAGACAGCGCGGCAAATGCTCCGAGCGCGCGGGTCGAAACCATCAGCGTCACCAAACACGCGAGCGCGGGACCTCGCGAAACCGCCTACGTGTACCCGGCCGCCGTACTGTGGGGGCTCATCGGCTGCGCAGCATGCTTCGCGATTTCGATGGTGACCGAACGTACGCAGGGCACATTCTCGAGGCTATCTGCAGCGCCAATTCGCAGAAGCGCCATCTTGAGCGGTAAGGCGCTGGCTTGTGCCATAGCGTGCCTGGTGGTCACGGGAACAATCACGCTGCTTGCGCTGCTCGTATTCGGAGCACGCTTCGAGCGACCGCTCGCCCTCGTGGTCAGCCTGCTCTCGGCGACCGCCTGCTTCGTGGGCGTTACGATGCTCCTCAGCCTGCTGGGTCGCACCGAACAGTCCGTGGCCGGCGCCGGCTGGGCGGTCCTGATTGTGATGGCCATGCTCGGCGGCGGCATGGTTCCGCTCAGCTTCATGCCGGATTGGCTGCTCGGAGTGAGCGATCTCAGCCCAGCCAAGTGGAGCATGCTCGCGCTCGAAGGAGCCACGTGGCGTCACTTCTCCTACCGAGAACTAGCGCTTCCGTGCGGCGTCCTCCTGAGCACGGCGCTGGTTGCCTTCGTCACCGGGGCGGCTTTGCTTTCGCGCACTCGTCCCTGAGCTTCGCCATGTCCCGAGTCACGAGAAAGCCCCGCATTCTGTTCGTGTCCGAGAACGTCACGCTCGCCCAGGTCGTGCGGCTGTTTGCCTTGGCCCAAGCGCTACCCGAGGTGAACTACGAGGTTCACTTCGCTAGCGGCGCCTTCGATCCGCTGATCTTCGAAGGCACGCGCTTCGCGAAACATCGGCTGCACACGCTCGACAAGGAACGCGTCCTGGGGGCCATGGAAGCTGGAAAACGCCTCTACGAGCGAAAAGTCCTCGAGCGCTACGTCGATGCCGAGTTAAAACTGTTCGACCAGGTCGAGCCGGATCTCGTCGTGGGAGACTTTCGACTCTCGCTCTCGACCAGCACCCAACTGCGCAAGGTGCGGCTGGCGACACTCATCAACGCCTATTGGAGCCCCTACGCAGTCAGGGATGGCTTTCCAGTGCCCGACCATCCCATCGTGCGCTTACTCGGGGAAGAAATGACTGCCAAGTACTTCCCGCTCGCGATACCACGGGTGTTCGAGCACCACGCGAACCCCGTCAACGCACTGCGCAAGGCCAACGGCTTGCCTCCGCTGGGCAGTCTGCTCGAGGTGCTGACCGCGGGAGACGACACCTTGTACTTGGACGAACCCACGCTCACACCGGTGCGCGAGCTGCCCCCGTCCCACCGGTTCTTGGGTCCCGTGCTCTGGGCGCCAAGCGTCCCGTTGCCGCCCGAGCTGGACACAACGGACACGCGCCCGCTCGTGTACGTGACGTTGGGGTCGTCGGGAAGAACCGACACACTCCCCCACGTGCTCCGGGCCCTGTCGCAGCTTCGAGTGCGCGTCGTCGTCGCGACGGCGGGCCGCATCGAGCTCACCAGCTTGCCCGACAACATTCGAGCGTACAGCTTCGTTCCGGGTGACGAACTGTCGCGCCGAGCGAGCCTGGTGATTTCGAACGGCGGGAGCACGACCTCGTACCAAGCGCTGGCGGAGGGGACGCCCGTGGTCGGCCTGCCGTCGAACTTCGACCAGTACCTGGCGATGACGGCGATCGAAACGGCTGGTGCAGGAGTGTTGGTAAAGGCTCGCTGCCTCGACGATGCGGCAGTCATCGATGCCGTAGAGCGAGTGCTGCACGACGAGAGCTTCACGCACGCCGCTCGCAGCATCGCAGACCGCTTCACCACATTCGACAGCGGTAGCCGATTCCGAAACTACTTGGCAGAGTTCAGTTGAGCTGGTTCCTTGCCGCAGGCGCGCTTCGCATGAGGGGCCGCGCGATGCCGGAGTATTGCTTCAGAATTTGCTCACGCTAGAAAAATCTAGCCCCGGGGGGCAATTTGCCCCCCTCCTGGGGCCTCACATCCGAAGGTACGAACACACGCATGTGTCGCGACCTCCCGCACTTTTCCCATACCTCGCTCGCCTTAGCCTGCCTCTCCCTCGCCGTCGCTTGCTCGGAAAAAGACAGTAGTTCGGAGACAGTTGCGGGCACCGCGGCTGGTAGCCAGGGATCTCAGAGCGCCTCGTCCACGACGGCCGGCTCCACCACGACCGGGAGTGCCACGACCGGCGGTCCAGCCGCGAGTGGCAGCTCGAGCAGCACAGCTGGCGTCAGTTCGACAGGCGCTGCATCGAGCGACGGCACTACTCAGGGCACCGGTGGCGCCTCCAGCACCAGCGGCAACACGACTGGAACGGGCGGCGGCGCGAGCACGGGCGGTAACACGACCGCGACCAGCGGGAGCACGACGACCGGTGGCGGCGGCAACCCGCCCTCCGACTGCACCCCCGACGGGCGCGCGCACAACCCAATGGTCACGCAGATCTTTACCGCCGACCCCAACGCCGTCGTTTACGGCGACAAGGTGTACGTCTACACCTCGCACGATGTCGACAACCAAGAGAACTTCGACATGGTCGACTATCATGCGTTCTCTTCGGACGACATGGTCAACTGGCAAGACCACGGCGTGATCATTCACGCGGATAGTCTGCCCTGGGCGACCAACCTCTACGCGCCCGGCGCTTGTTCCAAGGACGGTAAGTATTACCTCTACATCCCCAACAGCGGCTCGGGCATCGGCGTCGCGGTGGCCGACGACCCCGGGGGTCCGTTCGTCGATCCGCTCGGGGTAGCGTTGGTCACCAAAAGTTTTCCGAACGCGGACGTGCCCTGGCTGTTCGACCCCGCCTGCTTCGTCGACGACGATGGCCAGGGTTACCTCTACTTCGGCGGCGGCGACGACGGCGGTCAGAACGCGCGCGTGGTTCGCCTCAACGATGACATGATCAGCCTCGCGGACTCGATGGCCACCACGATTCCGACGACCGCCTTCTTCGAGGCCTCGTTCATGCACAAACGCGACGGGAAGTACTACTTCAGCTACTCGTCCGATTTCTCATCGGGTCACGGAGCAGCCCTAGAGTACCTCATGAGCGACTCGCCAATGTCTGGCTTCGAGTACAAAGGCAAGCTGCTCTCGAACGCCAGCATCAACGAGGGCAACAACAACCACGGCTCGATCATCGAATTTGCCGGAAAGTCCTACGTCTTCTATCACAACCGCAAGCTGGAGCAGGAGCTCGGCGTCGACAAGGTCAACAATCGCAGCGTCGCCATCCAAGAGCTGAGCTACGCCGCCGACGGGACGATCCCCACGCTCTCGATGAGCACCGACGACACCACCGTCAGCCAAATCAAGTGCCTCGATGGCTTCGCGGAGATCGAGGCCGAACGACTCGCCCAGGAACACGGCATCGAGGTCGAAGGCCTTGCTGGAGAAACCGTGCGCGTGGCGCAAATTGCAGCGGGCGACTGGGTCGCCTACTCCCAGGTCGACTTCCGCGACGGGGCGACGAGCCTCGTCGCCCAGGTGGCCTCGGCAGCGGGCGGCGGCACGATCGACGTCCTGATCGACGGTTGCATTGGGGGCGGGCCAGGCACGTCGATCGGGTCCTGCGAGGTCGTGAGTACGGGAGGCGCCGACACCTTCGCGCCCCTCACCTGCACCCTCACCGAGACTTCAGGCGCCCACGACCTCTGTCTGTCCTTCTCGGGCAGTCCCGCCTTCGAGCTCGACTCATTCCATCTGGAATGATCGCGACCATTCACTCTGCGCAGACTTCGTCGAAGCTGCTCTCCTTGTCGATGACCTCGCAGGTTCCGTCGACGCACTCACCCATCAGGCAAGCTTCTTCGGGCGACGCGCAGCTCTCGCCCGCGAGCCGTGCCCACTGACAGGTCTTGGACTCGCAGGCCTCGTCGGTGCAACGACAGGTGAGGCCCGCCTGACACGTCCCGTCGCACGACTCCCCCTGCCCGGGCGCCGCCGGCGTGGCGAGACAGATAGCTGGGACGAACGATAGGTCGCAAACCAAACCCTCGGCGCACCACTGTTCAGCGCCCGTACTGGCATCGATCCCGCAGAACTGGTTCACCGCGGGCAAGGCCATGCAAACGTGGTTCGGGTCGCAATACGAGTCGCCGTAAGCGCAGCTATAGGTCCGGCTGCAGTCTTCACCGAGCGTTGGATACGGCTCACAGCTGTAAGCACCGGCGGCGTCGCTGAGGCAGAGGTTCGGGTAGCAGTCCGATCGCGTCGGGTCGCACTCTTCCCCGATCTCCAGCCCCCCGACCACGGGACCCGTGAGCACGACGCACACCCGGTCGGTGCCGTGGCAATAAAGCCCTGGTTCGCATTGGGGACCGAGGCTGTCCTCGCAAGGTTCCCCGAGCTCTGCCGTGGGCATGCAGGTGCCGCAGCTGTCGGGACTCCCGGTACAGTAACGCGAAGCACACTGAATACCCGTGACGCAAGCCTCTCCGTCCGGCAGCGTGCCGTCGAGCGCACACTCGGGGTTGTTGACCTCGCACGCGAGCGCACGCCACTCATCGGCGCAGGCGAAGGTGCCAGCCACGGTCCGCGCGGACCCCGGCGCGAACAGCACATCCGGACAGCTATCCATGACGTTTTCGAAGCAGGGGATGATGCTTTCGGGTCCACCTCCGCAGCGCGCGTTGTACTCGCAGAAGCCGAGCACATACTCGAGGCACGCATGTGTCTTGTTTCCCGAAGACGCCGCCTGCCCGCCACTGCCTCCCGCACCGCCAGCCGTCGTGCTGGTCGCGACGGCACTGGTACTAGAGCTGCTGCCACCGCTGCCCGCGCTCTCGCTCTCGGAAACGTTCGAGCTCGTGTTTGCACCGCCAGAGCTGGTGTTGGCAGAGTCCGCGCCGCCCGAATCCGCGCCGCCGGAGTCCGCACCGCCGGAACCCGTATCGCTGCTGGCGGTGTCTCCAGAGTCCGCTGGCGTCGTTGCAGTGGTCGACGGGTCGCCCGTGCTCCCTGCCGAAGCCACCACCTCGTGTACTGAGTGAGACTCGCAACCCAAGCACAGCGCTAGAGCCGCGAGCGAAAGCCCATCCCGTTTCGCATGCATCGAGGCACGAGGGTAGCGCTCGCGGGCCGCGCCCAGCTAGCGCGATCGGCGCGTGCTGTACGCGCACTCATGCCAAGATCGCCATCGCATACCAACGCAAACCACGATCCGAGAACGCTCCCTGCTTTGCTGCTGCTCCGGGTCAACGACTGGACCTTGCAACCATGGCTCGTGCTACCGCGAGCCATGCTGAGACGGGCGTTTTGGTTCGGAATTGCGCTACTGGGAATGGGGTGCCAACCGACGCCTCCGCAGATCGCGCAACGCTTGCTCGAGAACATCGCACACTGACTCGGGCACTCGGTCCCGCAGGCTCAACTCAACTGAATCGCAGGGTAGCGGTTCATGAAAGCGTCTCTCGTGCAGAGCGCCAGCGTGGAAAGCTCCACGTTGCCCGACGACCAGGTCGCTTCCAGCAGAGCGGTCTGAAACTGGCGCTCGAGGGGAAAGCGGGGGATGCTCCTGGGCGATGGGTCGCAACCTGCTTGCCGTGTCGCTGAGCGCCTGCGCTCTCGTCATGACCGAGCCCGCGCACGCCACGTACTCCACCGTGGCGATGGAGCGCGCGACGGGGCGTTACGGCATGGTCAGCGCGTCGTGTGTGGGGCTGAGCACACTTCAGCGCGTGTACGCAGTGGTTCCCGACAGCGGCGCGGTGCTGACGCAGTCCTATCTGGTCGCCGGCGACGCCAGCCAAGCGTTCGCGCTCGAGCTGCTCGGTCGAGGTGCTGGCGCCAGCGAAGTCATCGACTCGATGACCGACCCCGGGTTCGATGCCGACTTCGCGCTGCGCCAATACGTCGTGCTCGATGCCTACGGCGGGTTCGCCGCGTTTTCTGGCAGCGGTGCCGAGCCGTTCGCGGGTCACCTGGATGCTTCTGACGCAGCGTTCAGCGTCGGAGTCGCGGGCAACTTCCTCACGGGAGCAGCTGTGCTCGAGGCAGCCGCGTTCGGCTTTCAGGACCGAGCTGCCTGCGATCTCGAGGAGCACTTGGTGAACGCGCTCGTGGCCGCGAGCGAAGGCGGCCTCGGGGACGCGCGCTGCGTCGCGGACGGTCGCCCCGCAGAGTCCAGCTGGCTCCATGTCGCGAGCTCGAACGGCGACGGCAGCGGCGACCTCGACATTGCTGTCGACGCGGCGCCCGGTCTCGACCCCGTCGCGGAGGTCCTCAGTCGCTTCTCCGAGTGGCGCAGCAGTCATCCTTGCCCGCTCGAACCAGAAGTACCGAGCGCGCCGCCCAGTGCCGCAGCGAGTGACGACGCGAACCACGCGTGCGCTCTGGCCCACGACGGCAGCAGCTCGAGCGCAAGCTGGGTCTGGCTTCTCGTCGTTCTGGCAGGCGGCAGGCGTCGAGCGCGCTAGCGGTGCGGCTACTGCGCCGCAGTAGGCGTCTCGTGTTCCCGAGCTCACCGTCGCGCACGACGTGCGCTTAGCCGTGATCGGATCGTGGCCAGCGCGCCTTGGGGCAGATTCGCCCGTGCCCAACGGTACATCAGGGCTTCCTCGCGTTTGGCGTGATCTTCGAGCACACGCAGGAAACGCTCGACGAGTTCGACGTTCGTGCAATGCAGGTCGACCCCAATCCCAAGCTCCGTGAGCGAGGCGCGGATCGCGACGTGCTCGCGCGTGAGAGCCGCCGCTTCGACGGGATCGACCTTGGCGAACTC
>Ga0315910_10004467_pt1 | contig 11697 bp, 5 predicted proteins | sample EdamamesoilMG_FD_204470 | JGI IMG/M metagenome (GOLD analysis project Ga0315910, IMG submission 204470) | Garden soil microbial communities collected in Santa Monica, California, United States - Edamame soil | ecosystem: Environmental > Terrestrial > Soil > Garden | place: USA: California...
CCGGTGTCAGGTCTCCGTCCGGCAGCTGGAGCGTTTCTTCTTGACGAGCCATGGAAAAACTCCGCGCGCCTGGCTGTTGGAAGTGCGCATGCAACGCGCCGCGCAATTGCTCCGGGAAGGGATGGTTGTGAAGGAAGCTGCCTACGCCCTTCATTACCGGGATACCGCCCACTTCACCCACAACTTCAAAAAATATTTTGGTGTCGCCCCCAGTTGCTTTGCCGCTGCGGCGCTACGATGTCGCATTCAGACAAGCGATGTCGTGTCTAGACAAGTCGAATCGCTTCCTCCGCTGTAAAAGTGTGATTGAGTAGCAGGGTCAGTAACGAGGTCTTCCGTCAACTGAAGTTTTTGGCGGTGTGCCCAAAGAGAATGAGCCCGTTCATCATCAGGCATTGGCCTTCAGTTTCGCGGCTAGTTTGCCGGGAATCGGGACCGACTCATTTCTGTTACTCAACCTTTGCAACAATAACCACAACACGTATACGCCATGATCACGACCAAACAACCGACCTTGGACCGTTACTTGGACACCTTACGAGATTGTCTCACTGGCCATAGTTACCGCGATGGCCGGGCGCCGTACACGGCTTGGCGTTATCTCGCCCGATGTCTGGGCCTGACGTTCAGTGTACCGATGCGGGATGAGGAACGGGAGAACGGCCTGAGCTGGCCAGTGAATGCCTTGACCATGGTGGGTCAGCGACGGCTGGACAATGTCCGCGAATGTGTGGAAGAGATCCTGCGCAACGAGGTTCCGGGGGCGTTGGTGGAGTGCGGGGTCTGGCGCGGTGGCGCCAGCATCTTCATGGCCGGGGTGGTGGCGGCGCATGAGGCCCAGCGTCGGATTTTTTTGTGCGATTCGTTCCTAGGGCTGCCGAAGCCGGAACATAAGGCCGATGCCGGTGACCGGCACTGGCAGTGGAATGATGTTCTCGCGGTCTCGGAGGAGACCGTGCGCGACAACTTTCAACGGTTTCACCTCTGGTCCGACGACATCAAGCTGATTCCGGGCTGGTTCAGCGACACCTTACCAACCTTAAAAACTGGCCCGATCGCATTACTGCGCGCCGACGGCGATCTTTACGCAAGCACCCGCCAGATTCTTGATTCACTCTATGACCAGGTCTCGCCGGGGGGCTTCGTCATCATCGATGACTATCACCTGCCATGCTGTCGCCAAGCCGTGGATGAATTCAGGCGGGAGCGCGGTATCACCGAACCCTTGCGCGATATCGATGGCCGGGGCGTGTTCTGGGCGCGGGCGACGGAGGTTCCCGACAAGGAGGTCAGATTCGTGCCTTTGTATCGCCACGAGAAATTGGAGGCAGCATTGGCGGGCTAGCAAGCGGTGGGATTAGGAAATGAGATCGAAAAACTCGAACCTTCTCCGGGATTAATACCACGCCATCGCCAGAAAGTAACTAACGGACAGAACGAAGCAATTGACAGAAAACTGAACCAGTGAGCAAGCAAGTCGCCTAAAGGAGTTTCAGAGGTTTGTTCACCGATTACACCGAATCCTAAATTTCGCTATGAAACTACGAGTCATTATTTTTCTGGAGTTATGCATTGCCTGTACCGTCTCCGCCCAACCTGGCGATGGCACCAACAGTATTCCGGGTGGCAACGCGCCAACCTCTGCCATCGTCGAACGCGGTGATAATCATCGCGTATGGGAGCGCGTGACATCCGAAGAGTTACCAAATGGGCAGCAGGTTGAACGCAAACGTCAAGTGACGGAACTGGCTTCGGGACTGCATTACTTCGAGGAAGGCCAATGGAAGGAAAGCCGTGAGGAGATTGAGCCATTTCCAGAGGGCGCGATCGCCCGGCAGGGACAGCACAAGGTCATCTTTGCTTCCGACCTTGCCACGCTGGGAGCAATTGATGTCGAAACGCCGACCGGTGCGCGCGTTCGTTCTCATGTACTAGGTTTGAGCTATTTCGATACGCAAAGCGGTCAGAGTGTTTTGATCGCCGAAGTGACAAATTGCCTCGGTGAGGTGGAAGGGCCCAACGTGGTGATTTACCGGAATGCATTCACGGATTTGGAGGCGGATGTTCGTTACACCTACCGGCGGGGTGGATTCGAACAGGACGTGATTCTGCGTGAGCGACCGGCCTCACCGGCAGAGTATGGGCTAAACCCCGCCACCACGAAACTTCAGGTCCTGACCGAATTCGTCAATCCCCCGGTACCTGAAAGAACTGAAATCGGGGTCGGTACGCAGGCAGATTGCCTGCTCGACTTCGGCCAGTGGAAGATTGTCCCTGGCCGGGCATATTCCGAGCCCAACGAGGACGGGGTGACGTTAGGCGGTAGGGGATTGCCGGGGGGCACACCGGTGCGAAAGGACTGGGTCAAGCTCGAAGGCCGCGATTTCCTGATTGAGGAAGTTGAGCTGCCGAAAGTACAGGCTGAGTTGCAGGCCTTGCCGCAAGGACAGGCATCCATTCAACCCGGTACGAACTCAGTGCGTCATATCGCTTCCGTCCACCGTTTGTTGCCCGCCAAGCCACGACTCGCCAGTGCTGCCAGCAAGCAGAAGATGCGGGTGGCAACCCAAAGGAAACCAACAAAGGGCTTCGTCATGGATTACACCACCATCAGTGGTTCCGTCTCAGATCAGACCTTCAAGGGCGACACGACCTATTACATCTCGGGCCCCGTCAACCTGCTCGGCACCACGGTTATCGAAGGCGGCGCGGTGTTGAAGTTCACCAACACGGTTTGGTCGGGAACCTATCTTTCACAACCGTACCTGGGCTTCTATGGCAAACTTGAATGTCGGACGAGCCCGTACCGCCTGGCCATCCTGACAGCAAAAGATGACGACACCGTAGGTGAAACCATCAATGGCAGCACCGGCGTGCCGGATATGAGTTCAACCTACGCGTATTGCGGAATGTACCTGGCTTATTGGGAACCCTCAGATGTGCATGATATCCGGTTTTCCTACATGGGTTACGGCATCCAGCTCTATGACAGCACCAACATCCTGCACTCTATTCGGGATTGTCAGTTTACGTCTAGTGAGCGGGGCGTGTATGCGCAGAATTCAACGGTTGCGCTGCAAAACCTGCTGTTCTACAAGCAATCTGTCGCCGCAATTTTTGGCCGCTATTCAACCATATCCGGTGAACATTTGACGTTCGATCAAGTGTATCGCGCCCTTGAAGAAGGCACGCTTGGACTGACCAACAGCATCCTGGTGCTCGTGAGCAACACTCCCACCGGGTACACGAGCGTAAACAACTTTACCGGCAGTGTCCCGGCAAGTGTGTTTCAAACCGTGGGGGTGGGTGCTCACTATCTGATCGATGGCAGCACCAATCGCAACGTAGGTACAACCAATATCAGTGCGAACCTGCTTGCCAGATTGAGAACCAAGACGACTTGCCCGCCAATCCTCTTTTCTGCACAGCAGTTGACCAACAGTCTCACGTTCTATCCCCAAGCGCAACGCGATACGGACCTGCCCGACTTGGGATATCATTATGACCCTTTGGATTATGGCTTCAGCCTCGTCTGGTTCAAGAACGCCACCATGACGGTGCAACCCGGAACCGCCCTGGCCTGTTATGGGGTTAATTCGGGGAGCTACGGAATCGCACTCATGGGCGGTAGTGTCACCAGCTGCATCGGGAAACCTGAGCAGCCCAACTGGATCGCGACGCTCAACACCGTACAGGAGCAGGCGGTCACCAACCAATCTTCCAAAGGTTACAGCATCATCGGTGACTACCTGGGCGACACACCGGTGGCACAAGCCTTTTTCCGGTTCACGGACTGGTCGCGACCGGCTCAGGACAACAGTCATTTTCAAGATTGGAGTCAGGATGTCGATATCGCCTTCCGGGACTGTGAGTTTTACGGCGGGAAGTTGCAGCTGTACTACCCGGACGTATCGGCGACGAATTGTCTTTTCAGTCGCGTCCAAACGGAGATCGACGATGCTGCCGTCGGCGTTCCCTTCAATGTCTCGATGTTCAACAATCTGTTCAATGGCGGTAATTTGAGGGTTGATCACGCGGATGTCGGGGAATGGCGGCTGCGCGATAACGCCTTCATCGGAGTCGGGCTGATTGGCGCCGGAGACACTATCAGCAGCAACAACGCTTACTTGAATTGCACCAACCGCCTGACGCCAAATGCCAGTAGTGATGTGATCCTGACCAATTTCACGTTTGTCTCCGGTCCGCTCGGCAGTTTTTATCAATACTCCACCGACTTGTTGGGCGAAGGAAGTCGCACGGCCGATCTGGCCGGACTCTATCATTACACGACCACCACCAATCAACTTAAAGAGACCAACAGCGTGGTGGACATCGGCTATCACTATGTCGCCGTGACCAACATGGTGTCGATCGATACGGACGGAGACGGGGTCCCGGACTATTTGGAGGATAGCAACGGTGACGGGTCACCGTCGGGTGATGCTTCTTCCTGGCTGAGTTACGACTCTACGAATGGCTTGACTCTCGGTAACGGCCTCAAAGTTTTCACTCCGCTAAAATAGCGACTCTCAAATTTCCCACATTGGTAAAGGCACGATATGATTACGAACAACGACCGTTTCCCACGACATGTAGTCACGCTGCTGTTTATTGTTTTTTTGAGCAGCCCGTACTTTCAGCCCGCGTTGGGCGAGGTGTCACCACCTAGTGCGAGGGTTCAAATTGGTAGCGCTCTTTGGGGGGACTATCCCTGTGTCAGCGGGTCTGATGCTCCGGTCACAGAGAATCTCCCGATAATGAAGCGCAAGTGTGATGTAATGATTGCTGTTCCCAGCGCATCCGGCGGCAAGTGTGTTGGTAGCCCGCCAACGCAATCGTATGAATTGGGAGTAACCTTAAGTCCGTCGATTGATTCTGGTGGTACAGGTTGTGAAATAGAAGAAATCAAAGATCCCGAAACGGGCGATCTCCTGGCTTACAGAATTTCTAACCCAAAGCGATCTGGTGTAGTTACGGTAACTGCGAAGGCAATGGGAGGGACGTGCGCTCCTCAAAATTGCAATGCCGTGACCCCAACCGCAATTGGTACTATCCAAGTAGAAGTACCGGACGACGATGACGAGTGTACATCATGCCAAGGAAACGACAACTCATCCTTCGCCAACGGTGAGGTGATCAATTCCAGCACCCCTGATTCGCCCCTCAACGTTGAAGTCAAGCTGGGCCGATCGGATGCACAAACCTCAGCCGGGACACTTTTATTTACCGCTTCCGCACCTTCCGTTGACCTCGCTCAACCGAATCTGCTTTCGACGCCATTTACCCGTGCGGGCGTCAATGTTATCACCAATGGTGGTTCAATAAGGCAGGTGCTTACTCCGCAAGGCTTGGTGAACGTCAAAGTGCAGAGCAGTTACGAGTACCATCTGCAATGCTTTTACCGAACCAACGTCACTGGTCCAAGTGGCGGACTGTATGGCAGCAACGCACCCGCTTTTGTGACGTGGATCGTCAAGAACCCAGATGGCGCCTCGGCCTCGAACCGGCTTTGGGTGATCGAGAATCGTGGGGGAACGGAGCGCTTGTTTGCTTTCAATTTCGGCGTGTCGAACCGGTTGGATCTGATAAAGCCGGATGGTGTTACCACCAACACAACCTGGTTGACGGTGAACCCGACCAATTCGGCGATCACCAACCTTTTCCGGGAAGTCCGGTCCCCGGCGGGGCTTGTGGCAAAGAAGCAGATCACCGAGGAATATGTACCAGCTTTAGGGGGGAGCCGACCGTTGCATGAAATCGAGGGCGATGGCGGAACTATCCGAACCACGACCTACACCTACTACAGTCCTTCGACCGGCGATGGCAGTTCGAACAAGGTGCGGCGCGTAGATTACCCCGACGGGAACTGGGTCTATTATGTGTACGACGCCCAAGGGCGCAAACTTACCGAGTATTCCGCATACGGTAATAGTGCGCCACCCGGATCGGTGACCACCGAACCCGTCCCGGAGGACGTTGGCTGCAAGATGACTCAGTACACTTACGCGCTGACCAACGAGGTCGATGGCATCGATGACGGCGGAGATCCTGATGATCCGTGGTCAGTCAGAAAGACGATAATGAGTCTGCCGGTTCAAGCAGGGACCAATTGGCAGTTACGTGAGGTTTCGCGCACCTATCATTATTCGCATCAAGCAAGCTCCATTTACTACGATGAAACACAGGTTTGCCCGATGCCTGGTGGACTATGGGGTGATCCTGGAAACCTCATCACCATAAACACCCGGCACGATACTGCTGACTTCAAGCAAGGGTTGCCCGCATCTGAATCCCGACCAGATGGTACGGCTACGGTCTACAGCTATGAGTTGAATGAGACAACGGGGGTGATGACGACAACTATGCAAACCGGCGTGCCTAATTCATGGATTTCTCCCTCCTTCATGACTGCCGGTACTGAAACCGTGACGGTGACCGATGAATTTGGAAATGTTACTTCGCGGACCCAAAAGGACATATACACCGAGGTCGTCTTGGCGAGGGAAACCTATAATTACCTGACCGCAACCAATACCCTCATTGATCAACTCAAGCGTAGCTATGATGTAACGGACTTGGCTGGGCGAGTGACTCAGTACCGCTATGCAAATTGTTGCGGTGTGGATTACACCATTGATCCCGATGGAGTTCAGACCTACCGACTGCGTGATGATCTAAATCGCAGCGTTGGGACCCGGCGGGTGGTTGAAATTGCCGGCGGAAATGAACGGTCGATCACCACGACCAACTTGCTGGATGCTGCCGGCAGAATCCTGGCCACCTATCGGGTTGGCACCAATGGTTCGATCATTACGCTCGGCCGATATCAATATGATGTCTTGGGTCAAATGCTGCGTCACACCAATGCTCTTGGCGGGGTCACAATGTCTACAAATGTGATTGTCGACAATCGGATTTGTACCACGAACACCGCACCTGACGGCGGTACTACGGTGGAACTGTTTTACCGTGATGGCCGATTGGAGCGGACTATTGGTACTGCGGTCTTTCCGATGCTCTATACCTACGGAGTGGAGGAAGATATTGTCGATGGGCCGAATCGTGAATACGTACGGGAGTTGAAACTTAATACCGATGGCAGCGCCACGGAGGAATGGACGAAAACTTATCAGGATGGCGCCGGACGAAACTATAAAACGGTGTTTGCCGACGATGGCTCACCGAACGAGGCGAACAACCCTTACACCGAGACGTTTTTCAACGCAAAAGGACAGCTAGCTCGTCAACGCGATCAAGACGGAGTCATTACCTTATTCCAATACAATGCCCTTGGGGAGCAGGAATATGTCGCCATCGATGTAAACCCTGGCGATACCGATTACAACTCCTCAACCTTGGACTACACAATTGATTTGTCCCATGACCGGATCACTCGAACCGAGCGGAAAGTTCTTTTGGAAGACGCTCCCGACAACTCGCACGGCGAGGACATCATCCGCACTGAGGTGTCGACATGGCCAACACCAGGAAGCGATACTCCTGTTGTGCTATCTTGGGCGGATGTTTCCACCAACGGTTTAAGAACCTGGCAAACTATTTTTCCTGATGCCACCGACTCGGATAGCGGAGTCACGAGTCGCACAGAAACTACGATTGCCACCTCTGGAAACTACTGGAAGCGGACGGTTGTGCAGACACGGCCCGACAGCACGACGCTGACGACAGTCTACTCGTCAGGCCGATTGGAATCGGTTACCAGCAAGGATTCAGGCGACGGCCAGGTTGGCAAGACTACTTACGGTTATGATCCGCATGCGCGACAAAACACAATGACTGATGCCCGCAATGGGACGACGACTTTCACCTTCAATGATGCAGATCTGACGGCGTCAGTCACCACGCCAGATCCGGGCAGCTTGGGCGGGTCGCCGCAAACCACTTTGAATTCCTACAACCCGTCGCTCCAAGCGACAAACGTTGTGCAACCGGACGACACCAGCGTGACCAGCGAGTATTATCCGAATGGTTTGCTCAAGCGGCAATATGGCTCGCGCACCTATCCGGTTGCTTACACCTACGATTACGCAGGACGCTTGAAGTCCATGACGAACTGGGCGAGCTTCGTCGGCGGTACTGGAGCCCGGGCCACACTCTGGAATTACAACGCTTATCGCGGATGGCTGGACAACAAGCGCTACGCCGATAATACCGGACCGGCTTACGCCTACACCGGCGCCGGCCGACTAAAGACCCGTACATGGGCAAGAGGGATCACCACCAGCTATGGTTACAATTCAGCCGGTGGTCTCGTTTGGACTGATTACTCTGATGGCACAGCTGATGTCACGAATGGTTATGATCGCCGAGGAAGATTGATTGCTACCACCAACGGAACGGTTGCGTGCAACTTAGCGTATGATGATGCTAATCAATTACTGAGTGAAAACTTTCTCAATGGCACACTGGGCGGGTTGGCAGTGACGAATGCCTATGATACCTATCTTCGTCGCAGTGTAGTTGCTCTCAGCAACCAACCTTCCACGTTGGTTCGGTACGGTTACAACACCGCAGGTCGTCTTAGTTCCGTCTCCAATGGCAATTACAATGTGATCTACGCTTATCACACCAACTCGCCGTTGGTGAACACAGTGACGTTTAGAACCAATAGTACTACTAGGATGGTGACAACCAAGCTATATGATCGGCTGGATCGTCTCACTTCTATCTCATCTACACCTTCTGCGGATGGCTCGATTTCCTATAGCTATCAATCAAACGACGCCAATCAACGTACCCGAGCCGGTCTTCAGGATAGCAGTTTCTGGGTTTACGAGTATGATGTTTTGGGTCAGGTCAAGTCAGGTAAACGCTATTGGAACGATTGGACGCCGGTGGCAGGCCAGCAGTTTGAGTATTCGCATGACGATATTGGCAATCGCACGCAAACAAAATCCGGAGGCGATGAAAATGGTTGGAATCTAAGAATGGCAAGTTACTATGCAAACAATCTCAATCAATACACCAACCGCGAGGTGCCCGGCTATGTGGACATCAAAGGTATCAGCCTTGCAACCAATATTGTGACAGTGAACAGCGAGACCGCATATCGTCACGGCGACTACTTCCGGAAGGAACTTGTCGTTGGGAATGGTTCAGCTGCGTTGTGGACAAACATCATCGTGGCAGCTACTGGACAGACCAGTGTGACCGGCAACGTTTTCGTTGCTCAGTCGCCAGAGGCCTTTAGCTACGACGGTGACGGCAACCTGACCAACGATGGGCGCTGGAGTTACACATGGGATGCGGAAAACCGGTTGGTTCAGGTGGAAAGCCTGAGCGGTAGCCCTACACTATCCAAACGTAAGGTAGTTTGGGAGTTCGATGGCAACGGAAGACGAATCCGCCAGACGACATCCGACAAGAGTTTGGGTAGTTATGTAGTCACGGAAGATCTGAAATTTGTGAGCGATGGCTGGCAGCACCTTGCCGAATTGAATGCGACCAACGATGCACTTGTCCGCTCGTATGTGTGGGGATTGGACTTGAGCGGTTCGACAGCCGGTGCTGGTGGTGTGGGTGGATTGTTGATGCTGAATAGCGCCGCAAACGGAGTTCATTTCTATGCTTATGACGGAAATGGCAACGTCGTTGGAATGGTCAAAGGCACCGATGGCACGGTGAGTGCCAGCTACGAGTATGGGCCGTTTGGCGAAACGATTCGATCGACGGGAACACTGGCTGGAGAGAACAGATTTCAGTTCTCCACCAAACGTTGCGATGCCACCACGGACTTCCTGCTTTACGAATACCGCATGCTGAGAACGGATACTGGGAAGTGGGTAAGTAGGGACCCGATTGAGGAAAGGGGGGGTGAGAATCTTTATGGATTTGTCGAGAATTCGGTTGGTGATGAATGGGATCTGTTGGGCCTATGCGGCTGCACATGCAAGTCAGTAAAGATCACGTTCGAGCCGGGTGGAGATAAACAACCAAAGCCAGATTTTTACCCAGTGCCAGTCCCAGTTGCCCCTGGCATCGTCGACGAAGACTGGCGTTTTGGGTTTAGGATCATTGTCTCTTGGACTGTAGATGGAGATCCTAATGCATGTAAATACTACCTTAAGGAGGCACCTGGGGGTGTTAAGGGTGAGAATCCCTCTGGTAAGGTTTCACCGTCAGATGGCAGCTTAGGAGAAGATGGAACATTTGGAGGTTGGCAGCGTGTTGGGCAAACTGTTACCGACTATATGGGAATCCCTGTTAACAAACCCGGGACAAAAGGCAAATACAAGATCGAATTCAGTATCTCCCAAGATTACAAATGCCTGAGTTCTGATGGCACGACCCAACCAATTTTCAGCAATAAGAGCTTCAAAGGGAACGGATCAAAGAAATGGACAGGTCAACCTCCAACAAAGAAGAAATGAAAATCTCAAATTTCAGCGCGGCTTGCCGGGCTTGCTACCTACTAAGCCTTGGAATGTTTGTGTTTTTTGGATGTAGCTCCCTTAGACAAAAATACGCCAAGCCTGAAGGGCCTGCATTTTTTGAGCATGAAATCCGGACCAAAGCTTGGGCCGCGCAAAATGGAACCGCTATAGGCCTCGTAGATTGGACCATTGTAAAATCTTCCTATCACGGCGAGATACTTGTTGCAAAATTTGGTGAGACTAACAGGAACACTGTCAATTGCTTAGAGTTTTACGCTGTCCAACGAAGTGCTTCGCCAATGCGGTCAGAAAAATATCTTCTAATCGGCCACGATTGCGGCCCGCAATCTAAGTACACTTGGGTAGATAGTAAAGTCGTGTCACTCATTTATTCGGACTCAAAGGAAAAGCTAGCGTTTGGAATTGTAAGGGAGGTAAAGGCCGAAGAGGCCGACAAACGAAAACGCTTATACTACGCTCTCGACTATAATTTCGGAGAAGACTTTCGCATGGAAGCAAATATGTCACAATGGGATTCTGACCTACAATAGCGAATCATGCGCCACGTACCTCCATGAGATAGTCCCATCTAACTTTATCCCGCTGGCCAACTTCAGTGTGTCATAACCGTTATTGTCCAAACTCGCTGGAACCCGTTCTAACCCGTTTTACCTGCTTAAAGGCATCTACTGTCTTTTACCGTTAATCTATCCGTCAGTGAACTCGTGTGCACGCGATCGCGGAGGGATGTTATTGGCGAGCACGGTCGTGCGCTAGCAACAAAGGCGGATTAAGATTGGGGGGGTATCCCCGCTGTGGGGATAGGTGTGGGGATAGGTAAGAACGCTGGATTTTCATCAAAGAATTTCCAAGCAGTGTCAGGAACACTAGATGTCGGTTGTCCTTGAATGTTCGAAAGCTCCAAGATTTGGGACAACTTAGCTAACCCCTCCTCACTTGGCACGGCACGGTTACGCTCCCACCGTCCAAGCCATTTCCGAGGAATGCGGGTAGCTTGAGCCAGTGCCAACTGGGTCAAACCAGCCTCTTTTCGTTTAGCGATTAGTAGGCCTCCAAAAGTGGAAGGCTTACCGGAAAAGGGTTTCCCATCATGCCGCACCCTTGATTTGTTGGGCAAAACGACGCGAATTGACCTCTGTGTAAATGTCAAATGCGCCATTCACCGCAATGCACGGTTCACCGCAATGCACGGTTCACCGCAATGCACGGTTCACCGCAATGCACGGTTCACCGCAATGCACGGTTCACCGCAATGCACGGTTCACCGCAATGCACGGTTCACCGC
>Ga0315910_10004468_pt1 | contig 11695 bp, 14 predicted proteins | sample EdamamesoilMG_FD_204470 | JGI IMG/M metagenome (GOLD analysis project Ga0315910, IMG submission 204470) | Garden soil microbial communities collected in Santa Monica, California, United States - Edamame soil | ecosystem: Environmental > Terrestrial > Soil > Garden | place: USA: California...
TTGCATTTATACCATAGATAAGTTTTTCCATTCTATACGTGTGTTATCAGATTATTCAGAATCCACAGTCGTACTCTTGGATCAAATGATACCGTGAACAGCGCAACGAAAATTACCGAGAGTATCAACGTTAAGATGGTTTGGCGGTCAAGTTTTGACGTGCGTATTTCAGGTAAAATCAATTCGGGATCGGAGGGCGGAACGTTGATTAATATTGTTCCCGCTATCCAGTCGCCTAACCGTCTTGTCGGACTTACAAAAATAAAGATCGCTTCGATTGGCCAGATCGGGCATTGAAGTTTACTGGCCGTTTCGTTCGTCTTTGCGTCAATTACCTTGTAGCCTATCTTTCGATGAACCACACTTTGTCCGCCAAAAAAATCTTTGTTAAAGAGTGCAACCAGCATCAGCGTAAACGGAATCAGCGTCAACAGCTCTATCCATGTCAAGCCTGCTGACGAAGACTTGCCCGAACCTATTTTAATGAACATCAGGATTGCAATAAAAGGAAAGAACATCGCCATCGTATACCACATTTCCAGCGTCAGGGACTTTACTCTTTTATTCAGGCGTAGAAACCAGAGATCACTGTTCAGATAGTGTTTTGTTATTCTGTTAAACATTAAAAATTTCAGCACTTGCATTGGTTCAGCCTTTGTTAGCGTTGGTTGGGAATATAGAATCGTTTCTTCAGAAAGCACTCAATGGCAAATTCACTTGCATCAAAATGCGGGGTCGGGATTTGCAACGGGTCAATCCATTGCCATGCTTCGCATTTGTCTGGTTCCCGTATTTCAGGAATCCCTTCAAACTGATTGGCATATAGAATAACAGACACATAATGTTTTTTTTCCTGCGCAAACGTTCTGAGATTATTGGTAACAGCAACTACGGTTGGTGTATGAATGGTGAGGCCGGTTTCTTCCTGAATTTCTTTGATGGCGGCTTCTTCGAAAGTTTCACCCATTTCAAGATGCCCCCCGGGGATTGAATAAAACGGAGAATGACTTCCTTTTCGTTTTCCGATAAGTATTTTCCCTTCCTTGTTTTCAATGATCACACCCACGCCAACGTTGGGCATTTCTTTCGGTAGCATACTTTCTATTTTTGCTCGGTTTCGATTTGCTTTTTGAACTCCTCAAGTTCTTTCCGCGAGTAGTTGCCCCTGTTCAAGGCAGCCATTCCATTTATAATCTGGGAATTGACCCTGGGAACATGTACCAGTTTATCATTTATCACAAGCGCAAGGTGTTGGCCGGTTGCTTTATCGGTGACTTCACTCCAGACATCGGTCGCTTCGTCATCGAATTGCATAGCCAGCCCGATGTCACCGAAATTGTTTTCATAGATTTTCATCGTTGCAATGCTCCCAACGGCTACAATGGGTGTAGGATTTAGGAAATAATACGTGGTATCCCTGTCGAGCTGCCGCTTGTATCCAGTATTCGGGTCGGTTATGATATAATACCAGCCTGTCTGAAGAGTCGAATCATTACGGATTACCGGTGAGTTCGTGCCGGGTTTTTCGGTTCGTTTTTTTTGTCCCGGAGAGCAGCTATACAGAACGAATACTAAAAGGAAGGCCGATCTTAAGGTCATGCGATGTATCGTATTTGGTTTGTTCAACGAGTGAGTAAATTAATAGAAATTGTCGCATTCCCCACCCCGGATTGACGCATCCGCCCGCTTTTCTTCATTACTGTGTTTCGTATGTTTGTGTTGTCAAACAACGGAAAAACAAAAAAACTATGGAAAACACGATCTCAAAACCGGCACGCTGGACATCTTATATAATGAGTGGATTGGTAATTCTCTTTATGCTGATGGATAGCATCATGAAGTTTGTTAAACCACCTGAAGTGATCGAAGGTACGCAGGCATTGGGGTTTGGTGTTGAACACTTGCCCATCATCGGGGCACTGGGATTAATTTCAACTTTGTTGTATACCTACCCGCGTACCTCCGTGCTGGGTGCCATTTTGCTGACCGGTTATTTTGGTGGTGCAGTAGCTACTCATCTTCGGTTGAACAACCCTTTATTCAGTCACACCCTGTTCACCGTCTATTTCGGCATCCTCATCTGGGGCGGCCTTTGGTTAAGAAACCGGAAGCTTCGCACGCTATTTCCGTTGATCAATAATTGATAATTGCTAATTGTTCATTGTTAACGGCTACTTAATCTTCATCGAAGGAATCAGGGGAGAGGCTTCGACTAACTCAAGCGACTTAACCATATCTCTCGTTCCATTTTTGTACTTGATAAAATGTGGCGTTTGAATATGTTTCTGGTAAGCCTTTTCGCTTTCATAAATTTCCAGAATGGTGATGTGTGTGGGGTGTTTCTTTTCCGCAACGGCATATAAAGTGAGTACCCCGGGTTCATTTTTTACGGAAGCTTCAATTTCTTCTTTGAGAAGTACATTGTAGTTTTCCAGCTGAGCAGAATCGATGACTAATTTCGCGAGACGAACCATGTGTTGCTGCTCTTGTGCAAAGACACCACTACAAATCAATAACGCAGATAGGAATCCGATAAGACGCGTGGTCATTTTTGAATTGTTTTATTAACCTGAAAAACTTTTTTCTGTATTGCTGATCCAAGATTCGTCATCCAGTCAGCTACTTTACCATTCAATTGATTTTTGTGTAGCGTAGTGGCGTGGCGACAGCGGGAAGCGGTTAGCGCCATGATTGTGTTATGGTTGCATCAGCCCTTGTAAAATACACTGTCGAAGAATGTCTGCATCGCTGCGGAATATTTCACTCCGTATTTTGCAAACGTGGAACGTGTTTGTGCATCTGGTTTCCAATCGAAGAATGCGTGATCGGCATCCTCAACCTGAATGTACGTCACCGTCTGTCCTGCTGCCTTTAACACATCGATGTAAGACTGCACGATCTGGTGTGGAATCACCGGATCTTTTGTACCCCGCACAATGAAATGAGGGACCGCCCGTTCACTGATGTTCGGTACATGCTTGACCGGGGATACAGCATCGTAATATTCTTCACTGGTTTGTTCGATAAACATTTTGAAGTGCCGTGCATCGGATGGGCCGTAACTTGGCGCAGCTGCCTTGACGGCTTCGGTAATTTCTTTCTTAACCTGGTCTATCGATTTTCCCGCAGGCATGTAGGTTGGGCGGTATTGATAGACACCGGCACGTTCGCCAAAGCCGCCATCACCAATCATGGAAGAGAGTACCGCTGCTGCTTCAGAGAGATGGCCGCCTGCACTGTCACCGGTAACGGCAATGCGTTTTGAGTCACCACCATAGCGTGCGGCATGTTCCTGTATGTGAGCAATAGCACCAAAGACATCTTCAATTAAGTTGTGCATGTAGGTAGGCTGCGCATCGCCATCCAGTTTATTTACCCACCGGTAATCAATGCTGAAGACAACGTAGCGCCCTCCTTTTGTTAACTCACGCGCCAGCCCGCGCATAATGTCTTCATTGTTTGAGGACCATCCGCCACCGTGGATGATTACGATGCAAGGAAGGTTGCGGGCGCCTTTCGGAGCGTACACGTCATACTTCAATGGCTTTACACCCGGTTTGGCATAAACTACGTCCTGTGTTACGTTTATATTTTCAACCAGTGATTTCTCCACGAACGTTGCGCCAACCGACATATCTTTGTCGACTGTAATTTTCACAGGCGAGGAAAACGTTTCGTAACTCAATGTTCCCCACATGCCACCCTTAACGGTGTAATAAACTGCATCCAGGCTATAGCCCGGTGCCGGTTTGGCCGTGACTGTTAATACAGTGCCCGCAGCTACTTTGCCATCGGTCGGTATTTTTGGTTCAATTACATAAGCGCCATTTTCAGCGGCCACAGCGGTTACTGTAAATTGTTCAGCGGGCATCGGTTGTGGTTTGGAATTAATGGCTGCAGCGAGAGAAACAGTTGTGGTAATCATTACTAATACTGTTTTAAAAAGCGTCTTCATCGTTCGTAAAGTTAGATCCGCATTAAGATATAACAATCTGCTGGTCCTTCATACCTTTTTTATACACCCGCTGGCGAAGTAAACTTACTATCCAAAGGTGGATAGCGGTTGGTAAGCCAACTGCCGGAGTAGTCTTTATAAAATCTTTATGCGTTTAATCCTTCTTTTTACAGGCTCTTTATAAGCTTCCCTCTACATTTGTATGCGTAATGCAGAAACCGTGAAAGGATTTTTGTTTAATAAGCCTCCGAAGAAACGTCAATATGCTATATGTATTTTCACGGTAGCGGGGGCTACCATCATTTGTTCGGGGCTTGATAAATTTATCGACTACCGGAACGTAGCCTTAATTCTTCTGGTCACCGTTTCATGCCTCGCTATGTTCCTGGATATTTTACCCGTGTTGCTAGCAGCAACACTGTCGGCTCTTGTCTGGGACTTTTTCTTCATACCACCCCGGCTCACCTTAACGATTGGCGAGACCGAAGACCGGATTTTGCTCATCATGTATTTTGTGATTGCGCTTATCAATGCCGTGCTGACGTTTAAGATCAGGCAGATGGAAAAGGAAGTGCGTGAAAAAAGCGAGCGTGCCAGGGAAGTTAAATTTTACAATACACTCTTCAATTCACTGTCCCATGAGTTACGCACCCCGATTACAACCATTATCGGGGCTTCGGATAACCTGATGAATCAATCGGTTCGCCTGGATGATACCACGCGGAAGGAATTGCTGGCCGAAGTTTCCATAGCGGCCCTGCGGTTGAATCAGCAAGTCGAGAACCTGTTAAGTATGTCCCGGCTGGAGTCGGGTGTTTTTCAGATTAAAAAGGATTGGGTTGATGTAAATGAACTGATCCACAAAGTAGTTCATCACCTCGAACCGCAGCTCGAAAAATTCCGCACATCCATAGATATCGGGGAGAACCTGCCGCTGTTCAAACTGGACTTTGGGATTATGGAGCAGGTGCTTTACAATTTGATTTACAATGCTGTGATCCACACTCCGGAGAATACGACCATTACTATTCAGGCGCTGTTTACCGAAGGAAAATTGATTCTGAAAGTCGCTGACAACGGGAGAGGCTTTCCGGAAGATGAATTTGAGAATGTCTTCACCAAATTCTACCAGCCTCAGGGTTCGAAAGGTGGTACAGGCCTTGGCTTGTCGATCGTGAAGGGATTTGTAGAGGCGCATCACGGAACGATCACGCTTGAAAACCTTCCGGTATGTGGAGCCATGTTTACCGTAACCATAGAAACCGAAGTTACCCACCTCAACAAGATCAACGATGCATAAGGCGCAAATCCTGGTAATCGATGATGAAGTGCAGATACAACGGCTTCTTCACATCACGCTGCAGCGTGAGGACTTTGATGTTTCTTCTGCGTCAACAGCGGCCGAAGGAATTACGCGTGTAGCGCAACATCCTCCAGACCTCGTTCTTCTGGATCTCGGCCTGCCGGATAAAAGTGGCCATGATGTGTTGAAGCACCTGCGGGAATGGTATTCGAAGCCCATCCTTATCATTTCTGTTCAAAGCGATGAGGCGGCCATTGTAAAAGCATTGGACGATGGCGCAAATGATTATGTGATTAAACCATTCCGTACCGGTGAGCTGGTAGCCAGAGTTCGGACAGCGTTGCGTAACGCGGCAGCAGAAGGAAACAAGACCGAATTAACTTTTTCCGATCTAACGATTGACCTGGTTTCGCGTGCCGTGAAAAAGAAAGGTGTGGCAGTGAAGTTGACTGCAACGGAATATTCGTTACTGTCGTTGCTGGCGAGGAACGGTGGAAAAGTATTAACGCATCACTACATGCTCACGCAAATCTGGGGTCAGCATTATCATGAACAATCGCAATACCTGCGCGTTTTCATCGGGCAGCTTCGAAAGAAAATTGAGGACGATCCAAATCGTCCAACGTACATCGTCACGGAATCAGGAGTAGGCTATCGTTTTACAGCCCATCAATAATGGAATCAGGGAGTAATAAGTCTCATCAGCTTTCAAAAGCAGGCGTATTAATTGCGTTAGGAGTTATCTATGGTGATATCGGAACATCTCCCATCTACACGCTTAAGTTTATTATCGGCAACCGACCAGTCACGGAAGAGCTGGTGCTTGGGGGGCTGTCCTGTATTTTCTGGACACTCACCCTCATCACAACGATCAAGTACATCTACCTTGCGTTAAACGCGGACAACAAAGGCGAAGGCGGAATCTTTGCGTTATACGCCTTGGTCAGGAGGTTCAAAGCAAAGTGGGTGATCTATCCTGCAATTATTGGATGTTGTACACTTATAGCAGACGGTTTTTTAACACCTGCATTCAGCGTCTCGACAGCAGTCGAAGGACTGAAGCTGCGCTATCCCGCAATGCCCACAACAACGATTGTGGTAGCTATACTTTTTGCATTGTTTATTTTTCAACAATTCGGATCTGCGGTGGTAGGTAAAACCTTCGGGCCGGTCATGACAATCTGGTTTTTGGTTTTGGCAGCAACTGGTCTTCCGCAAATTATTAATGAGCCAGGCGTACTGAACGCACTGAATCCATACTATGCCTATAACCTGATTGTTCAATATCCGCATGGCTTCTGGCTGCTCAGTGCTGTCTTTCTGTGCACGACAGGTGCTGAGGCCTTGTATTCTGACCTGGGCCATGTGGGGAAACCGAATGTACGGATAGGGTGGGCCTTTGTAAAAACTTGCCTGCTTATAAATTACTTCGGACAAGGTTCGTTTCTGCTGGGATTGGACGGTGAGACGATCGATGAACAAATTCCTTTCTTCTCCATTTTTCCGGAGCAGCTGCTGATCGTAGGCGTGGTAATTTCTACACTGGCAACGATCATCGCCAGCCAGGCGCTTATTTCCGGAGTATTTTCACTCGTCAATGAGGCCATGAAGCTTAAGCTTTGGCCTGCACTGCGCGTACGTTATCCGAGTGAGTCAAAGGGGCAGATGTACATTCCGGCAATTAACTGGCTTCTCATGGTTGGTAGCCTGACCATCGTCTGGATTTTTAAAGAGTCGGCTGCGATGGAGGGGGCGTATGGATTGGCGATTATGGTGAACATGCTTATGACAACCTCGTTGCTGGTATTCTACTTCTCTACCGTGAAGAAATCTACTTACCGCACGGTGTTATTGGGACTTGGATTTTTCTCCATTGAAGGCATGTTTCTGATTTCCAATCTTGACAAGTTTGAACATGGCGGATGGTTTACGTTTTTGATGGCTGCGATCTTTTTCGCCATGATGTTTATTCTTCACAAAGCACGGCACCTCAGGCAGCGTCACACAGAGTTTGTTGATCTCCGGCATTATGAAGGAATGCTAAAAGCCTTGCAGGAAGATACTACGGTGCCTAAGGAGGCGACTAATCTCGTGTACCTGTCGCTGGCGGACAGCCGAAGGCATATTGACTCAAATATTATTTATTCAATTTTTAAAAAGCGTCCCAAGCGTGCCGATGTCTATTGGTTCGTGCATGTGGAAACGGTAGATAATCCATTTACCAGTAAGTACAAGGTCGATACCATTATTCCGAAAAAAGCTTTCTTTATAAGCATACGGCTTGGCTTTAAAACTCCTCATCGGGTCAATACGCTGTTTAATAAAATCATTCACGACCTGGCGGATACGGGTGAAATTGATCTCACCAGTCCATATCCTTCACTTCACCAGTTCAGTATGATGTCGGATTTTAAATTTGTCTCTCTTCATTCGTGGGCCTCGGCCGACAGCGAAATTTCTGCCTTTGAGCGATTTGTAATTGCGGGGTATCGTGTAATTAAAAATTTCAGCCTTTCTACAGAGGCGATGTATGGCCTCGAAACGGCAAACATTGAAATTGAGAAAGTACCCATCCAGGTAGGGCCGATGGTGAAAGCCAAAATCAAAAGAGAATTTGATTACGAATCAGTCTAAATCATTTTTCTACAACAAAAGCTTTAATGTCAGTCCCAATGCCGCAGCCGCAAGAATGATGACCGGCTCCTGCAATTTCCTGAATCTGAAAAGAATGGCGGCTGTTGAAAGTGCAATTAATATCGTTGGAATATCCGTGAGCGTTCGCCTGGCCAGTACCAGCACCGCTCCGGCAATGGCGCCAATAGCGGCAGCTGTTACGCCATCAACAAACGCTTTGATGGCGGGATGTTTTCCATATTTCTTAAAATATGGAGCTGGAATCACGGTAAAGAGGTAGCAGGGAATGAACGTTGCTGCGGCTGCAACCACAGCACCCCATGGCCCCGCAACGAGGTAGCCAATAAACCCCACCGTGATCACTACCGGCCCAGGGGTGATCATCGCCACTGCTACCGCATCCAGAAACTGTTGCTCATTCAGCCACGCATATTCTTTTACCACACCGCCATAGAGAAACGGAACGATGGCGAGGCCACTGCCAAACACAAAGGCACCGGCCTTTAAAAAGAACCAGGTGATTTGCCATAGTTTTGATTCGGATGCCAGGGGCTGAACCTGAAGAAGTATAGTGGGTAATATTCCATTAGCTGATGATAACCAGTTGGGTGGTGATTTGGCGAACCATACGGCAAACCCGCCAAGGAGTATCAGCCAGAGAATTTCCTTTTCGGCAACGAACGTTGTTATCGCCAGCACAATGAAAATCGCCCAGAGTAATTTGTCTTTTCCGATGCTCTTTGTCGTGAGCTTGTAACTTCCAATGGCAATGATTCCGATCACGGCAGCGCCTACACCGTAGAACACGGCCTGCATCCAGGGAAGTCCGCCATAGGCAACGTAGGCGTATCCGATTCCCAGCACCATAAAAAAGGAGGGTAGTACAAATGCAATCCCTGCGAGTGTTGCGCCAAGAATGTGGTAGTGCACATAGCCAATGTATATTGCGAGCTGCGCAGCGAGCGGGCCAGGAGCAAGTTGTGAGAGTGCGAGGCCTTCCCGATAGTCTTCTTCCGTGATCCATTTTTTTTCGTCCACCAGGTCGCGATGCATATACCCGACCAATGCAACCGGCCCCCCGAAACCCCACGCACCGAGCTTGAGGTAATAAATGATCAGATCTTTTAACGCGTATTTAGGTGTTGTTTCCATTTCTTTTATTTCAGTATGGCATTGAGAACCTTAGCGTTTGCAAAAACCTTTTCTTTCGGAACGTAAATGAATTTGGCTTCGGAGTCAACGAAATTTTTAATGAGCCACGGACAGGCAATCCGATCGATCTTTGGCCGCTCACGGGTAATCCATTTCATAGCCGGGATTGTTAATCGTTTTTTCTCAGATCAAAGGTGTGAAAGACGAACAACCGGATGGTGTGCGTGGAAAAGTAGTTGCTGCCAGAAGCTTCCTGCTGATATATATTCATGTATCCCAGTTGTGCATTCAGGTGTGGTGTAAACTGATAGCCAAAACCGGCAAACAGACGGTTTTGATCAAATGTGTTGTATACAACCTTATCACCGAAGTTTAAGAAGATTTCATTCATCACGGCTGCAAAAGGTGTCTTCGGTACAATCTCTTTTCCTTTCAGTGGAATGAAGAACGAAAAATTATAGCGCACCCGAAATGTGTAGTTGTACCCATCTTCTTTGACATCAGCAACAACCTTTTCATTAAAACGTTGCTCAAGCCGTAACCACTGTAGCGTGACGAGTCCCGGATACTTTTGATTCCACCAGATTTGTTGCCATGCGCGATGTTCATTCCGGTGTGTTTCCATATCCTTTGGCGGGAAGTGGTGCGCATAGGTGTAGCCAACATTAACGCGAAGATTGTCTTTGATGAAATAGGTTACTGCCGGCCGGAACAGAAACTGAAAAGGGCGGTCAACAAAATTATCCGTGAGACGATAATGGACATCTAACCACATACCCCATTTATTGGAAAACCGGGTTTGATTGAAGTAGCCAAACCAGAGTTGCTCACGATCGTGAATGTGTTTTTCGGTATCCTGAGCTTGTGCGTTACTGGCGATGAGAAAAATGGCAAATGCCAGAATGCCGGTGGTAAAGTATCGATTCATCATGGTTGGTAATATCTTCACCACAATATTACTAACCCCTGTTAATTCAATATAGAATAGAATTTACCTGTTTTTGTATGTTCTTTACCTTTTTGAGCTTTTATGATTTTGATACACCGGTACTGAGAAGGTCAGTCTGCATTTACACGGTAAGTCAACCAGAGCACATCGTGCTTGAGTTTCTGCACATCCAGCAATTTCAAACTTCGTGGACTGTTTTTAAGGAGATTGCCTGTCACCTCGAAGGTAGTAGCGGCCTGAGGCGTTCCATCGGTGATCGGGAGAATTAGAATACTCAGCTCATCGATGAGGCCGGCATTTAACAACGAACCGTTGATGGTGCCGCCACCTTCCAGCATTAACGTTTTTATGTTGAACACATCGTGCAGCTGACTGAGTGCGAGCGTAAAGTCGAGGTCTTGTTTCCCTGCGAAGACGTACGATATCTTTTTGTTCTGCAAATACTGCAGGTAATCATCACTAACGGATTCGGAAAGTATTTCAATTATATGGTCACCGTCAATTTCGTTTTCATCCCACCCGAGTTTTCCTTTTGCATCTACCGCAACTGCGAATGAGGTAGCTTTCGCATCACCGATAAAAGGTTTGCGTACAATTGGCTTTTCGGGCTTTATGGGCTCAGGGCGTTTACCTGCAGTGAAATCTTTCTCCATGGTTACGCGTCCAACCATCCACGCCTGACTATCAAAACTGTTGTGGCAGTCCTCATACAAGCCACCGAACTGATCCAGTTTATCGCCCCAGTTTTCGGCTATAATCCTTCCATCAACGGAGGAGGCCATGTGGCAAATGACATAGGGTTTGTTCATGAGATTAATTTTAGACAATGATAGTCAATATCCGCTGGTTTGTGAAGGGTAGATAATCGGCTAAGGGAATTGATCGCTTACAGTTTAACTTCTTATTTTTGGTCAATGAAAAGAACGTTGCTTATTCTGGGTGGTATTGGCTTACTGTGTGTGTTGCTCGTGGGGAATGCATTTTTTCAACAGAGCACAGGTATGGATAACGAGCGCGAATGGTTTGTCAGAGGTTTGCGTTATGAATTTTCGGCTCAGGTTGATAGCATACGGATGTTCAACGAAAATACCGGCAGGCTTTGGTGTCGTGTTACTTCTGGCAATCCGCAGACGCACCGCGAGGACAGTTTGAAACGCGCATTTCAGGAGCATGATAGGTTATACCTGATTTTTCACCACGCTGGAGATTCGATCATTTTCATCATTCCGAATGCTAAAGAAGTTGCTATAGGGGATAGTGTCCGGGTAAGTTCATCGGAAAACAGCATTCGTTTTTTCAGGGATGGAGAGCCCGTGGCCAGCGATCACTTGAGTCATACGCTTACCGGATACAGCCGGCCGTTCTTTCTTAAAAGGAAAAAATAGGTAGCTAGTGATCCATGTTGGTGTGGTTCGGGAGCGCTGATCAAACCAAAAACCGTTCATCCTTGTCCATAATTCTAACCCCCCGCGTTATCAAAAAAAGTTTATTTTTGTTTTATCCACCGATAGGCCGAAACATAAACTGAACAATGACTAACGAACAACTGCAAAACTGGCTTCGTCAAAAACTTGGGGAAGAAACTGCTACGGACAGTAAAGCCATAGACCTTGATACCGATTTCGCAAATCTTAATCTGGATTCCCTTTCCACTGTTTCGCTCGCCTATGAATTGGAAACTTTTACCGGGGTAGTGATCGAT
>Ga0315910_10004469_pt1 | contig 11693 bp, 9 predicted proteins | sample EdamamesoilMG_FD_204470 | JGI IMG/M metagenome (GOLD analysis project Ga0315910, IMG submission 204470) | Garden soil microbial communities collected in Santa Monica, California, United States - Edamame soil | ecosystem: Environmental > Terrestrial > Soil > Garden | place: USA: California...
GTGTGCCTGCGTTGACGGTGCGGGGCCGCCATTCCGGCATTACGCCCAGATTTTCCCATGGTTCGGATTGGCGTGTTGTAATGCCGGATTGCCGGCCCGGCACCCTCTCACCGATCTAGGTCGTCACACGTTCAACAAGAGGTGTTCGCGTTCCCAGGAGCTGATCACCTGCAGGAACACCTCGTACTCGGCTTCCTTGACGATGGTGTACGCGGAGATGAACGGGTCACCGAGGATGCGAACCAGCGGCTCGCACTCGCGCAGCTCGCGGATGGCATCGTCGAGCGAGCGCGGCAATGAGAATGGCAGTTCGTGCGCGCTGCCCGAGATGGGCTCCGAAGGTTGCAGCCCCTCGACCATGCCGAGGTAACCGCAGGCCAGCGAGGTCGCGATCGCGATGTACGGATTGGCATCGGCACCCGCCAGGCGGTTCTCGACGCGGCGCGCTTCCGGACCGGACGCGGGCACGCGCAAGCCGGCGGTGCGGTTGTCATATCCCCATTGCACGTTGATCGGCGCCAGCTGGAAGCGCGAGATGCGCCGGTAGGAATTCACGTTCGGCGCCAGCAGCGCCATGGCCGCCGGCAGGTACTTCTGCAGGCCGGCGATGTGCGAGAAGAACAGCGGCGTCGGCGTGCCGTCGGCGTTCGAGAAGATGTTCTTCTTGGTCTTGCTGTCGACGATGCTCTGGTGGATGTGCATGGCGCTGCCCGGCTCCTTGGCGTGCGGCTTGGCCATGAACGTCGCGTACATCTTGTGGCGCAGCGCCGCCTCGCGCGCGGTGCGCTTGAACAGGAACGCCTGGTCGGCGAGATCCAGCGCATTGCCGTGCAGCAGGTTGATCTCCATCTGCGCGGCGCCGTCCTCGTGGATCAGCGTGTCGATCTCGATGTCCTGGTCCTCGCAGAACTGGTACATGTCGTCGAACAGCGGGTCGAACTCATTGACCGCCGCGATGCTGTAGCTCTGGCGGCCAGGCTCGGCGCGGCCCGAGCGGCCCACCGGCGGCTTGAGCGGATAGTCGGCGTCGATGTTGGGCTCGACCAGGTAGAACTCGAGCTCCGGCGCCACCACCGGCTCCCAGCCGCGCGTCGCGTACATCTCGAGGATGTGGCGCAGCACGCCGCGCGGCGCCATGCCCACGCGCCGCCCGTCGGCGTAGTAGCAGTCGTGGATCACCTGCGCGGTGGGTTCGGCGGCCCATGGCACGCGCCGCACGGTGCGCGGGTCGGCCTTGAGGATGATGTCGATCTCGGCCGGGCTCATGGCCTTGTCGGTGTCGGGTGGATAGTCGCCGGTCACCGTCTGCAGGAAGATGCTCTCCGGCAGGCGCATGCCCTCGTCTTCGCCGAATTTTTCCGACGGCATGATCTTGCCGCGCGCGATGCCGGCCATGTCGGGGATGATGGCCTCGACCTCGGAGATGCCGTGGTCCTTGAGGAATTGCCTGATTTCGTTTGCCATGGGCTCGTCCTGAACTAACTACTTGCTCGTTGATCTTCGCGGCGGCGCGCCGCCCGGCCGAACTCGGCGAACAGCGCCACCGAGAAGGGATTGGTCATGACCTTCCACTCGGGGTGCCATTGCACCGCCAGTGCGAAACTCGGCGCCGACTTCACGCGGAAGGCTTCCACCAGGCCGTCGGGCGCGCGCGCCTCGACCGCGAGGTCCGGCGCCAGCCGGTCGACGCCCTGCCCGTGCAGCGAGTTCACCTGGACGCGATCGCGCCCCGCCAGCTGCAGCAGCAGTCCGCCGGGCTCGAGCACCACGTCGTGGGCCGGACCGTACTGCTCCTCGAGCGGCTGTTCCTTGTCTTCGCGGTGGTCCTCGAACCCCGCGACTTCGTGCACGCGCTGGTGCAGCGTGCCGCCCATGGCCACGTTCATTTCCTGGAAGCCGCGGCACACGCCGAAAACCGGCACTCCGGAGGCGACCGCGCGCGGGATCAGCGACAACGTGGTGGCGTCGCGATGCGGGTCGTGCAGCGTGCCCGGCACGCTGGCCGGACCCGAGTAATGCGCGGGCTCGACGTTCGAAGGGCTGCCCGGGAAGAAGATGCCGTCGACGCGCCCGAGGATCTCGGAAACATCGAGCGGCGTTTCCAGTACCGGGATCAGCAGCGGCAGGCAATCGGCGGCCTGGACCACGGCCGCGATGTACTTCTCCCCCACGGCGTGAAAGGGATGCGGCCCGATGATGCGTCGATCAGCGGGGATGCCAATGACCGGTCGTCTGTTCATAAACACGCTTTCACGCGGACCGAAGGTCCGGGCGCTGTCTATTATCTTTTACGGAGTTGGGCCCGCGAACGGCCCAACGGCGGCCATTAGACCACACCTCGCAGCGCCGCGGCTGCGGGGGTATCGCGGGCCGGGCGGGGCTTCGCCGGCAGCAAATCGGCCGATTGGGCCGTTTGCCGCCGTTCACCGCGGGGGCATATGCTGGCCCGCCCGGCGCGGTCAAAGCGTCGAAAATAATAGACACCCAGGGTGCCATGACGAAGCCGGCGGATAACGAACTCGAGTGTTTCCTGGCCGCGCATCCAGACGTGCGGTTCTTCGATGCGTTCGTGAATGACCTCAATACCGTGGAGCGCGGCAAGCGCATCGATCGCGCCGGCATCGCGCGCGTGTTCAGCCGCGGCATGCCCCTGCCCGGTTCGATGTTCGCGCTCGATGTCGAGGGCGGCACCAACGAAGCCACCGGCCTCGGATTCGACGATGGCGACGCCGACCGCCCATGCCGGCCGATTCCCGGCACGCTGGTGCCGGTGCCCTGGACCAACGAAGGCGTCGCGCAGGTGCAGCTCACCATGCACGAGTCCGACGGCACGCCCTTCTTCGGCGACCCGCGCCACGTGCTGGCGCGCGTGTTGGCACGCTTCACCGCGGCGGGCCTCACGCCGGTGGTGGCCATCGAGTACGAGTTCTACCTCGTGGATGCGCAGCGCGACACGCACGGTCAGCCGCAGCCGCCGAAGGGCCCGTTGACCGGACGGCGTGAATACCGCACGCAGATCAACTCGATGACGGACCTCAACGAGTACTCATCCTTGTTAGACGAGATCGATCGCGCGTGCCGCCTGCAGGGCGTGCCATCCACGTCTTCGCTCGCCGAATACGGACCCTGCCAGTACGAGGTGAACCTGGCGCACGCGCCGGATGCGCTGCGCGCCTGCGACGAGGGACTGCGCTTCAAGCGCGTCGTGAAGAGCGTGGCGCGCGCGCACGGCTGCGAGGCCACGTTCCTGCCCAAGCCCTACCGCGACATGGCGGGCAGCGGGCTGCACGTGCACGTGAGCCTGCTCGATGCGGACGGCCGCAACGTGTTCGCGGCCCCGGGCGCGCACGACAGTCCGCGCCTGCGACAGGCCATCGCCGGCACGCTCGCCACGCTCGCCGACGGCATGGCGCTGTGCGCGCCGGGTCCCAACTCCTTCCGGCGCTTCCGCGCCGAGGCCTACGTGCCCATGCACGCCAACTGGTCGATCAACAATCGCGGCTCCGCGATCCGCGTGCCGGACTCCGACAGCGAGAACCTGCGCCTCGAGCATCGCCTGGCCGGCGCGGATGCCAATCCCTACCTCGTGGTCGCCTGGGTGCTGGCCGGCATGTGGCACGGCCTCGAACGGAAACTCGAGCCGCCCGCGGTGCTCACCGGCAATGCCTACGCGCAGGATGGCGAGCCCTTGCCCGTGACCTGGCCGCAGGCCATCGAGCGCTTCTCGGGTAGTTCGTTCGCGCGCGCCGCGCTCGGCGACGCCTTCGTCGATCTCTACGCCACGGTCAAGCGCGGCGAGATGGAAGAGTTCAACACCTGGGTCACGCCGCTGGAGATCCAGCGTTACATGGGGCCGCTCTAGTTCAGCAAGGGTGGCGCGGTAAGCTTTCTCCCATGGCCCAGGCCGACGAACAGAACTTCTACTACCTGAGCACGCCGCGACCGGCGCCGCACGCGCCGCTCGTGGGCGACCAGCGCTTCGACGCCTGCGTGGTGGGCGGCGGCATCTCCGGCATTTCCGCGGCGCTGCACCTGGCACAAAGCGGCATGCGCGTGGCGTTGCTCGAGGCCAGGCATCTCGGCTACGGCGGCTCCGGCCGCAGCGGCGGCCAGACCATCTACGGCTATGCCTGCGAGATGTCCGCACTCGAGAAACTGGTCGGCTTCGAAGATGCGCGCCGCCTGTGGGACGTGGCGGTCGAGGGCCTCGAGCTGCAGCGCGCGCTGATCGCGAAACACTCGATCGACTGCGACTATACGCCCGGCCACATGGTGCTGGGGCTGAAAGCGCGGCACGACGCCGCGTTGCGCGAGGAGATCGAGCACCTGCGCTCGCGCTACGACTACCACTCGATGCGCTACGTCGAGCGCGACGAATTGCGCACCCTGATCGCGAGCGAGCGCTACACCAGCGCCCTGTACGACTCCAACGGCGGCCACCTGCACCCGTACCGCTATACGCTGGGACTCGGGCGCGCCGCGGCCGAGGCCGGCGTGACCCTCTTCGAGAATTCCTGGGCGACGCGGCTCGAGGTCGCGCAAACCGCCGGGGCCGACAATCTCGTGCACACGGCGCAGGGCACGGTGCGCGCCCGCCACCTGCTGGTGGCCGGCGGCGCGTTGCTGGGCCAGCTGATCCCGTCGTTGCAGCGTAAGCTCATCGACATCGGCACTTACGTCGCGGCGACCCAGCCGCTTGGCGCCGAACGCGCCCGCTCGCTGATCACCAACAATGCGGCGGCGGCGGACATGAACTGGATCCTCGACTACTTTCGCCTTTCGGCCGACCACCGCCTGTTGTTCGGCGGACGCGTGAGTTACTCCGGCCTCGATCCATTCGATTCGGGGCGCGTGCTGCGCGCGCGCATCGCCAAGGTATTCCCACAACTGACCGAAGCGCGCGTGGAATACTCGTGGGGCGGATTCATCGACATCACGCTGAACCGCGCGCCGCACTTCGGGCGACTCGGCCCGAATGCCTTCTACGTGCAGGGACTGGCCGGCCACGGCATGGTGATTTCGGGGGTCGCGGGTCGCATCGCGAGCGAAGTCATCCGCGGCACGGCCGAGCGCTTCGACCTGTTCGCGCGCATTCCCCATCGCAACTTTCCCGGCGGCACCTATTTCCGCCGCCCCGCGCTGGTGCTGGCGATGATGTGGTTCCGCATCCTGGACATGTTGTGAGCAGCGCGCCCTTCGAGCCGGGGCTGTGGGTCTCCGCGCTGCCGTTCCTGCTCATGGCCGTCACCTTCACCTGGCTGGTCACGCTGCCGCTGCGCAACCTGTCACTGGCCGATTCGCTGTGGAGCCTGCTGCTGTTCGCGGCCGCCGTGATCTACGCGCTGGGCAGCGATCCGCGCGCGCCGCGCCTGTCGTTGGTGTTGTGGTTGTCGGCCATCTGGGCCGCGCGGCTCGCCATCTACCTGGCGGCGCGCAACGCGGGCAAGGGCGAGAGCTGGCGCTACCGCGCGCTGCGCGAACGGCACGGGCGCGGCTTCGCGCTGCGCAGCCTGCTGCTGGTGTTCGCGCCGCAGGCGTTGCTCGCCTGGGTCATCTCCCTGCCCCTGCTCGGCGCGTTCTCCAGCATCGCGCCTCTCGGCTGGCTCGACGCGCTCGGTGGCGCGTTGTGGCTCGCCGGTTTCCTGGTCGAGGCGGAGGCCGACTGGCAGCTTGCGCGGTTCCGCGCCAACCCCGCCAATGCCGGCGCGGTGCTGCGCACCGGGGCCTGGCGCTTCTCGCGCCACCCTAACTACTTCGGCGAGTGCTGCGTCTGGTGGGGCTTCTGGCTCATCGCGCTCTCGGCCGGCGCCTGGTGGTCGTTCCCCGGCCCGCTGCTGCTGAGCTGGCTGCTGCTGCGTGTTTCCGGGGTTCCCCCGCTCGAAGCACACCTCGGCAAAGGTCGGCCGCAATATGCCGACTACGTCTTGAAAACGAACGCCTTTTTCCCGTCCAGGCCCCGGAAATGACCTAAAGCGTGCCCTGTTCTGGGCCGATAACTTCGGGGACAACCGGAGTTACGCACCAGGAAACAGCAGGAGTACCGTGGTCGAACTGGATTCAGCGCAGCGCGAGGCTCGTGCCCGTGATGTGCGTCACGAAGTCGTGGCGCAGCTCACCGTGGGCGCGCATCGCACGTTCCGCATCTTGTTCGCGGTCCAGTGGGCCGCGGCGCTGGTGCTGGCGTGGAAGCACGCCGCCACGGGCGAGTCGCGCTTCGCGGTCACGCTGATCCTGGGCGGCATGCTGTGCCTGCCGCCGCTGCTGTTCGCGCATGCCGCGCCGCTCGCCGCCTGGGTGCGGCACTTCGTCGCCATCTGCCAGATCGGCTGGTCGATCCTGTTCCTGTGGCTGCTCGAAGGCCGGCTCGAAGCGCAGTTCCACGTATTCGTCTCGCTGGCCATCCTCGCCTTCTACCGCGACCGCGCGGTGTTGCTGACCGCGACACTGATGGCGCTTGCCTACCCGATCGTGCGCATCTACTGGCTGCCCGACACCTTCCTGCTGGGCACTGCCGCGTGGTGGCGCCTGTTCGACCAGGGCATCTGGGTGGTGGCGGAATGCATCGTGATGATGTTTGCCATCCACCAGAGCCACCTGACCACCCGCAAGTTCGGCGACTACGCCGCGACGCTGCAGCTCACCAACGAGCACATCAGCCGCCGGGCCAACGAACGCGGCGCCGAGCTCGACAGCAGCCGCGAGCAGTACCGGCTGATCGCGGAGACCACGCGCGCCATTCCGTTCGAGCTCGACATCGCACATGGCCGCTTCAACTACATCGGCCCGCAGGCGGAGACGATCCTCGGCATCCCCCAATCACGCTGGAACGAGACCGGCTTCCTCGATTCGCTGCTGCCGCGGGATCGCGAGGGCGCGGTGCGCCGCCAGCTCGACGAGTGCACGCCGGGCAACTTCGAGGCCTTCTGCTCGGTGGTCACCGCAGATGCGCACATCATCGAGCTGCGCTGGACGGTGTGCTGCGAGCTGCGCAGCGAGATGCGCTTCCTGCGCGGTTTCATGATCGACGTCACCGAGTCGCGCCGCCTGGCGCGCGAAGCGGCGCAGGGCCAGAAACTCGAGTCGGTCGGCCGCATCGCCGCCGGCGTCGCGCACGAGATCAACACCTCGGTGCAATTCATCTCCGACAGCGTGCGTTTCGTGCGCCACGCGCTCAAGGACGTGCCGCGGGCGCTGGCCGACTACCGCACGCTGGCCGCCGCGGTGCTGTCGGGCCAGGAAGCCGCCGCCACCGCGCGACGCGCCAGCGATACCGACGAGGCCGCCGACGTCGACTACTTCCTCAAGAACGCGCCTGACGCGCTCGATCGCGCGCTCGAAGGCATCGGCCGCGTGGGCTCCATCGTGCGTTCCATGACCGAGTTCGCGCACCCCGACGCGCGCGCCAAGTCGAACGTCGACATCAACCGCGCGGTCCTCAGCACGCTGAACATGGCCCGCAACGAGTACAAGGCAGTCGCCGACGTCGAAACCACGTTCGGCGACATCCCGCAGGTGCGCTGCCATGCCGGCGACGTCAACCAGGTGGTGCTGAACCTGCTGCTCAATGCCGCGCACGCGATCGGTGACGTGGTCGCGGGCACCAGCCGGCGCGGACGTATTACCGTCGGCACCCGTCGCATCGGCGACTACGTCGAGATCTCCATCGCCGACACCGGCGACGGGATCCCCGAGTCGGTGCGGCCCAGGATTTTCGAACCCTTCGTCACGACCAAGGAAGTCGGACGCGGCACCGGCCAGGGTCTCGCGCTGTCGCGCGGCATCGTGGTCGACAAGCTCAAGGGATCGCTTCATTTCGAAACGGAAACGGGGAAAGGGACGACATTTTTCATCCGACTGCCCGTGTCGGAACCGGCCGCGTCGGCCGAATCATCAAACAAGCAGGCTGCAGCATGACTTCTCTCCACGTGTTATTTGTCGATGACGAACAGGCCATCCTCGACGGCCTGCGGAATTCCCTGCGCAAGGAACGCAAGCGCTGGGAAATGACTTTCGCGCTCGGCGGCCAGCAGGCGCTGGAACACATGAAGCAGACGCCCGCGGACGTGGTCATCACCGACATGCGCATGCCCGGCATGGACGGCGCCGAGCTGCTGCGCCACATACAGCGCGACTTCCCGGCCGCGGCGCGCATCGTGCTGTCCGGCCAGGCCGAGCGCGAAGCCATCATGCGTGCGCTGCCGGTCACCCACCAGTTCCTGCACAAACCCTGCGACGGCGAAACGCTGCGCGCGGTCATCGAGCAGACGCATGCGCTGCACAAGCTCATGCAGAACCCGGCGTTGACCGCACTGGTCGGCAAGCTGGACCGCATCCCGGCCGTGCCCTCGACCTACACCGAGCTGGCGCGCCTCGCGCAGGATCCCAAGGCCGACAGCACGGCCTTCGCCAAGGTCATCGAGCTCGACGCCGCGGTCTGCGCCAAGGTGCTGCAGCTGGTGAACTCCGCGTACTTCGGCCTCGGCCAGAAGATCGTCAGCGTGCGCGCCGCGGTCACCTATCTCGGCGTCGAAGTCATCAAGTCGCTGGTGCTGGGTTCGAGCTCGTTCTCGGACAAGGCCATCAGCGAGGCCAAGGGCTTCTCGCCCGATCGCCTGCAGCAGCATTCGCTGTTGACGGCGCTGCTCGCCAAGAAGATCGTCGCCAATCCGCAGCTCGCCGACGCGGCCTTCACCGCCGGCCTGCTGCATCACATCGGGTGCCTTGTGCTGCTGCACGCCGCGCCGCCGGACTACGGGCGCGCGATGGAGCGGGCCAGGCAGCTCAAGGGCGACATGGCCACGGCCGAGCGCGAGATCTTCGGCGTCACGCACGCCGAGGTCGGTGCCTATCTACTCGGCCTGTGGGGCATCCCGTTCCCGATCGTCGAGGCCGTGGCCTTCCACCACCGACCGGACGAGGTCGCGCCCGAGGCGCGTGCGCTGGTCACCGCCGTGCACATGGCCAGCGGCGTGGTCGAGGAGATGACGGAGTCGGAGAACGCCTCCGACGCCGACATCGAGAACTCGGCGCGCATCAACGTGAAGTTCCTGCGCGAAGCCGGCCTGCAGGAGGCCCTGTTCAAGAGCCGCGCCGAGGCCGAGGCCCTGCTGGGCGCCCAACGCAAGTAGGCCGGCGCCCACGGAAAACGACTGGCCCGGTCCGTCGACGGGCCATGACAGCTGCGCTCCGCTGTCCTAACATCGCGCTCTTTCCGCGAAGGAGCGTCGATGCGTATCTCACGGACGGCGGCGGTCGGAATCTCCGTGGCAGCGGGCGTGCTGGGCGCGCTCGCACTGTCGCCCGGTAGCGGTGCGGCCCCGGCCGCGCGCGATGGCCCGGCAGCGGCCGCCAACGCATTCATCGCCTCGCTGCCCGCCGAGCTGCGCGCCAAGGCCGCGCTGCCCTTCGACTCCCCCGATCGCACCACCTGGTACTTCGTGCCGCGCGAACGCATCGGCGTGTCGCTGCTGACGCTCGACGACCCGCAGAGCGAGTTGTTAGGGCCGCTGTTGGCGAGTGCCTTGAGCCCGGAAGGCCTGCTCACCGCCCGCGGCGTCATGAAGCACGAGAACATCCTGCGGCGCGTGGAAACCGAGGCCGGCGTGGCCAACTCCTTGCGCCGCGATCCCGGCCTGTACTACGCCAGCGTGTTCGGCAGGCCGGGCAACGCCGCGCCCTGGGGCTGGCGCTTCGAAGGACATCACCTGTCGGTGAACGTCACGCAGATTCCCGGCGAAGCGCCGGTGGTGGCGCCGGTATTCGTGGGCGCGAATCCCGCGCGCGTTTTGTCGGGGCCCGAGACCGGCTTCCGCCTGCTGGCCGCCGAAGAAGACCTGGGACGCGAACTGGTCAAGTCGCTGCCCGAGAGCCGCCGCAAGGCCGCGCTGATCAGCGACACCGCTTACCCCGACATCGTCACCGGTAACGATCCCAAGGTCCGCCCGCTCGAGCTCGAAGGGCTGGCGGCGGCGGACATGAGCCCGGCCGAGCAGCAGCAGCTGCGCCGCCTCATCGAGCTGTACACCGCGCGGCTGGTGCCGGCGGCGGCGCGTGATGCCCTGGCGCGGCTCGACCGCGCCGGCTTCGGCAAGGTGCACTTCGCCTGGGCGGGCAGCCTCGAGAGTGGCCAGAAGCACTACTACCGCGTGCATGGCCCGACGCTGCTCATCGAATACGACAACACGCAGAACGACGCCAACCACATCCACACCGTGTATCGCGACCTGCAGCGCGACTTCGGCGGCGATGCGTTGCGGCAGCACCTGGCGCAATCACGGCATTAAAGGAGCGATTTCATGGCCAAGAAGCACGACGCCGGCAACGGCACCGCACCGCAGATCGACATCGGCATCAAGACCAAGGATCGCGAGAAGATCGCGCTGGGCCTGTCGCGCGTGCTCGCGGACACGTACTCGCTGTACCTCAAGACCCACAACTTCCACTGGAACGTGGAAGGCCCGATGTTCAACACGCTGCACCTGATGTTCATGGACGAATACACGGAGCTGTGGAACGCGCTCGATGCCATCGCGGAACGCATCCGCTCGCTGGGTTACCCGGCGCCCGGCACCGGCAAGGAATTCGCGAAGCTCACGTCCATCGAGGAAACCGACGGCGTGCCCGAGGCCATGGACATGGTGCGGCTGCTGGTCACCGGCCACGAAGCCGTGGCGCGCACCGCGCGCGCCGCCTTCCCCGCCGCCGAGAAGGCGGGCGACGAGTCCACCTGCGACCTGCTCACGCAGCGCCTGCAGATCCACGAGAAGACCGCGTGGATGCTGCGCAGCCTGCTGAAGTAGATGAGTAAATGGGGACATTCCTCATTTACGCCAATTACGTCGCGATCCTCTGCATTTGCGCGGGCGCGCTGGCGAAAGAACCGCGACTCGAGGTGGCGCTGACCTTCGACGACCTGCCCATCAACGGCCAGGTCCCCGCCGGCGTCACGCTGACGCAGATCACGCGCGACACCGTCGCGGTCCTGAAGAAGCACCACATCCCGGCCTCGTACGGCTTCGTCAACGCCCGGAAGCTGGAAGGCAATCCCGACGGCGCGGAGGCGCTCAAGGCCTGGGTGGCGGCGGGTCACCCGGTGGCCAGCCACACCTACACGCACATCGACCTCACGAAGAATTCGGCCGAGGATTTCCAGCGCAACGTCCTGCAGAACGAGCCCGCGCTGCAATTGCTGACCCCCGCGAATTCGAAACACGACTGGCGCTGGTTCCGCTATCCCTTCCTGCACGAGGGCGACACGCTCGAGAAGCGCCGCGCCGTGCGCGCATTCCTCGCCGCCAACGGTTATCGCATCGCGCAGACCACGCTCGACTGGGAGGACTACATCTGGAACAGCTCGTACGCGCGCTGCCTGGACAAGAAGGACTCCGCTTCCATCGACTGGCTGGTCGGGAGCTACCTGGCCGCCGCGCGCGACTTCATGCGCTTCCAGCGCGCCAGCTCGCGCACGATCTTCGGTCGCGACATCCACCACGTGATGCTGCTGCATCTCGGCGCCTTCAGCGCCCGCATCCTGCCCGAGCTGTTCAAACTACTGGAGCAGGAAGGCTACGAAGTGGTGACGCTGGAAGAGGCCCAGCGGGATCCGGCCTACGAATACGATCCGGACTTCGCGCATCCGCGCGGCGGCACGCTGGTCGAGCTCGCCATGCTGGCGAAGCAGGTCCCGTGGCCGG
>Ga0315910_10004470_pt1 | contig 11690 bp, 6 predicted proteins | sample EdamamesoilMG_FD_204470 | JGI IMG/M metagenome (GOLD analysis project Ga0315910, IMG submission 204470) | Garden soil microbial communities collected in Santa Monica, California, United States - Edamame soil | ecosystem: Environmental > Terrestrial > Soil > Garden | place: USA: California...
TTGCGGTAGCGCACGCGCCCGCGCGGCGTCACGAGGGTGCCCCAGGCGACCGCCCCGAGCCCCAGGTATTCGTCGCCGCGCCAGTAACCGATGTTGTGGACCGCGTAGTGATCGCCCCGGGCGAAGTTACTGATTTCATAGTGCTCGAAACCTTCGGCGGCGAGGGCTGCATGAACCTGGAGAAAGCTCTCGGCGACCGTATCTTCGGGCAAGAGCGGCAGCGTCCCCTTCTGGGCTCGGGCGCCGAACTGTGTGCCTTTTTCGATGGTGAGCGTGTAGGCGCTGAGATGCGTCACTCCGGTGCGGGCGACGGTGACTGCTTCGTCCACCGCAGCTGCCGCTGCCTGCCCATGCACCCCGTAGATCAGATCGGCGGAAACTCGAGGAATATCACTGTCGAGTGCCGCCCGGACCGCCGCTAGGCCCTGCTCGGGGCTGTGCCAGCGGCCCAAGAACGAGAGCCGCTCGGGGTCCAACGATTGCACGCCGATGCTCACCCGGTTCACACCGGCTTTGGCGAGCGCTTGCGCGCGGGTGTGGTCGAAGCTCGAGGGATTGCACTCCGCGGTCACCTCCAGCGCTGGATCGATGGGGAAGCGGCGGACGATCGCGTCGAGCAGTCTGCCGATCGCCGCCGGCTTCCACAGCGACGGTGTACCGCCGCCGATGAACACGCTACGCAGCGTGCGCGCGCGGTCGCTGCTGACTTCTTCGCTGCGGGCTTCGAGCTCCGAGAGAACACGCTCCAAATACGCATCGTGCGGGATGTCTGCCGGATCGATCGCTAGCGATAGGAAGTCGCAATAGGGGCACTTCCTTACGCACCATGGAAAGTGCACGTAAATGCCCAAGGGGGCAGAAGCCCCCGTCACTCGTGGTGCTGGGTAGGGCGCTCCCGGGTCAGGGTGTGGCACTGCATCGACTTTTGCGAACGGAAACATCGGTGTTAACTTGTACGCTAGCCGGCCAAGCCAAAGGCTGACTAGGATGAACCTAAGTGCTTGCTCTGGAACAACTCGTCGGGCGAGTCCACGACTACCATCCGCGGGCCGATTCTGACCTGATTCGGCGTGCCTACTACTACTCCGAGTGGGCGCATCGCGAGCAAACTCGGAAGAGTGGCGATCCCTACTTCATCCACCCGGCCAGTGTCGCTGAAATCATTACGGATCTGAAGCTGGACACCGCCAGCATCTGCGCCGGGCTGCTCCACGATGTCGTGGAAGACACGCTGGCCACGGTCGACGACATCAAAGGCGACTTCGGCGAAGAGATCGCCACGCTGGTCGATGGCGTCACCAAGCTGAGCAAGATCAATTTCACGTCACGCGAAGACCGTCAGGCCGAGAGCTTTCGGAAGATGGTGGTCGCGATGGCCAAGGACATCCGCGTCCTTCTGATCAAGCTGTGCGATCGCGTCGACAACATGCGCACGCTCGAGCACATGAAGCCGGATGCCCAAGAGCGCATCGCGCGCGAGACGATGGAGATCTACGCGCCGCTGGCCAACCGTCTCGGCATCCATCGCATCAAGAGCGAGCTCGAAGACTTGAGCTTTCGCTACCTCGAGCCCGAACTCTACCGCGACATCAAGAGCAAGCTCAGCAAATCGCAGAAAGAGCGCGACAAGTACATTCAGGAAGTCAACCGCACGCTCTTGGCCCGACTCGCCGAGCACGGGTTTGCTTCGGAAGTTACCGGGCGCGCCAAGAACATCTACTCGATCTATCGCAAGATGAAGCAGAACCAGTGTGAGTTCGAACAGGTGTTCGACATCATTGCGTTCCGCATTTGCGTCGAGTCCGTGTCGGACTGTTACGCGGCGCTCGGTGCCGTGCATTCGCGCTGGACCCCGATCCCGGGTCGCTTCAAGGACTACGTTGCGCTCCCCAAGCCCAACATGTACCAGTCGCTGCACACCGCCGTCGTGGGGCCGGGTCAGCAGCGCATCGAGGTGCAGATCCGCACGCATGAGATGCACCGCGTTGCCGAACACGGCGTCGCTGCGCACTGGAAGTACAAAGAGCGCGTCTCGGGAGGCGTCGATCCGCGGGACGCCGAGAAGTTCGTGTGGCTGCGCGAGCTCGCGGACTTCCAGCAAAACCTCAAAGATCCCGCGGAGTTCCTCGAGAGCGTGAAGATCGATCTCTTCCCCGACGAGATCTACGTGTTCACGCCCAAGGGCGAGGTCAGAGTGCTGCCGCGCGGCTCGACGCCGATCGACTTCGCGTACGCGATTCACTCCGAGGTCGGCAACCAGTGTTCCGGCGCGCGGGCGAACGGGCAAATCGTTCCCCTGCGCTACAAGTTGAAGAGCGGCGACGTGATGGAAATCATGACGTCGCCCTCGCACAAGCCCAATAAAGATTGGCTCGATTTCTGTTCGACCAGTCGAGCACGCACGCGCATCCGCAGCTACCTGCGGGCCGAGAAACGACAGAAGAGCGTCAACCTGGGGCGCGAGTTGCTCGAGGCGGAGATGCGCGCGGGCGGCATGAGTCTGCCCAAGCTCTTGAAGAACAAGGGCGAGCTCGAACGCGTGTGCAAGTCGCACCACGTGGGGCAGGTCGACGAGCTGTTCTTGGCCATCGGCTACGGCAAGCTCGCCACCGAAGACGTCATCGAAACCCTACAAGGTAGTCACGAAGGGGCGCCCGAGAGCGCGCCTGCCTCGCAGTTCAAGACGGGGGCGATCGAAAGCATCGTCAACCGTGTGCGTGGTCGTGAAGGCAACGGCATCACCGTGGCCGGCATCGACGACGTGCTGGTGCGCTACGCCAAATGCTGTAATCCGCTGCCCGGCGACAACATCATCGGCTTCATCACGCGCGGTCGCGGTGTGACCATTCACCGCCGCGAGTGCATCAAGGCCTTCGACACCGACCCCGAGCGCCGCATCGACGTCACCTGGGACACGAAGGCCAAGATAGACCGTCCCGTGCAGCTCAGCGTGACCACCAACAACAAGCCGGGCATTCTGGCCACGGTGAGCCAGACCTTCAGCGAGCAGCACATCAACATCACCGAAGCCAACTGCCGCACCGCCGACGACGGACGCGCTCACAACATCTTTACCTTCCACTGCAGCACGCTCACCCAACTCAAGTCGGTGATGAAGGCGCTCAGCAAGGTAAACGGCGTCGTGCAAGTCGCGCGCGTCTGAGCGACAGGTCGCGCGCGTCTGAGCGACAGGTCGCGCGCGTCTGAGCGCATCGTTTGTCTGAGTTTGCTCTCGAAACGTTTCCAGGTGCGTATCACGGGACATGCACGCGTCGCGGAGGTCTCGTTTCGAGGCGCGACTCACAGAAAAATTGTTGCTGGGACCTCGACGTCGTTCGCGCTATCACGCCCGCACATTCAGCCATCGACCTGTGGGAGGTCCTCGTGAAGAATCAGAACAAGATCCAAAGCAGTCGAAGCCTGTCGACCCGTCGCTCGTCAGCGTTGGCCTTCAGCGTCGCCACCTTGGCGTTTGCGGCGTGCACCAGCGAACCCCAGAGCGAGAGCCCCGAGCTCGGCCACGTCGCTCAGCGGGTCGTTCAAGCGGGCGTGCCCGAAACCGCCACGCTCGCGGCGGCCGCCAAGTACGCCGACCGCCTCATGGGCGCTGCCGTGCAGGAAGGTCCGCTGCAGAACGAAGCTGTCTACGCCAGCACCCTCGCCGCGCAGTTCAATGCCGTGGTGCCCGAGAATGCGATGAAGTGGGGCGTGCTCCAGCCTACCAACCAAGATACCTGGAATTTCGCGGCCGCCGACGCCATCGTCAACGCAGCGCGCGCGAACGGGCAGAAAATCAAGGGGCACACGCTGGTGTGGCACCAGCAGCTGCCGTCCTGGGTCAACGACTCCATGACGACCAAGCAGCTGCGTAAGGCGGCGGCGAACCACATCAAGACCACGGTGAAGCGTTACAAGGGCAAGGTTGCCGCGTGGGACGTCGTCAACGAGGCGGTTGCCGATGACGGCAGCGGTCTGCGCGACACGATCTTCCTGAGGAAGCTCGGGTCCGGCTACGTCGCCGAAGCGTTCAACAAAGCTTACGAGTACGACTCCAAGGCCAAGCTCTACTACAACGACTACGGCATCGAGACCATCAACGCCAAGTCCGACGCGGTGTACTCCCTGGTTCAGGGGCTCATCGAGGCGGGCGTGCCGATCGACGGCATCGGCATGCAGGCGCACATCTCTGCGCAGAGCGCGCCGAGCGTCGACGCTCTCAAGGCGAACTTCCAGCGCTTCGTCGACCTCGGGCTCACGGTGCACCTCAGCGAACTCGACGTGCGCGTCAGCGACGTGCCGGGCGATCGCAATCGCCGCCTCGCAGTGCAAAAGCAAGTCTATCAGCGCGTGGTGCAAGCTTGCGCCGAGGTCGAGGGATGCATCGCCGTCGCGACCTGGGGCTTCACCGACAAGTACTCGTGGATCGACAGCTTCTACGGTCCCGACGATCCACTCGAGTTCGACGATTCCTACGGGAAAAAGCCGGCTTTCTACGGCATCATCGATGGTTTCGTCGGCGTGCCCGCGGACGCCGCCGAAGCTGCTCCGAACTACGTCGCGAACTCGTCGTTCGAATCCGGGACCGACGGCTGGACCAGCTGGGGCGGAGCCTTGGCCGCTTCGACCCTCCAGGCCCACACTGGTCTCCGCAGCGTGCGTGTGAGCGACCGCACCGGCAGCTACCTCGGCCCGGTCATCGACGTGAAGAACGTCGTGCGTCCCGGTGGCTTCGACGTCTCCGGCTACGCGCGGGTGGCTGGCTCCGCCAGTGAACCGGCGCAGATCACCGCGCAAGTGATCTGCTCGGGCGAGGAGCCCAGCTACGTGCCCGTCGCTCAAGCAACCGCCAGCGACACCGATTGGGTGAACCTTGCGGGCGAGATCGACGTGCCCGATTGCAGCCTCGATGCCCTCAACCTGTACGTCGAAGGGCCTGCAGCCGGCGTCGAGTTGTTCGTCGACGACTTCACGGTGCGCGAGCAAGACTCGGGTCTCGAGCCCGAGCTGCTCCAGAACACCACGTTCGAGACCAGCCTCGATGGGTGGTTCCCCTGGGGCGCCGCCCAGCCGGTGCACAGCACCGAAGCTGCGCACAGCGGTCTCGGTAGCGCCTACGTCACCGGCCGCTCCAACAACTTCGACGGCCTGGCCACCAACCTGCTCGCCAGCGTAACGCCCGGCATGACCTACCAGGCCAGCGGCTGGATTCTGCTCGACGGAGCTGCAACCGGCGAAGGCGTGCTCACCGCTGCGCTGCGTTGCGAAGGTGATGCCTCGACTCGGTTCATGCGCATCGGTCAAGCAGCGGCTTCCGACTCCGCGTGGACCCTCATCACCGGCTCGATCGCTGTCCCTGACTGCACGCTCACCGAGTTCGCCTTCTACGTCGAAGGTCCCGCTCCCGGCGTCAGCTTCTACTTCGACGATCCGTCGTTCCGCGGCGTCGTCTCCACCGAAGGCCCCAACGTCATCCGCAACTCGACCTTCGACTCCTCCGCCGGTGGCACTGCCTGGTGGTTCAATTGGGGACCGGCGACCGTGGCGCCCTCGCCAGTGGCTCACACCGGCGATCAGAGCGGCAGCGCATCGGCCCGCACCGCGACCTGGCAAGGTATCGCCTACGACATCCTGAACAACACCTCCGAACCGCTCGTGGCGGGCGGCGACTACGAGCTCAATGCTTGGGTTCGGATCAACGGTGCAGCGACGGGAACCGTCAACTTCACCACGCAATATGCGTGTGCCGAAGGTGGTGGCGACCAGTACCGAGGGGTCGGTAATCCGGTGGCTGCGACCGACACCGGTTGGGTACAGATCACGGGTGGCTTGACCGTACCGACTTCGGGCCCGAGTTCCCCGACCTGCACCCTCACCAAGTACTACTTGTACGCGGAAGGTGCTGCGGCCGGCGTCGACATCTTGATCGACGACGTGACCTTGGCCCAGCAGCTCTAGTCCGGAGCTATGAGCGCGGCCGGTTTTCCAACGCCGGCCGTGCGCACCCTTGCGAAATCTATTGACTGATGCGCGCGGTCTGGCATCCTGCCTCTCGTGTTGACCGCGTTTCCGATCGTCGCAACCGCAGTAGCGGGTGCAGCAGCCGCTGCCAACCGTCGAGCCCGCCGTGCTCGCTCGGGCGGCGTCTAGCGTTCAGATCGAATCGGAACAGCAGTCAGCCGCCCCAAAAACCAGGGCGGCTGAACTCATTGGTATTCCCCAGGCCGCCCCCCAGCCGAAAGGAAATGCCCATGAACGCCCACACAACGAACTCAGACCCCCTGATGCGGACCGCCGTGCGACCGGCGGCCATCATGGCCCGAGGCGCGGGCTCGTACCTGTGGGACGAGGCTGGTAACCGCTACCTCGACTTCATCCAGGGCTGGGCGGTGAACGCCCTGGGACATAGCCCGAGCGTGCTGCGCGCCGCCCTGAGCGAGCACTCAGCCCTCCTGCTCACGCCGAGCCCCGCCTTTCACAATCGCCCCCAGCTCGAGCTGGCCAAGCGGCTCGTCGAGCTCACGGGCGCCCACCAAGCCACGTTCCTCAACAGCGGCGCCGAGGCCAACGAAGCCGCTCTCAAGCTCGCGCGCAAGTGGGGTCGCCTGCACAGGCGAGGCGCCCACAGCGTCATCACCACCCACGGTGCGTTTCACGGCCGCACCATCGCTACCATGGCGGCCAGCGGCAAACCCGGCTGGGACCAGCTGTTTCCGCCCTATCCGCCGGGCTTCGTCAAAGTCCCCTTCGGCGACGCCGCCGCCATCGAGGCGGCGATCGACGAGAACACGGTCGCCGTCATGGTCGAACCCATCCAAGGCGAAGCTGGCGTGGTCGTGCCCCCACCCGGCTACCTCGCGGCCCTGCGCCGCCTCTGCGACGCGCACGACCTGCTCCTCATCGCCGACGAAATACAGACAGGTGTCGGCCGCACCGGCCGCTTCGTGGCCCAAGAACACGAAGGCGTTCGCGCCGACATCACCACGCTGGGCAAGGGCCTCGGCGGAGGCGTGCCCATCGCCGCGGTGTTGGCGAACGAGCGCGCCGCCTGCTTCGAACCCGGCGATCAGGGCAGCACCTTCGGCGGCAACCCGCTCATGACCGGCGTTGCGCTTGCGGTCGTCGAAGCCGTGAGCCAGCCCGGCTTCCTCGCGAACGTGCGCGAACAAGGTGAGTACCTCGGCGCCGCCCTCAACGCCCTCGCGCAGAGCTTCGGCGGCGCCGTAACCCGTGGCCAGGGCTTGCTCCGCGCCATCGTGTTCGATCGGCCTATCGCCGCCGCTTTGGTCGAAGCCGCCCGTGCTCAGGGCCTGCTCGTCAACGCCGCCCGACCCGAGATCGTGCGCCTGATGCCTCAGCTCGGCGTGAGCCGCATCGAGATCGACGAGATGGCCGCGCTCCTCGCTCAGGCGTACGCCACCCTCCCGCTCGGCTGATACAGCTGACATCCGCGGCAAGCTGTGCCCGCGTGCGTCACTCTGTGCCACGCGGGCAAGCCTCGGGGCCGCGCTCTGCTCGGTTTCACCTGCACGCTGCGCTCGCCGCGCTCTGGCACATCACGTGCAGTAGCGTGCTCCCGCGAAAAGGAGCAAGGGATGAGCATCAGGATGGGACGATCGGCGGCAGCGGTGAGATTGGGGTGCTGCTTGGGGGTGTTCGCAGCGATCTACGCGCTGCCCGCGTGCAGCAGCAAGACCAGCGAGCCTGCTGTCGACGGATCGGGCGCAACGGGCGGAACCGGCGGCAGCGGCGGAACTGGCGGAACTGGCGGAACTGGCGGAACCAGCAACCCCGACCACGGGCAAGGCGGTACGAACCCCCAGGGGCAAGGCGGTACGGATCCCGACCCGCCAGGAACGACGGCGCAAGGGCAGGGGGGCACCGATCCGCAGGCTCAAGGTGGATCCGCGGGCGAACCTGGGCTCGCCGGGGCAGGGGGAGAGCCAAGCTTCGCGGGAGCCGCTGGCGAAGGCGGCGCATGCACCACCGAGACCGGGTACGAGTGTCCCGCGTGTGACGAAGGCTACGTGCACATCGAGTGCGGCGGCCCCTACTGCGCGTGCGAACGCGACGATCACTTCTTGAAACCGGAGTACGACGCGCTGCTCGCGTGCGATCTCGCAGAACCCTGTCCGCCGTCGACGCAAACCAGTGACATAGTATTGCGCACGTGGGAAAATGGCGAATGTCTCCTCGAAGCGTTGCGCGACCGAACGCCGGGTAAGTATCAGCTCATCACGCGCGGCGGTATCGACGGGCGTGAGTACAAGGACATGATTATCATCCTGGACGGTAGCGACACGGCGAGCTTCTTCGAGAAGCAAACGGTAGGCCTCGCCCAGGGGAACCTGACCCGCTCCTACCTGCCCGGCACATGCACGCTCAAGAGCCACGACGAACTCGACGCCTGCGTAACCCTCGGCACCGTCCCGTCGGTAGCGCTGGACGACCCCCCGATCTGCGATTCTTCCTACTACTGGACCGAGAACTGCGAGGTCAACCTAGACCTCGAGTGCCCTGGCGAATAGCGCGCCTGCTCGACCCCACGCGACCCTCGAGATAGAACACCTGGGATGGCGAAATGGTTGGGACGGTGTGTTGGGGCAGCAGTGTGCCTGCAGGTACTGCAGCTCTGCGTAGCGTGCGGATCTGACGAACGCCGCGACAGCGATGGCAGCGGTGGCACGAGCGGTAGCGGCGGTACGGATCCGCAGGGCCAGGGCGGCACGGATCCGCAAGGCCAAGGCGGTACGGATCCGCAGGGCCAGGGCGGAACCGAACCGAACGGGCAGGGCGGATCGGCGGGTGAGGCCAGCCCAGGCGGCGCCGGGGGCGACCCCGGCGTCGCGGGCGGCGCCGGGGACGCCGGTGCAGGCGGCGCCCCGTCCCCCTGCGACGACGGCGGCGAGGCCGAGTGCGCACCCTGTCGCGGCAGCCTCGTCCACGTGGAGTGCGACGAGCGCTGCCTCTGCGAACCCGCGAACCACCCCCTGAAGCCCGTCTACGACGACCTGCTCGCCTGCGACCTCGACGAACCCTGCCCCCTCTCACTGCGCTACGACGACCCGGGCTCTGCCACCTGGTCAGGCGGAGGCTGCCTGCTCACCGCCTTCCGCGACCAGCTGGTGGGCAAGTACCACCACACCACCACGGTGGCTGACATCGGCGAGTACACCACCGAGTATACCTTCCTCGTAGGGCAAGGCGGCCGCGCGCTCGTCCTGCGCACCACCACCAGCGGCCCTGCCTCGGGGAACTTCGAGCGCACCTACTTCCCCGTCTGGTCCTGCGGCTTCCGCAGCTACGAGGCCCTCGACACTTGCCTCGGCGCGGGCACCAACGTATCGCCGAGCACCACGGGCGGCGGAGCCGCCATCTGCGACACCACCGCCGAATGGTTCGACGACTGCGTCGTCGTCGAAAACCCCGAGTGCCCTGGCGAATAGCCTACGAAGTGGAGGATGCGATGGCACGACGGTGGGAAATAATGTTGGTGCTGTGCGCGCTCACGGCGTGCGGCGAGACTGCCAAGAACAAGCACGAGAGCGATACCAACGACACCGGCGCCAGCAACGGGCCCGGCGCGAGCAGTACCGATCTGCAAGGACAAAACAGTACGACGTCACAAGGTGCCCAGCCGAATAACAGCTCCCTGGCCGCCGGGCCTGCAAAACCGCACTCAACGACTTGACAGACCCCAGCGCGCCAAGTAGATACCCCTCCCTCCGCGGGAGTAACTCAGTGGTAGAGTGCAACCTTGCCAAGGTTGACGTCGAGGGTTCGAATCCCTTCTCCCGCTCTCTGTTCATTTGTTTTTGGGGCCCCAACCCCAAAAACGTGCGGTCGGATAAGTTAGGTTTTTCGAGGGGTTGACCACGTAGGAGCGAGTGACTGCTCGCTGGCCCGTGAGTCTGCGCGGGGTGTTGGCTGAGGGTCCGAGCACCACTTGCCATATGTGGAGCACCACTTGGAGCACCACCCGGTACCCAAGCAGCGACCCACAGTGGGTTCCGAATCTGGGTGCAGTGGTGCTCCGGATTCGGTCTCACGTTCAGGCTACCTTCCTGTCGAAGAGGCTGACCACCTTGCTGATGCTGGCTCGCTGTTCGGCGCCGCTGATGGTGCTGTAGTGCTCCACCATGCGGTCCGTCTTGTGGCCCGAGATGCTCTTCACGACGGACAGGCCCACGTTGGCGTTGCGGGCCAGGTCGTTGAAGGTGCGGCGCATGCCACGCTGGGTGAAAGCGTAGCCGAGCCCCATCTCCTCCGACACGGCCGCGAACGGCTTGTTGAGCACCGTGGGCGCCCGAAAGCGCCCCGTGACGGACGGGAAGAGCAAGTCTGAGCGTTGCTGCTCGGGCGTCGTCAGCTGCGTGGATACGTGCCACTCGAGCACCGCTACCACTTCAGCGGGCAACTCGATGGTGTAGCGAGTCTTCTGCTTGGTGGTGTTCATCACGGTGTTGCCCGCGGTGTGCGAGCGTCGCACGCGCAGCTTGCCTTCGCTCGGTAGGAAGTCGACCTGCTCACCGCGGCGCCGGAGCGGTCGCAGTGACGACGGTCGCAGCCCCGTCGCGAACCCCAAGTAAGCCATCGCGTAGTACTGCGGAAAAAGCGCTTTCAGGTGCTCCAAGAACACTGGCACTTGCTCCGTCGTCAACGCGTTGGGCGCCTCCTCGGTGTACGTGACGTGGTTGCTCTCGTCGAAGTCGCGCACGCCATCGGTCGCGACGCGCGGCAACTCGAACTCGAGCGCGGCCGCTTTCATGACCACGCGCAGAATCGAGAGCCACCCGTTCACCGTGGTCGGAGCGTAGAGCTTCTCAGCGATGAGCGGCCCCATCTGCTCCTTCCACACCTCGACGTGCGAGGTGCGAATCTGGTCGACGAAGAGCTCGCCAAAGCCCTCCACGGCCAGTTCACCGTCGGCGCCATCGATGCCGCGGATGAAGTGTTCGAGTGTCTTCTTCCACTTCGTGCGGCCCGCGGCGCTGCGGAGCTCGCCCTTTGCGACCTTGCGTTCAAACAGGGAGACTGCGTAGTCGGCGAAGCGCTCGTTCTGAGGCCTCGCCAAGCGGAGCCCCGCTCGAACCTTGGTCGTCTCCTCTTCCAACCAGTTGAAGGCGTCTCGGTCCGTTCCCTGGCGGAACACCTTCTTCAGCTCGCGCACGCGGCCGTCGGTGGGGTCCGTGACCCTGCGGCGAGCGATGTAACCTCCTTCCTGCATCTGCCAAACTCCGGGTAGGCGCGTCGGCCTCACCCAGTGCTTCCATCGTTTCTCGTACTTCGTTTTGCCCATCGGCATCCTCCATCGGAGGCGTGCCCGGGCGACCCGAGCGCACGCTACCACGAGACCCCCCCGCCAAAAATTCATCCAGGTCGGAACGCCGAAACATCCACGTTCCACGGCCTCCCCGTTGCCCGACGGGCACGAGGCGGCCGTCGTGTTTCGCCTTGCGGATGCCCGAGGTGGTCTTGTAGCCGCAGTACGCGGCGGCTTCGGCGGTAGTGAGGAGGTCGCGGGAGGTCACGCCTGCTCCGCTGGTATCTGGGGTTTGCGACGCACGCGTTTCGGAAGGGGCGAGTTGCATTCGCTGCAGTGGCTAGGCTCCTTGTCTGCGCGGCCCATGAACCCTTTCGAGCCTTGGGTCTGGCGATGTCTGTCCAGGGCTTCGATCACCTGGGCGTATAGA
>Ga0315910_10004471_pt1 | contig 11685 bp, 11 predicted proteins | sample EdamamesoilMG_FD_204470 | JGI IMG/M metagenome (GOLD analysis project Ga0315910, IMG submission 204470) | Garden soil microbial communities collected in Santa Monica, California, United States - Edamame soil | ecosystem: Environmental > Terrestrial > Soil > Garden | place: USA: California...
ATTCGCATCAAGGCCACCGTCCCCGTCATTCCGCTTTCTGTGGGCAAACACACCCTCTACCTCACCAATGCACACCTGCCGGCAATCAGCGTTTATCTGGTGAATGCACTGGCGCCGAAAGATCCGGTCATCAAGGTCACGAAACAGACTCGCGACGAAATGCAGAAGAACTACCGCCTCGAGTTTAGGGTAAGTTCCTCAACGCCGTAGCGCTGTGTCTTGGGCGTCCCCGTGGTGCAGACGCACGCTGACCGCGCCGGCTTCCATGTCACGAGCGCCGATGACGAGCATGATGTGGCGTCGGCGCTGTGCGCCGATTCATCGAGCCACAGGCTCGATGCTACAACTCCGCGTTGGAAATCTTCGCCTTGAACGGCGTGGCGCTGAAATCCGCTTCCACGCGCATCATGTTCGCGCGCAGTTCGGCCACGATGGGCCTGGCGTAGGCGATCAACGCTTCGTCGTCGTTGAGCGTGATGACGCGCACCTGATCCGGCGCGAGCCAGAACTACGACGGAAAGCAACGTCCGAACGCCAGCAGCCATTTCGGATTTCCCCGCAGCCGGATGCGGCGCGTCAGGAGCGCCCATAACAGATTCTTTTCCTTCGCCAGAAATCCCAGCCACGTTTCCGAATCGGCCGTGACCTTGAGGTTTGGTTCGCCACGCAGGCCATTCTCGACGGTTATTTTTCCATCGCGGATTGTCACCGTTGCCTGAGCTGGCTCGTTGCCGGTGAAAACGAAATGGTAAGTGGCATCCAGTTTGCCGGCGGCGTGACGCTGAAACGAGACCGGCATTCCGAACAGCAGGCTGGCGATGCTTCGCGGGCGCAGCGAGTTCCGCACCCGTCGCACGGTCTTGTGTGGATAACGCTTCTGCACATGCGCCTCTGCGTCCGAGCCGCGCACGACATACACCGGCTCACGCTTCGCCTGCAACGGGCGCATGACGTCATCGGCAAAATCTTTTTTCGACGCGAGGTAAGGCCCGATCACATCTTCGCCCGCCGGACACACGGCCATGCAATACGCGGCTTTGTAATTCGCCCCGAAGGCGAGGCTTTGCCAGGTCGAAACCGTTTCCGAATCTTTCACGCGCCGTCGGTAATCCAGGCCGCTCTTACTATCGGCAACGGTCTCAACCCAATCCGAAAATCCGCCCATGAACTCACGGTAATTGTGCGTGTAGCACGCGGAAAAATTGAACGCTTCGTCCGCGCCGATTGCCCCGACCGGACACGCGGCAACGCACAGTTTGCATTCGAGGCACGGGTTGTAATCGAGCTCCTGCGAGTACGCGCTGATCTCCGCGCCGACCAGAATTGTGCCGAGCAAAATAAAATTTCCGAAGCGCGGATGAATCACATTACGATGAATGCCCATGTGGCCCAACCCCGCGGCGACCGCAATCGGCTTATGCGCCACCACCCACATCCGCTCGGTCATCCACCGATCCGCCTCCATCGGAAAGCCCATCGGCGGATTCAACGCGCGAATTCCCGCGTGCTCCAGCGCCGCCGTGATGCGCCGCGCCACGTCGTTGACCTCGTCGCCCGTGTGATGAAATTCCGAATTGGCAATCGAACGCGCGGGATTGCGCACATTGTCGCGGTTCATCCGCAACACGAAACTGATGAGACTGCGCGTGTGTGGAAACGTCCGTTGAATGTGCAGACGTTCCTCAGCCAACGCCGGGCGATCCATTTCCACGAAACCGACGTCATCCGCGCCAGCGGCGAGACACAACTGTCGCAGCCAGGCGGCGTCGAGTGGCTGGGATGCTTTTTCCGACGCAGGCTTTCTCCGGTGCGCTTCGACCGTGGGGTGATCTTTAAGCGGTGTCTTCATGGTCAGGCGTTCAAAGTTGCGGTCACATCTTTACCATCTGCACAACGACCTTCCCCTTGGCCCGGCCTGTTTCGAGATACGCCAGCGCCTCCTTTGCCTGAGCGAACGGAAACACCCTGTCAATCACCGGTCGGATGCGCCCCGCTTCGAGAAGTTTGCTGATCTCCGCAAGTTGACCGCCGTCTGGATGCACGAACAGGAATGAATACTCGACGCCGCGTTTCCTGGTTTGGCGAATGATCTTACGACTCAACAAGCCGAAGACGAACGTGAAGAAAAAGCCCATGCTGCGGCTACGAGCAAACGTGGCGTCCGGTGGTCCGATGAGCGATACGACGTTGCTCCCGGGCTTCAGAATCCGAAGTGATTTCTCGAGCGCATCGCCCCTCACAGTGCCGAGCACGGCATCGTAGTTTCGCAACACGTCTTCAAATTCCTGCTGTTTGTAATCAATCACCTCATCTGCTCCGAGACTCTTGACCAGAGCCACGTTGCCCGTGCTTGTGGTCGTCCCCACTTTCGCGCCGAGGTGTTTCGCAAGCTGGATGGCGAACGTGCCAATGCCGCCCGAGCCTGCGGGAATGAAAACTTTTTGGCCCGGCTTGAGTTTCGCGCGTTCCTTCAGCGCTTGCCACGACGTGAGTCCGACCATTGGGATCGAGGCCGCCTGCACGAAATCCAGATTCGCCGGCTTGTGCGCGGCGGCGTTCTCGGTCACGACCGCAAACTCGGCGAGCGCGCCCGTGCCGAGATCAAAGATGCTGGCAAAAACGGCATCGCCCGGCTTGAAGCGAGTCACGCGACTTCCCACCTCGACCACGACGCCCGCCAAGTCGCTGCCCAGCGTGGCGGGGAGTTGAAATTTCAAGAAGGGCTTGAACGTTCCTTTCGGAATCGCGTTATCAATCGGGTTCAAGCCGGCGGCGTGAACCTGAACGAGAATTTCGTCCGGCTTGAGCGCGGGGCGGGGAAGGTCGGCGAAGGCGATGTTGTTCGACTTGGCGTAACGAGTGAAGATGAATGCTTTCATATTTTCCATGCGAGATTCTCGGTTCAGTCCAGTTGATATTGTTTGCGAAGACTCCGGTCGAACATCCCGGCAGGAACAAAGCGGCGCAGTCGGCTCAAGGCGACGCCTTGGCCAACGGGATAACGCAGTCGGGGCGATTTCGCGGTCGCGGCTTGGTAAACCGCTTCCGCCACGATGCGAGGATCGTCTCCGCGTTCGAGCCCTTGGTGAACCACCTCGCTCATCCGCTTTCGTTGAACGGCATAAGCTTCGAGAGCAATGTGGGCGGTCTTCTCGTTCTGGCCGATTTTGGTTTTGGTTAAGTAGGGTTCGACCAAAACCGCGCGCACCCCAAATCTCCTGACTTCGTGGTCAAGCGTCTCGGTGTATCCCTCCAACGCGTGTTTGCTTGCCGCATAGATTCCCATATAAGGCGCGGGGAGAAACCCCAACACAGAACTGATGTTGATGATCCGGCCAAAGCCACCCTGTCGCATCTTCGGCAGAACGGCGTTCGTCACGCGCAGCACACCAAAGAAATTGGTTTCAAACTGCTGCCTGGCTTCCTCGATGCTGGTTTCTTCCAACGCACCCGTGGACGAGTAGCCGGCATTGTTGACCAGAAGCTGAATCGCCCCAGCCTTCCACACAACGCTTTGAACTACTTCGTTCACGCTGGAGTCATCCGTCACTTCCATGCGAACCATCTCGACGCCAGGGATCGGTTGGGCGGATTTCGGATCGCGCACCGTGCCGAACACGCGTGCGCCCCGCTCTGCAAGCAACTGCGCGATTTCCCGACCAATGCCGGAGGAGACTCCCGTGACCAACGTGACTTTGTTTTTCAATTCTGTGTGCATATACACTATTACGTTTCTAGTTTTCCGCCATTGTGGGCATTCAGGGTTTACTTTTTGTTCAGAGCCAGCGCCGCCGTTTCAAGATCGGAGAGAATCGCGGACCAGCGTTTTTCACCGAGAGTTTTGACCACGGCGCTTTGAGCGGACTTCCAGGCCGGCACAAGTTTCTCAACCTGCTTCCGGCCTTTGGTTGTAATCGTGAGTTCCACCCGATTGCCGCGCCCGCCGCCGACGGCCTGCACGAAACCGTCCCGCTGCAACGGCCGGAGATTCCGCACGAGTGTCGTGCGCTCCATCCCCAGCCAGTCGCTCAACTCCGCCATGTTCCAACTGTCCTTGGCTTGCAATGACGCCAGGATTGACCCTTGCGTGGGACGAATGCCGTGCCGCCGCATTTCCGCGTCATAAAACTGCGTCACCGCCCGCGTCACCCAACGCAAGTTGAAGCACACGCAGTTTTCCACCGCCGTCATATCCAGTTCTTTCGACATCGTTGTGTGTATATGCACTACTGTAACAAAAGGGTCAACTATCTTTTTCAATTAGTTAAAGGCTTTACGCCCTTCGCTCTTCGCTCTTCGCTCTTCGATGCTCGCTAAAATATCCGCGATGACCTCCCCCTTCGGCTTCGCGCCTTGCGGGCCGCCGTGGTGGAGACGCACGCTGACCGCGCCGGCTTCCATGTCGCGGCCGCCGACGCTGCCGCGCCAAAGCAAAGCGACGGCGGGTGACCAGCATCGTGTGGACGCGCAATTGTTCCGCGTTGGAGATCTTCGCCTTGAACGGTGTGGCGCTGAAATCCGAGTCCACCCGCACCATGTTCGCGCGCGCAGTTCGGCCACGATGGGCTGGGCGTAGTTGATCAACGCTTCGTCGTCGTTGAGCGTGATGACGCGCACCTGTTCCGGCGCGAGCCAGCGAGGGAAATCATACGTTGGCAAGATGCGGAGCGAGAAACTGCTTCAAAGGATTCAGATAAGCCGAATTCAAATCCCAAAGGCTGACATCTTGGTAATTGCGCTTGGCTTCGCCTTTATTATCGCCCTTCACTCCTAGTGCCTCGACATACGAGTAAATCTTGGCCTTTTCGTTTGGCGTAACATACTCATCGTCGCTTGCGCGCAGGCATTGCTCGTATTGCTCAAAGCACTGAAAAATTGCCGCGTGTGCGGGCAGGGTAATGTGCTGAAGCATGGTTTCCAACGTGCCATTGTCGTTGTGGTTCGGCCAGATGAATACCTTCGCGGCTACGCCATTCTGCTGAAGCCAATGCCCGATTGCAGCGTTTCGTTTTGCGAATCCACCCTGCTCATGATTTGGCGTGTCCCAATCTGCATCGAGAATCATAAGCAATGCGCGGCCTTCGTTCGCTCGCCTTTCAAACTGCGTTCGGTTATTCTCCAGACCACGCCAATCCGTGCCGACATCAATAAAGTCTTCCCTGGATAACTCCACACCAAAAGCCGTTTGAGCACAGTCCATCAAGAATTTGATGTCGGCTTTCCCTTCCACGACAAGGACTGGCTTTGCCATAATGTCACCGGACCTCGTTGCCGTGTTCGATGGCAGTCAGAAACTCACTCCAGCCATACGTATAGGCTTTCACCGTCTTGCCGTCTTTCAACTCCGTCAATGCGATGCACCGCACGTCGTTTTGAAAATCGGCTAATGGACCGGATTCAAACACTCGCTTTAGAGATTGGATGCACTCAAGGCTGTGCGTTGCAGCAAAAAGCTGAACCTGATTTTCTCTGGCGGCTGCTACGATACCTCGCCAGTAATTATCCATTCGGCTGAAGTGGATCCCAGCATCAACCTCATCAATCATCAATCGACCGTTTTGACAGCGTGCCATTTCCATGAACACACGAGCGCACTTCACAACACCATCGCCGAAGCGACTGAGCGGGTAACTTTCGTCCGAACCCCCTACGACGACAGCCATGTGTTCTTTCTCGTGGATTTGCCGAGTCAAGACCTCCTGAACTCCCGGCAAAATGATGCTCAAGCTCTGGATGAACCTTTGCCTGATCGCCCGGCTTGGCGCGAGGACCAATTGGTAGCCGCTGACCAAATCGGGATCATACATCCTGACAGCGGGAATGAATGGAATCTGAAAGTTATGCAACACCGCAAGGTCGTCTGCATAGAGTGGTGTCAGAGTGGTCTTCGAGTTCGATTTGAAGCGGACAAGCGCGGTGTCGGGAGTGAATCGCAAGAACTGCTTGGCATGCTTGTCTCCGTTCGACTCCGAGGAAACCTTGCCTGCCGTGGTCGCCTCGATTGAAAGAGTCTTTAGAACGTTCGTACCAGTGCGTATCTCAAATGAGAGCGGCTTGGTCAAATCCGACAGAAGAAACGCGAGGTAATTCGAAGTAGGAATGGCGATAGGGCCTGGTGAAGGGATGTTTGATGGCGACCGTGCATGGATGTGAATGTTCCGGAAGCAAAGAGTCCGGTGAAGCCGTTTCAGAAGAACCATTGGTTCATCATCCGCAAGCAGCGCCTCTAGCAACGAAGTCTTTCCAATGCTATTGTCGCCGACAATCAGATTGATTTGCCCGAGATTGGCAACGCTCAAGTCGTCGAAACGCTTGAAGTTCCGCACTTGGAAACTCGAAAAGTGAGATTGACCGTTCATCAGATTATCGTCGACACAATGCTACCAAACCTCGCCTTGCGGTCACGAGTATTAAATCTGCGGTCTACGTCCTTCGCTCTTTAATGCTCGCCAGAATATCCGCCACGACTTCCCCCTTCGGCTTCGCGCCTTGCGGGCCGCCGTGGTGGAGGCAGACGCTCACCGCGCCGGCTTCCATGTCGCGACCGCCGATGACCAGCATCGTGTGGACGCGCAATTGTTCCGCGTTGGAGATCTTCGCTTTGAACGGCGTGGCGCTGAAATCCGAGTACACGCGCACCATGTTCGCGCGCAGTTCGGCCACGATGGGCTGGGCGTAATTGATCAATAGAAAACTAGCGGTCTGTTCGCAGGCCTCCGCCATACCAGAAATATTGAACCAGACCGTCGGCGTCCCAGGTCATCATGGCGCGTTCCATATCGAAATGGTCCTCCGGCCTGCGCTCATATTTTTTGCCATCCCGGGCATTGCGACCCCAAATCTCCGTGGAGCGGGTTGCCGAACGCCACCAAACGGTCTCGTGTTTGGCGGAAATCTGTGCGCTGAACGACTCGAAGGGGATTGGCTCAAAATCCGCCGGGCGGATTTTCTCAAACGTCGCGCGGTCGGTGCGGAAGGCCAGTCCGACTTTTGCCATCTGATGATTGTGCTCGGAGTGGACTTGTTCCAACGTAACGCTCGCCGGCACAGGTTGACGGAAAACGTGTTCAAACTCGCCGCCTTTGGCGGGAGGAACATAGGTGTACTTCGGTTGCGGCTTGCCGAAATCCAGGCTCGCCATTGATTTGAGGTAACTGCCCGTCAGAGGACGTTTCCCAATCTCAACGGCTACAATCGAACCGGCTTTGGGCTTCGGCGTTGTCAGGCGAATGTCCGAGGCGCGCAGTTTGCCTTGATAGTTCCCCATTTCCAGCGCTGTTACCGTCACGTAGAAGACCGATCTCTCCGGGTTTTCCCGATGCTCTTTCACCAATTTGTTTTCGAGCAGCATGACCTGCAAACTCGACACTTGCTCGTGCGTGCGATCATAGGTCCAACTGCCGAACAAGAGCACCCCCGGAATCAGCAGGCCAATGCCAAAGCCCCTTCTTCTCACGACGAGACAAGCGACGCCGCCCAATACGAAAAAAGATGCCACCACCGGCCACAGCACCACGTAAGCGGGAGACATCATGGAGAAACGTGCGTGGACATTGTTGATACCACTGCTACCGCGAGCGCTGCGAACACAGTCGCGATAATTGCGGCCAGCCGCGATTCCGTCAGCCACGACCAAATGCACCAGATGATGGCGAGGCCCGCCAGCGTGAGATACGCGATGACAAGTTCTCGATCGGCAAACGCCAGCGGCTCTCCCGCTCGCGCGCTGATGCGTTGCTGCACCAGCCAATGCACGTGACCGTAAATCCGCCATGTGAACAAAGAAAAACAGGCAAACACAATGCTCGCCGCCGCGCGTGGAGAAGATTTTGGTTTGTCAGGTGAATCGTTCACGCCCTTCGCTCTTTGATGCTCGCCAGAATATCCGCCACGACTTCCCCCTTCGGCTTCGCGCCTTGCGGGCCGCCGTGATGGAGACGCACACTCACCGCGCCGGCTTCCATGTCGCGACCGCCGATGACCAGCATCGTGTGGACGCGCAATTGTTCCGCATTGGAAATCTTCGCCTTGAACGGCGTCGCGCTGAAATCCGCATCCACGCGCACCATGTTCGCGCGCAGTTCGGCCACGATGGGTTTGGCGTAGTTGATCAACGCTTCGTCGTCGTTGAGCGTGATGACGCGCACCTGATCCGGCGCAAGCCAGAGCGGGAAGTTGCCCGCGTAATGCTCGATGAGGAAGCCGATGAACCGCTCATGCGTGCCGAGCGGCGCGCGATGGATGCACAACGGCGTCTTGTTCGAGTTGTCCTTGTCGCGGTAGGTGAGGCCGAACTTGGCGGGCACGGCGAAGTCCACCTGGTTCGTGGCGATGGTGAATTCACGGCCGATGGCGCTCCACACCTGCACGTCAATCTTCGGCCCGTAGAACGCCGCCTCGTTCGGAATTTCCTTGTAGTCGATTTTGCTTTCATCGAGGACGCGGCGCACCATGTCCTCGGTCTTCTTCCACAACTCCGGCTCGTTGACGTATTTCTTGCCGAGCCCTTCCGCCGCGTGCGTGCTGAAGCGCATCTGATATTTTTCGAGGCCGAAGATTTTGAAATACTTCAGATACATGTCGTTCACGGCGCGGAACTCGTCGGCGAACTGCTCCTCGGTGCAATAGATGTGCGCGTCGTTCATGTTGAGCGAACGCACGCGCATGAGGCCGAACAACTCGCCGCTCTGCTCGTAGCGATAGCAAGTGCCGTATTCCGCAAGCCGCAACGGCAAATCGCGATAACTCTTCGGCTCTGCGGCGAAGATGCGATGATGGTGCGGGCAGTTCATCGCTTTGAGGAAGTAATTATCTGGCTCTCCAAGCTTCTCTAACTCCTTTTTGCATCTCCGATGTTCGGTGACAGCCGCCAAGTGCGGAGCATCCGCAAGCCCTTTGTCTGCAATTTCAAAAACTGCCTCACGGCTTTTGAGTTCTTCTAAAAGTCCTGGCAATTCGTTGCCCGCTTTGGGTATCGGCTTTCGATATTTTTCGACTTCGGTTTCGGCCAAGAAGAGTTGATTTTCCAAAGCACGACGCTCCTTTTGAAATTCATCGAGCACCATTGGCGGGAACATTGACTCGGCGTAATACGGCAGATGGCCGGAGGTTTTATACATCTTCTCCCTAGCCAGATGCGGGGTGCGGACGCGGACGTAGCCGGCGGCGAATTCGGTTTCCTTGGCCAACTTCTCCAGTTCCTCGACGAGCACCGTGCCCTTGGGCAGCCACAGCGGCATGCCCGGCCCGACAAACTCGGTGTCAATCGCGAACAGCCCCATCTCCGCGCCGATCTTGCGATGGTCGCGGCGCTTGGCCTCCTCGAGCATCTTGAAATACTCGTCGAGCGCGGTCTTGTTCTTGAACGCCGTGCCGTAGATGCGCTGGAGCTGCGGACCTTTCTCGTCGCCCTTGTAATACGCGGCGGCCACACTGGTGAGCTTGAACGCGCCGATGTTCCCCGTGCGCATCACGTGCGGCCCGGCGCAGAGATCGAGGAAATCACCGTTCTGAAAATACGAGATGGCTTCGCCCTCGGGAATCTGCGCGATGAGGTCGAGCTTGAACTTGCTCACGTTGCCGGGGCGCTCGGACAATCCGCCGAGGCGACCGCTCTGCGCGTCCTTGATGGCCTGTTCGCGCGGCACTTCGATCTTCTGGAAGACGTTGTTGGCCTTGATCTCCTTCTTCATCTCCTCCTCGATGCGCGCAAAGTCTTCCTGCGTGATGCGATGCGGCATCTCCATGTCGTAGTAAAAACCAGTCTCCACGGGCGGCCCATACGCGAGTTGGGCTTCTGGCCAGATGCGAAGGACGGCGGTGGCAAAGACGTGCGCGCACGAATGCCGGAGGCGTTCAAGGTCGGACATCTTGTTGCGGTCATCGAGCGACTTGCGGTCTTTCGGTTGTTCTACTGCTGGTTGCTGATTTTCGGCTGACATAAATTTTTATTCTTTCCCGCGAAGGGGCGAAGGAGGCGAAGGTTTTAGTTTCAGATTTCTTTCCTTCGTATCCTTCGTTTCTTCGCGGGACACTCGGCAAACAAAAACGCCCCGGACTTGCGGTCAGAGGCGTGGGCGTTCACTCCGGTTTCGGAATGAACGCTAAATCGTGGTTGTGGTCGTGCGGTTCACGGCTGTTACGCGGCGGACGGTAGCGAATGCGGCGGGGGCATGGCAAATTCAATTTCCAGCGTTGATTATCCGGGTCATTGAGGCATTGTTGCGTCACGCTATGTCTCCACTCGGAACTGTCCGCCTGCTGGCGGTGATTGTTTTGGGCGCAGGTGCGTCTGCCTCCCCCGGCTTCGCGGAAATCATCTTGGGCCCTCCCCCCAAGGCACCCACAGACCTGTCAGGTTTGCCAGGTGGCGGGCCGCGCGCGCAAGACGACCCCGGCGGGTTCACGGTGAACACGTTTACCCGCGAGGAAGCGCGCTCGTTTTACAATGCGGTTTTTCAGGCCTCGGAGGGCGTGCCGATGGAGTCAACGGCCGACGTTGCCAGTTGCACTCCGGGCGGCACGGGAGCTGTGTTCAAGGAATCCGTGCTGCGCCGGATCAACTGGTTTCGCGCCATGGCGGGCATCCCGGCGGCGGTCACTTTCAATTCCGGCAACAACACCAAATGCCAGCAGGCCGCGCTGATGATGTCGCGGAATGACAATCTCAGTCATTTTCCGCCGCCAAGCTGGACGTGTTACACGGCTGATGGCGCGGATGCGGCGGACAGTTCGAATCTGGCAATCGGCAGCGCGGGTGCGGATTCGATTGCTGGTTATATGAAGGATTCACAAGCCAACAACACGGCGGTGGGTCATCGGCGCTGGTTGATTTATCCGCAGACACAAGTGATGGGCACGGGAGACGTTCCTTCGGGCGGCGGCTTCAGGGCAGCCAACTCGACCTGGGTGTTTGATGCCAATTACGGCGGGCCGCGTCCGCCCACGCGCACGCCCTATGTGGCGTGGCCGCCGGCGGGCTTTGTGCCTTATCAGGTGGTGTATCCGCGTTGGTCCTTCGCGCTGCCCGACGCGAATTTGAGCGCCGCTACGGTTACCATGCGAAGCAACGGGATTCTCGTCAGTGTGGCTTACGAACCTTATGAAGTTGGGTTCGGAGAAAACACGCTGGTGTGGGTACCGATGGGTTTGAACGCCAACGACAATGCCACCGCATTTCCATTCAGTGGTTCGGACACGGTCTATTCGGTGGCCATCAGCAACATCACTGGCGCGGCGCAGTCTTATTACACCTACACGGTCACGGTCGTTGACCCCATAGTGCCGGGCGCGGATTACGAGCCACCGGTCATTTCGGGTCCAAGCCAGCCGGCCGCAGGCCAAGCCAACGCATACACCTTCACGCCCGTGACCAATGCGACCAGTTACGAGTGGCGGGCGACCCAACCCAGCAATTACAGCTTAAACGACGGCGCGGAATCGGGCCCCGGCAACTTCACAACCGACACGTCGCCGAGTTACTCCGTGCAGGATTCCAGCGTGAAGGCGTCGGGCGGGTACTCGTTCCATCTGGCACATCCCGATCCAGTGGATCAAATTCTGACACTCAACCAAGTATTCGTGCCGATGACGAATGGCACGTTGACCATCAAGAGTCGGCTGGGCTTTGCTTCAGTCGTGCAGACGGCACGAGTGCAAATCGCCGCCGATGGCAGTGGCTGGCAG
>Ga0315910_10004472_pt1 | contig 11685 bp, 11 predicted proteins | sample EdamamesoilMG_FD_204470 | JGI IMG/M metagenome (GOLD analysis project Ga0315910, IMG submission 204470) | Garden soil microbial communities collected in Santa Monica, California, United States - Edamame soil | ecosystem: Environmental > Terrestrial > Soil > Garden | place: USA: California...
GAGATTTCCGCGCGCCTGGGCCGCATCTTCCGCATTCGCTTCGAGCTCTTCCAGCGCAAGTTCCTGATCAAGTTCCTCAACAACTTCCTGTCGCAGCTGGCGCCGTTCCTGTTCTACTCGGTGGGCGGCTACCTGGTGATCAAGGGCAACCTCGACATCGGCACGCTGGTGGCGGTGATTGCCGCGTACAAGGACCTGCCCAGCCCGATCAAGGAGCTGATCGACTGGGACCAGCAACGCATGGACGTGCAGATCAAGTACACGCAGGTCGTGGAGCAATTCACGGTCGAGGATCTGGCGCCCCCGGAGCTGCAGGCGGCGGTCACCGCGCCGCAGCTGCCGGCGCCCGAGGGCGTGCTGCGCGTATCCGGCCTGACGCTTGCCGGCGAGGCCGGCAGCAAGCTGATCGACGGTGTGTCCTTCGAAGTCGGGCTCGACCAGCACGTGGCGATTCTCGGCTCGCACGCTGCCGGCTCAGGGGAACTCACGCAGATGATGGCGCGGCTGATCGCGCCGAGCAGCGGCCGCGTGGAAGTGGGCGGCACGGACATCACCAAGGCGCCGGAGGCTGTGACCGGGCGCGCGCTTGCGTACGTCGGGCCGGCGGCTTACCTGTTTCCGGTCAGCGTGCGGGACAACCTGCTCTATGGGCTGCGGCACTACCCGCTGCGCGATGCGCATTACGAAGGCGAGGCGCTCGCCGAATACCAGTTCCAGGCACGCGAAGAGGAGCGCACCGACAGCACGCGGCTCGACTTCAACGCCGACTGGACCGATTACGCGGCCGCCGGCGCGAGCGGGCCGCAGGACATCGATGCGCGCATCCTCGAGATCCTGGCGACCGTCGAGCTGGAGGAAACCATCTTCGAACTCGGCCTGCGCAGCGCCGTGGACGCCGACGGCCATCCGGGGCTCGCCGAGAACGTGCTGCGCGCGCGCGCGGCGATTCGCGAGCGCCTGACGGCGCCCGGCATGGTGGGGCTGGTGGAGCAGTTCGATGCCGACAAGTACAACCGCAACGCCACGCTGGCGGAGAACCTGCTGTTCGGCACGCCGATCGGCAAGAAGATCTTCGACATCGACAACCTGGCGAGCAGCCCCTATGTGCGGCAAGTGCTGCGCGAGAAAGGCCTCGCCGACGACCTGCTGAAAATGGGCCACAAGCTCGCCGAGACCATGGTCGAGTTGTTCAGCGGCCTGCCGCCGGGCCATGAGTTCTTCGAGCGCTTCAGCTTCATCAAGCAGGACGACCTGCCGGAGGTGAAGGCGGTGCTGGCGCGCGTCGCGGACGCGGGCCTGGAAGGGATCGAGGAGGCCGACCGCGACATGCTGCTCGCGCTGCCGTTCAAGATGATCCCGGCGCGCCACCGCCTCGGATTGATGGACGAAGCGTTCGAAGCGCGCATCCTCGACGCGCGGCGCCATTTTGCCGCCAACCTGCCGCCGGCGATGCGCGGCGGAGTCGAATTCTTCGACACCGCGCGCTACAACGGGGCCGCCAGCCTGCAGGACAACATCCTGTTCGGCAAGGTCGCCACCGGACAGGCGCAAGCGGTCAGCCGCGTCGGCGCGCTGTTGCACGACGTATTGCAGGAACTGCAGCTGCGCCCGCAGGTGGTGTCGATCGGTTTGGGCTACCAGGTCGGTGTCGGCGGCGCGCGCCTGCCCACCGCGGACCGGCAGAAGGTCGCAATCGCACGTGCGCTGCTCAAGCGGCCGGTGGTGCTGATTCTCGACCAGGCGGCGGCGGGCCTGGACGCGGGCGCGCAGAACCGCATCGTTTCGAACATCCTGGAGAGCCGCAAGGGCCGTTGCGTGGTCTGGGCGCTGCAGCGCAACGATCTTGCGGAGCGCTTCAGCCATGCCCTGGTCATGGATCGCGGCCGCCTCGCCGAGCAGGGCCGCTTCGAAGACCTGAAGAACAGCGGCGGCGTGCTGAACAAATTGCTGAGTGCCGGCTGAGCAGCGAAGTCTGCGCTTTCTCAAAGGACGGGAACCATGAGCCTTGAACAGGAATTCGAGCTGATCCGCCGGGTGCCGATTTTCAGCACCACCGACCCCTCGATGCAGAAGCTGCTTGCGTTCAGCAGCGACCGGATCACCTACGAGGCGGGCCAGCTGATGTTCAGCGCCGGCGATCCGCCGGACAGTGCCTACATCGTGATGGAGGGCGAGGTCGACATCACCGTGCCCACGCCCAAGGGGCAGCTGCTGGTCAACACGCTGGTGCGCAACGACGTCATCGGCGAGATCGGGATCTTCGGCGACGTGCCGCGCACGGCGACGGCAACCGCGCGCACCCGGGTGGAAGTGCTGCGCATCTCTCGCGACGTGTTCGTCAACGTGATCCGCGGAAATCCGGACGCCGCGATCGCGCTGGTGCGGATTCTTGCCGACCGCCTGGCGAAAACGACCGCCCAACTGCGCCGCATGGCGGCGGAAACCAGCAAGTAGGCATCAGGCCAGCGCGAACACTTCCTCGGGCTGCTCGACGCCGCGCAGCGCGAAGCTGCCGAGGCTGCGGCAGCGCGTGCCCAGCACCGTCGCCATTGAGCTCGAGAGCACCACGTCCTGCCCGGTTTCCTTGCACAGGGCCTCGATGCGCGCGGCCTTGTTTGCAGCCGCGCCGATGACGGAAAATTCCAGGCGCTCGGGCGTGCCGATGTTGCCGTAATGCACGCGCCCCAGGTGCAGGCCGATGCCGCAGGAAAACGCGGGCAGGCCGTCGCCCAGGCGGGCGGCGTTCGTATCACGCACGCGCGCGCGCGCCGCCTGCGCGGCGCTGGCGGCGCGCTCGCAGACGGTAAGCGCGTCCTGCCCGGTGGTCGGGAACACCGCGAGAGAGGCATCGCCAATGAAGCGCAGGACTTCCCCGCCGTGCGCCAGCACGGCGCCGGCAGTGGCAAGGAAGTAGTCGTTCAGCAGAGCGAGGAAGCGTTGCTCGCCGAGTGATTCCGACAGCGGCGTCGATTCGCGCAGGTCGGAGAACCAGATCACCGCGTCGATGCTCTGGCCGTCGCCGCGCTTGATCTGCCCGTCGAGCACCCGCCGGCCCGAGATTTTTCCGAGATACGTGTCCAGCAGCGTGCGTGACAGCGCGCGGCCGACGTGGATTTCCATCGCCATGCCGAACGGGTGGAGCAGCCGCTGGACTTCCGCGACGTCGTGGTCGGTGAAGCCGCCGGCCCTGCGCGTGGCGAGGCTGACCGAATTGCGGCTGCCATTGCCGAACACCACTTCGGCAATCACGTAGTCGGTGATCCCCGCTGCGCGCAGCTCTTCCAGCACCGGGAAATCCGCGGGGCAATCGGCCCGCTCGAGGCGGCGCCGGATGACGCGCTCGCCTTCCGTGATGCGGCGCGCGGGACTGTTGCGCACTTCCTCCGTTTCGCCCATCTGGTACGACGCCTCGAGGATGCGCACGGCCGTGCCGTTCCAGTGCAGCGCGATGCCGAAGTACTGCGGATGCAGGGTGCCGAAAAAGAAGGCGACCCGGTCGATCGGCATGCCGGCTGCGCGCACCCGGGTGCAGAGCTCGCCCACCAGCGCCTCCGGCGCAGCCAGATGGCGGCCTTCGTGCAACAGCCAGTCGATCACGGGCGTCATCGACCACTGGGCCATGGCGTGAGTGTTAGTGGAGGACGCGCGGCACCGACAGTGTGAACTCGGGAATCTCCGCCTCGAACCGGGTGCCGTCCTCGGCCACCATCTGGTAGCTGCCGCGCATGGTGCCCACCGGCGTGGCGATCGCGGTGCCGCTCGAATATTCATGCTGCTCGCCGGGGCGCAGCACCGGTTGCGCGCCGACCACGCCCAGGCCGCGCACTTCCTGCACCAGGCCCTGCGCATCGGTGATGATCCAGTGCCGGCTGATCAGCTGCGCGGTCGCGTTGCCCGTATTGCGGATCGTGATGGTGTAGGCAAATACGTAGCGGCCCGCCTTGTCGTCGGATTGCTCCGGCAGGTACTGGACCGCCGGGCTGACGGTGATTTCGTAGTGCTTTTCCTGCGCCATGCGCCCATTGTATGTCCACAACACCGGATAGAATTGCCGCGCCATGACCGGCTCCAGCGGCAGCACGGGTGCCACGGGTCCCACGGGTCCCACGTACCGCATCGCCCCCTCGATACTCTCGGCGGATTTCGCGCGTCTCGGCGAGGAAGTCGCGGCGGTCGAGGCGGCGGGCGCCGACCTGCTGCATTTCGACGTGATGGACAACCATTACGTCCCGAACCTGAGCATCGGCCCGCTAGTGTGCGCGTCTTTGCGGCCGCGCACGAAACTGCCCATCGACGTGCACCTAATGGTCAGGCCGGTCGATCGCATCGTTCCCGAGTTCGCCAGGGCCGGCGCCAACATCATCAGCTTTCATCCGGAAGCTTCCGAGCACGTGGACCGCACGATCGCGTTGATCAGGGACAACGGCTGCAAGGCGGGGCTGGTATTCAATCCGGCGACGCCTCTGTCCCATCTCGATCACACGCTGGACAAGCTCGACCTGGTGCTGCTGATGTCGGTGAATCCCGGCTTCGGCGGCCAGCAGTTCATCGCGTCGGTGCTTCCCAAGATCGCGGAAGTGCGCAAGAGGATCCAGGCCTCCGGACGCGAAGTCTGGCTGGAAGTCGACGGCGGCGTGAAAGCCGACAACATCGCCGGCATTGCGAAGGCGGGCGCGGACACCTTCGTGGCGGGCTCCGCGGTATTCGGATCGAAGGACTACGCCGCGACCATCCGCGACATGCGCGCGCGGCTCGCCGTGGTATAGTGGCCGCGCCGTGAAAAACGTCTCCGCAACTCCTGCAGTTCTCTCCTGGCGCCGCTGGCGCCCCTGGCGCAGCTAATTCCTGGCGTGCCGCGGGAGATCCATTCCCGCACCCCGTAGTTCCCGGTTTTTCGCTGTAGTTTGGATTGCTGGAGTGATTCATGACAGAAGTCGAATTCCAGGCGCTCAGCCAAATGGGCTACACGCGCGTGCCGGTGGTGCTCGAAGCGCGCGCCGACCTGTACACGCCGCTCGCGGTCTACCTCAAGCTTGCCAGCGGCTCTTTTACCTACCTGCTCGAATCGGTGGTGGGCGGCGACCGTTTCGGGCGCTACTCGTTCATCGGGCTGGCCTGCGCCGAGCGCATCGAGGCGCGCGGCGGCGTGGTGCGCCGACTGCTGCGCGAGGCGCGCGGAAAAGACGTCTGCATCGAAACCGTGGGGTCCGACGATGCGCCGGCCGATCCCTTCGAATACGTGCGCGGCTACCTCGCGCGCCAGCACGTGGCGCCGGTGCCCGCGGCGCTGCGTTTCGGCGGCGGGCTGGTGGGCTACTTTGGCTACGAAACGGTGCGCCATGTCGAGCCGAGCGCATTGCGCGCGGCGAAGCCCGACGCGATCGGCACGCCGGACATGCTGCTGCTGGTGTCGGACGAACTCGCGGTGGTGGACAACGTCCTTGGCAAGCTCTACCTGGTGGTCTACGCCGACCCGCGCGAAGCCGGCGCCTGGCGCGCGGCGCGCGAGCGCCTGAAGCATCTGCATGCGCGGCTCGCCGCGCCGATCGCTGAGCAGTTTGCTTCTGAAATAGACCGCGAAGAATCGGCGCAGAAGCCTGTCAATCTGAGTTGCAGTGTGACCGAGGAAGAGTTTCTCGCCGCCGTGCGGCGCTGCAAGGAATACATCCTCGAGGGGGATTGCATGCAGGTGCAGATTTCGCAGCGCACGACGCGCGATTTCGCCGCGCCGCCGCTCGAGCTCTACCGGGCGCTGCGCGCGGTCAACCCTTCGCCCTACATGTACTACTTCGACTTCGGCGATCACCACGTGGTCGGCGCCTCGCCCGAGATCATGGTCAGGCTTTCCGGCGGTACGGTCACGTTGCGGCCGATCGCCGGCACTCGGCCGCGCGGCGCGACGCCGGCCGAGGACGCGAAGGCCGCGCAGGAACTGCTTGCCGACCCCAAGGAGCGCGCCGAACACGTGATGCTCATCGACCTGGGCCGCAACGACGTCGGTCGCGTCGCCGCCACCGGCACGGTGCGGGTCACCGAGCAGATGGTGATCGAGCGCTACTCGCACGTGATGCACATCGTGTCCAACGTCGACGGGCGCATTGCGCCCGGGCTGGATGCGGTCGACGTATTCCGCGCTTCATTCCCGGCCGGCACGGTGACCGGCGCGCCCAAGGTCCGCGCGATCCAGATCATCGACGAAATGGAAACGGTCAAGCGCGGCGTCTACAGCGGCGCGGTCGGTTACCTCGGCTTCAACGGCGACATGGACGTGGCGATCGCGATCCGCACTGCGGTTCTGAAGGACGGCAAGCTGCACGTGCAGGCCGCCGCCGGCATCGTCGCCGATTCGGACCCGCAGGCCGAATGGCGCGAAACGCAGCACAAGACCCGCGCGATACTGCGCGCGGCCGAAATTGCCGGCGCGGGGAGGCAATCATGATCCTGATGATCGACAATTTCGATTCCTTTACCTATAACCTGGTGCAGTATTTCGGCGAGCTGGGCGCCGAGGTGAAGGTGGTGCGCAACAACGCGCTGTCGCTGGCCGACATCGAGCGCTTGCGGCCCGCGCAGCTTGTGGTGTCCCCGGGGCCCTGCACGCCGGACGAAGCGGGAATCTCGCTGCCCGCCATCAGGCGGTTCGCCGGCTCGATCCCGGTTCTCGGGGTCTGCCTCGGGCACCAGGCCATCGGCCAGGCATTCGGCGGTAAAGTGGTGCGCGCAAAGCAGGTCATGCACGGCAAGGTGTCCAGCGTGCGGCACGACGGCAAGGGGGTGTTTGCGGGGCTGCCCGCGTCTCTGACCGTGACGCGCTACCACTCGCTCGCGGTCGAACGGGAGACCCTGCCGGAATGCCTGGAGGTCAGTGCGCAGTCTGAAGACGGTGAAATCATGGGCCTGCGCCACCGCACGCTGCCGGTCGAGGGCGTGCAGTTCCACCCGGAGGCGCTGTTGACCGAGCACGGCCATGCGATGCTGAAAAACTTCATGCAAGGGAGGGCAAAATGAAAATCGGAATCGCCGAAGCGATCCAACGCACCGTCGAGCATCGCGAGATCTTTCACGATGAAATGCTGCACGTGATGCGCCAGATCATGCGCGGCGAGCTCACCCAGGCGCAGATTGCCGGATTCATCATCGGCCTGCGCGTGAAAAAGGAGACCGTGGGCGAGATCGCCGCCGCCGCGCAGGTGATGCGCGAGTTCGCCACGATGGTGCCGCTCAAGGACCACCACCACGTAGTGGATGTGGTCGGCACCGGCGGGGATGGCGCGCATACCTTCAACATATCGACCGCGGCGACCTTCGTGGCCGCCGCGGCCGGCGCAAGGGTCGCCAAGCACGGCAATCGCTCGGTGTCCTCGAGGAGCGGCAGCGCCGACGTGCTGGAGGCACTGGGCGCGAAGCTCGACCTCACGCCCGAGCAAATCGCACGCTCGATCGAAACCGTGGGGGTCGGCTTCATGTTCGCGCCCAGCCACCACCCGGCGATGAAGCACGCCGCGCCGGTGCGCAAGGACCTGGGGGTGCGCACGATCTTCAACATCCTCGGGCCGCTGACCAACCCGGCCGGCGCGCAGAGCCAGCTGCTGGGCGTGTTCCATCCGGACCTGGTCGGCATTCAGACGCGCGTGCTGCAGCGCCTGGGCGCGAAGCACGTGATGGTGGTGTACGGCAGGGACGGGCTGGACGAGATCTCGATCTCGGGCGAGACGCTCGTGGGCGAGCTGGTCAACGGCGAGATCAAGGAGTACGAGCTGCATCCGTCCCAGTTCGGCCTCGAGGTCTACGACCGGCGCGCGATCCAGGTGAATTCGGTGGAGGAATCGAAACAGATGATTCTTGCGGTGCTGGAGAACCAGCCCGGGCCGGCGCTCAACATCGTGGTGCTGAACGCCGGCGCCGCGCTCTATGTCGCGGGCGTGGCAAAGACGATCGAGTCGGGCATCGACAAGGCGCGCCAGGCGATCGCCAAGGGCGAGGCGCGGCAGAAGCTGGAGGATTTCCTCGCCTTCACGAACAAGCACGCGAAGGCGTGATGGCCGGCGTGCCCGACATTCTCGAGCGCATACTCGCGCGCAAGCGCGCCGAACTCGAGGTTGCGCGCGCGGCAGTGCCGTTTGCCGAGATGCAGCGGCGCGCGGCCGCCGCGCCGGCGGCACGCGATTTCGTCGGCGCATTGCGCGCGCAGATTGCCGCAGGGCGTCCCGCAGTAATTGCCGAAATGAAGCGCGCGAGCCCCTCCAAGGGCCTGCTCCGGGCCGATTTCGACCCGGCCGCGATCGCGGCCGGCTACGAAGCAGGCGGCGCCGCCTGCCTGTCGGTGCTCACGGACCGCGACTTCTTCCAGGGGGACCCGTCGCACCTGCAGGCAGCGAAAACTGCCTGCCGATTGCCGGTACTGCGCAAGGACTTCATCACCGAGCCCTACCAAGTGCACGAAGCGCGCGCCCTGGGGGCCGACTGCATCCTCTTGATCGCCGCCGCACTGGCGCGCCAGGACATGCAAGGTCTGGAAGTCAGTGCTCGCTCACTTGGAATGGCGGTGCTGGTGGAAGTGCACGATGCCGCCGAGCTGGAGGCGGCGCTTGGCCTGCAGACTCCCCTGCTGGGCATCAACAACCGTGATCTGCGCAGCTTCGAGACGCGGCTCGAGACCACGCTCGACCTGCTGCCGCGCATCCCCCAGGGCCGCATCGTCGTCTCCGAGAGCGGAATCGCCGGCAGGAGCGAAATTGCCAGGCTGCGAAACCATGGCGTGCAGGCCTTCCTGGTGGGTGAAGCGCTGATGCGCGCGGCCGATCCGGGCCGGGCGCTCCGGGAAATGATTAACTAGTTGATTTGTATAGCCTTGATAGTATGTTGCATGAATGCAACAAGCGCCCGGGAAAAGGCTGATTGATCAGCGTTTTTCTTGCTCCGCGAAGGGCGGCCACTGGACAATGCTGTCAACTTCTCGTTGGAGAGGTTGAGTCGGGCGGCGGTTTCGGTCTCTGCACAGTTCGATCGCTGCATGCCTCCCGGAACATCAACGCAATAAGGAGATTTCTGAATGAACAAGAAAATTGCAGCGGTCGCAGTGGCAGGCCTCTTCGCCGCCCCCGCCGTTGCGCTCGCGCAATCGAGCGTGACGATCAGCGGTCAGTTGAAGGGTGGCTTCGAGACCATGAAGATCAGCAACTACAACACCGGCGGTCCTGGTGGCCGTGCCGCCGGTTCGGGCAAGGACAGTTCGCATGGCCTGGTGGACGATTCTTCGCGCATCATCTTCAACATCCGCGAAGACCTGGGCGGCGGCCTGTCGGCCATCGGCCAGTTGGACTTCCGCGTGAAGCCGGACGACGCGGGCTCTGCGCCCGGCGCTCTGACGAGCGGCCAGAACACGTCCAACGTCATCAGCGGTAACAGCCACATGGGTCTGGAGAGCAAGTCCTGGGGCCGCGTTTTCATCGGCCGTCAAGACCTGCACTACTTCAACACCTCGGGCAACATTTCCGGCAAGAACTCGCTGCGCGCGGACAGCATCTCGCTGCTCGCCTACGCGGGCGCCATCGGTGTCAGCGGCGCGCCTGTCAGCGGTGGTGTGGCGATCGCAGGTGCGACGCGTACCCAGAACGTCCTGCACTACACGACGCCGAACTGGGGCGGCTTCACCGGCATCATCGCCTATTCGTCGAACCCGATTGGCGTCGATTCCGACATCGGCAATGGGGCCGCGAACAACATCCGCAGGGGCTATGCCTGGAACCTGAACCCGAACTACTCGGCGGCCAACTGGCAGGTCGGCTATAGCTTCTGGAAGTCGAAGCCGGATACCGGTATTACCGCCGCGGCACCGACGAACGCGACGCAGGTCGGCGCTGCCGATCAGCGCGGCAACCGTCTGTACGGCAATTACACCTTCGGTTTCGGCCTCAAGATCGGTCTCGCTTGGGACAATTCGAAACTGGAAGGCAACACCGGCGTCAGCGACGGCAACACGTTCTCGAAGCGTACGGTGTGGTCGATTCCGGCCCAGTACTCGTTCATGGGCAAGCACCAGATCACCGGCCACTACACCTGGGCGAAGAAGGACACGGGCGACATCGCGGACGCGTTCGGCAATTCCGACACCAAGGCGAACATGTGGGCGATCGGTTATTCCTACGATCTGTCCAAGCGCACCTCGATCGGTCTGACCTACGCCAGGATCAACAACAAGTCCAACGCCGGGTACACGTTCTTTACCCAGGCATCCCTTGGACTGCCGTCCGGCGGCGTCATGGCCGGCGAAGATCCGCGCATGTTCGGCACGACTTTCCGCCACGCGTTCTAAGCAAGCGGACAGAAGCCACAAGCAACAGCATCAGGAAAACGGGCGCCGCAAGGCGCCCGTTTTTTTTCGCCTATACTTTCCCGATGGATGCTGTGGATCAGTTGATCGGTGGGTTCGACAAGGCGCTGCGGGCGATCACAGGGGTGCATCGGGCCGTCCGTGCATCGCCGGCCGAGGAGATTCCGGAAGGCGACTTGGACCCGGTCACCCGCGCCGAGGCCGCTGCGCTGATGCGCGTCAACCACGTCGGCGAGGTATGCGCCCAGGCGCTGTACCAGGGCCAGGCGCTGACCGCGCGTTCGCCCGCGAATCGCCGCTCCTTCGCGCAGGCCGCGGCCGAAGAAGAGGACCACCTCGCCTGGAGCGCCGGCCGGATACGCGAGCTCGGAGGGCGCCTGAGCCTGCTCAATCCCCTTTGGTACGGAGGCGCATTCGCGCTTGGCGCGGCGGCGGGTGCGCTCGGCGACCGACCCAGCCTGGGCTTTCTGGCGGAGACCGAACGCCAGGTCGAGGAGCATCTCACCGGACATCTCGCAAGGCTCGCACCGGGCGATCGCAGAACGCGCGCGGTAATCGAGGCGATGCGCGCCGACGAGGTAAAACATCGGCAGACGGCCATCGAACTGGGCGCGGCGCAATTGCCGCCGGCAGTCAAGCGCGCCATGCGTGTGATGGCTAAGGTGATGACCACCGTCGCGCACCGCGTGTGAATGTGCCGCCGGCGCGCGCCGGCTAATCAGTCTTCGAGAATCTCGAATTCCTTGCTGATCTCGGCGGTCCTGGCGAGCATCGCCGTCGCCGAGCAGTATTTCTCGTGCGACAGACGCACCGCCTGCTCGACCAGGTTGCGCTTCAGGTTGCGGCCGCGCACCGTGAAGCGGTAGTGGATCTTCGTGAACACCTTCGGGTCGCTGGCGGCGCGCTCCGCCTGCAACGCGACCTCGCAACCGGTCACGTCCTGGTTGTTTTTTTTCAGGATCACGACCACGTCGTAGGCTGTGCAGCCGCCGGCGCCCGCCAGCAGCACTTCCATGGGCCGCGGCGCAAGGTTGCGGCCGCCGCCGTCGGGCGCGCCGTCCATGGTCACCAGGTGCAGGCTCCCCGTCTCCGCTACGAAAGTCATGCCGTCGCCCCAGCGCACTACGCAATCCATATTCCGCCCCTTGTCTAATAGGCTGATTTTAAATCAGATAAAAGTATGTTGCGATGCAGCAACCCCGAGAGGATAATACGTCTAGACGTTTCGCCGTCCGCAAATCGGTGGATTCTGCGCAATCTCAACAGGTTGCGCCGTTTTTTTGCTACTATTCGCGCCCTTTGCAGCGCATTGGAATCGATCGGTCAGGCAATGAAGACATACACCGCAAAAG
>Ga0315910_10004473_pt1 | contig 11683 bp, 12 predicted proteins | sample EdamamesoilMG_FD_204470 | JGI IMG/M metagenome (GOLD analysis project Ga0315910, IMG submission 204470) | Garden soil microbial communities collected in Santa Monica, California, United States - Edamame soil | ecosystem: Environmental > Terrestrial > Soil > Garden | place: USA: California...
ACACCCCTTCTACCGAAGAAACAGGGCCAATATGCCGAATTCCCTTAATCAATTTATACCTTACACGTCTTAGCCTTCTCAGCTAGGGCACCAGTGTCAGTTCTGAGTACAGCTAACTATATTCTATGCACGAACTTTTCACGGACTCCTGGAATCAGCAGCTCACGTTCTGTCAATTCTTGCGCATCTTAGCATTACGCTCAACGCATTTCTAACAGAGAAAGTCCTTTCGGAATTCTGCTTATCCTGAAGCTCAATCGTGCAAATAGCGAATATAATCAGTTCTGGAATATTAACCAGATGTCCATCGACTTCCGCAGTTAAGAGAAATCTTAGGTGCTGACTAACCCTTGGTTAATGAATATTGCCAAGGAAACCTTACCCTTACGACGCTATCTATTCTCGAGATAATTTGATCTTACTTCCATCAGGATCTTCATTGCTTTTCGCTCCATCTATCCTCTCGGAAGAACTTCTACGCAAAAAGCACGCCTGTCTACCAGAATATTCTTACGAATACCTCTGGAGTATCGGTAATATGTTTAGCCCCGTCCATTTTCGACGCCTCAAACCTCAATAAGTGAGCTGTTACGCTTTCTTTAAATGATGGCTGCTTCTGAGCCTACATCCTTAGTGTCTTAGGTTTAAGACTATCTTTGATACACTTAACATATATTTTGGGACCTTAACTCCAGTCTCCCTTGTTCGGGTCTCGGAACAGTACCTTACGCACCGCCCCCCACTTCTGCATTACGCAGTCGACATGTTCAGAGTTGGAAAGAAGCCCCGTAGTCAATAGACTCTGCAGGCCCTATCCGTACTTTACCTCGCCGACAAACTATACAAAGCTATACTGAGGCATACTTCGACAGGAACAAGCCACCGCCAGATTAGATTGGCTTTTCACCCCTAATCCCAAGTCATCCAAGCACATGCATGTAGCACTAGTTCGGACCTCCATTCTCCTTTCGAAGAACTTCGTCCTGCTCAGGACTAGATCATCTGGCATCGTGTCTGACCCCTGTGACTAACGCATTTTCATACTCGCTTTCGCTACGGCTTCATTTATTAACCTTGCCACAAAAAGTCAACTCCCTGACTCATTTTTCTACACGTACGTTACAACACCTTAATGCAGTAACTATCATGTAACTATTAGACTTCAAGTCTTTTAACCCTCGTTTAAGAGTACTTTTCAGCTTTCCCTCGCGGTACTAAGTTTGCTATCGGACTTGGATCCATATTTAGGGTTAGCGGTTAATCCCGCTGTATTCGAACCTCCTATCTAGGGGGTTCTACTCTTTGAAGAACGACATATTATCTTAGAATACGGGGCTATCACCCTCTAAGGCGCCTCTTTCCAGAGAACTTTTTCTCGATAATTTAGCCATTGGCCTTCACCACATCTCTGCCTTCTTTTCAAAAGGAGATTCAGTTTGCCCTATTTCCTTTTCGCTCGCTGCTAGTAAGGAAATCACTTTTGTTTTCTTTTCCTGACGGTACTAAGATGTTTCAGTTCCCGTCGTCATTGTGCATCTCTGCACGTCCTTGCGGACACGTTTTCGCATTGGAGATCTTGGGTTCAAAGCCCGCATGCGGCTACCCCAAGCTTATCGCAGCTTGCCACGTCCATCGTAAAAATCCAAACCAAGCTATTCATCTAATAGTGTGAAGTAAAATCTTTAACACAAATGTTTGATATATAAATCAATTTATCTTGATTACTTAATCAAATTACTTTTTCTAAACTCACAAATACAATTATTAAAATAATTGCGTTTGTGGGAAAAATAACAAATCTACAAATTATAAAAATTTGCAAATCGTCTTTACCTGCCTGCTCGCTTCATTGAATATTATTCTTAGCACTGATAAACAGTCGATGACTGTTCACCACTCTCTTCGTCTTACGACGAAAGTTTATGCTCGTGTTTTATTTCCCGACGGAATTTCACTTTTGGTGAATATGATATGATGACAATCCAAAAAATTAAAGTGGACCTGGGGAGAATCGAACTCCCGACCGCCCGTTGCAAACGGGCTATTTTACCACTAGACTACAGGCCCTAGTATTTGAGCGAGTAAATCTTTGTTTTTAATTCTTTGTATGAATTTATAACATCAAAAATTTCCTTTGGAAATTCTCTCATCTGCTATCTATTTATCAAACGTAACGAATGTATGCGAGTACTCGAGGGTTTCTCTTTAATATGAATATGTTGTCTTTTGTCGTAACTATTTCCTAAAAAATAATTTTAGGAGTTGATCCATCCGCAGGTTCCCCTACGGATACCTTGTGACGACTTAACCTACCTTGTCTTACAAAGGTTCTCCCCTGACGGGTTTCACCAATGCAAAACTCGGTTGGTTTGACGGGCGGTGAGTGCAAGGGGCATTGACTTATTCACCGGACTCTGATAAAATCCGATTACTACGAATTCCAGCGTCACGAGGATGAGTTGCAATCCTCGATCTGAACTAGGCTGCAGTTTATGGGATTAGCTTCACCTTTCGGTGTTGCGTCCATTTGAATGCAGCATTGCCGCGCGCGTGTAGCCCAGGGTATTTGGGATGTACTCACCTAACGTAGCCCGCACCTTCATCTTGGTTACCCAAGCAGTCTGTACATTGTTCTAATGCAAATGTACATACGGGTCTCGCCTGTTACCAGATTTAACTGGTCATCTCACGACACAGGCTGACGTCGGCCATGCATCTCCTCTCAGCGTGTCAGGTAAGCCCTTCAGACTGACCTTCATTCTGCTGTCGATCCTGGTGAGGTTCACGGTGTAGAATCTAATTGAACCGTACGCGTCACTCGTTGTAGTACCCCCCCGCCTATTCCTTTAAGTTTCGGACTTGCGTCTATACTTCCCAGGTAGCACACTCTCCGGCTTCCCTACAGCACTGATACCTCTCGAAGAGGTGCCAATGTTTAGTGTGCAGTGTTTACTGCTAGGACTACATGGGTATCTAATCCACTTTGCGCCCCTAGCCTTCATCCCTCACTGTCAGAACCGTTCTCGTAAGACGCCTTCGCGACTGTTAGTCCATATGGGATCAACGCATTTTACCGCTACCCCTTACGTACTTCTTACGCCTCCCGGTCTCAAAGCTTTACAGTATCTAATGCAGGCCGGAACCTTAAGAGTCCCGATTTCACAAAAGACTTGAAAAGCAAGCTACGGATGTTTTAGACCCAACAAATGTGGCTGCGACTTGGACCGCTGGGATTACCGCGGCGGCTGGCACCAGTCTTGCCCGGTCCTTATTCGTGAGACTGTTTACATCTCACAAAAGCTGTTCATAAAGAACAGCACTTCGGCTTGCTCTGTCACACTTGCGTGTATTGCAAAATTTTCCCGACTGCTGCACCCCGTAGGGCTGGGAGTAGTGTCTCAGACTCCCTCTCAGGGCTTCCTCGCTAAAGGCCCTTACGGATCATTGGCTTGGTGGGCATTTACCCCGCCAACTACCTAATCCGACGCAGCCCCATCCTCTCGCTAAATTTGAACGATAAATCATTCCAGAGAATATCATCTATCCGTTATTAGCCTCAGTTTCCCGAGGTTATCACGGGCTAGAGGGCAGGTTAGCTACGCGTTACTGAGCAGTGTGCTTTTTCCTATTCTTGCGAACAAAAAAATAACTTGCATGTCTAATTGCAAACCGAATAGCCGCAGCCGCCAGCAGGATAAACTGGATTTATTTCAAAAAATGAAATATTGTTACATGTATGATTTACAAGAAATGTAACTTGCACTAATTTAATGCCTCCTGAAACGACTTACAGCATATCATTGTTGTTTTAATAAGTAATACTTGTTAAAGTATAATCTAAAACTTAAAGAAAAAAACTTAGAGTACTCGCATACATCATACCCTAATTTGCGATATCGTCGGTAAAAACCGCACGATCATAAAATATTAAGGCACTCATTTTCGTTAACATTTTGATAAAGTTTTGTTGACGAAATAGCTTTATAAACCTTTCGAAAATTTACGAATAAAAAATGGTAAAAACAGTGTATTAAAAAGTAGTCAAAAAATGTACAACATAAATTATTAAAAAGTAAAAGTAAAAGTAAATTTAATGTCTGATAAAATAAATCCTTTACAAGAACACTTCAATTCCATTTATTTAGGGATGCTAGAAACGATGGGTAATTTTTTAGGATTTAGACCCAAACCTGTACCATTAAGAATTACCAATTGGCCGCTGCCAACATACTGTGAAAGAGAAATAACTATTTCGCAAACATTGACGAATCCTACTAACGAATATGGATTGGCTCATGAAGTGGGACATCAATTTCACGATCAAAATCCTAAAGTAAAAATCGAGAATAGAGTCATGTGGGAATGGAGTAGACAGAAGTTTGGACTCCGAATAAAAAATCAGAGAATGATCAGAACTGAGGGATACCATGAACTCGTTGCAGAATTTTTCGCCATGTCATATTTTGATCATACTGATGAGGGAATGGTTGGTTTTTCGCAAGGAAGAGCTAGGGGACTTATAGATCATGAAGATTATAAATTAGTTAGAGATTTTTATTTTTCACTATCTGAATTCCAAAGAGAGCATGTTTGTAACTGGCTTGTTACTCAAAGCTATCAGGAAGCGAGAAAAAGTTTTAACAAACATACATTATTCAAAGAATGTGAAAGAATAACTAATCGTTGGAGAATAAATAGATCAGATGTTTAACCAAATTGTAGTTCAATTGATTTTCCGCTAGAGAAATCAGAGTTATCAAAAGTTATGCAAGGATTGTAATTGTAATTTCTACTATTATAGTTCATCAAAACTATTTTATCGTAATCTCCATAATCCTTTAGTAGTTGATCTCCAGTTTTAGAAGTAAACTCATATGTTGGAATTAAATATATATCGACAGTTTTAGCTTCTGACAAACCAACATCAGTACTAAAAGTTGCGTAATTCGAATAGAGATAACTATATTGATCGTAATTGTAATTTTTACCTGAGTCAGAATAACTTAAACTCCCAGCAGTTAAAGCGGGCAAAGCGTTATCATAATCAACAAGACAAACAACATTATAAGGGAAATCATATCTTGCAGGTAAAAAAAATTCATTTTTTATGTCGACTGTTCCAAGAGGTATTTTTGAAGAAAGAATTCCATTATTGTAAATATCATTGTTAGTTAACTCTTCTTTAAAATTATATTTTATATTTAATCCTAAATTAAGACTAGCAAAGATTATTATTAAAAATATTACAATCGCAGGCAGAATTATTCCAAAAATTATTTTAGGCTTCATTTTGATATATTATTGTTGAACATGCACCGTTTGAACATGAATTATATCCATATTGTCTACAATCATAATTGAATGAAGCGCAAGCTTCTCCATCTCCTTTTGGAGAACAATCAAACTCTACGACAATATTATCATCTAAGCAATAATCCATATAAGTAATGTTATTTTCATCCGTACAGGTATCAACAATTGTAATTTTATTTCTTATACCATAATAATCGTCGTTAGAATACATATTCAAATTTGAATCAAAGCAATAATTTAAAGGTTGTATTATATCTATTTTTAACGCGCTTGCGATATTTTCAGAAGAAAGAGATTCACAACTTAACTTTGCGTTTTGGGTTTGTCTAACTACTAACAATTGATCATAATCTCTATTCGAGTTTTTTGTATTGTAATCATAATAATAATCATTAGATGATAAATATACTTGAAGAGTCTTTGATTCTTTTGGATCTAGCTCTATACTGGTTTTATAATTTCTATAACCATTATAATATCCATACGGCATTGAAGAATATTGTAGGGAAGAAATATCTGCGCTTCTTAAATTTTCAGAAAATTCTCCTTCATTATAAAATAATGCTCCAATCATTTTAATTGGTCTTGTATTTTCCTTATCATAAGCACAAACTAAAAAACTTCCAGCCTCGTATCTTTTAGGTAAAAAATAATCATTAGTGATTTTTATTTCGCCTATTCTTATTGCAGTGCTGCCATAATTTTGCTTAAAGACTTCTTTTGCAGCAATTGTGGAATCAAAATTTTCTTTTACGTCAAAACCTGGCCCTAAAGAACCAAGTATTGTTATACTAAGAATAATAAGTACTGGTAAAATTATTCCAAAAATTATTTTAAATTTCATCTTCTTCTTGGTACGCTCTCAACAAAGTCTTCTTTCTCTCTGCTCATTTTACTTGAGAAATAGACTCCTAGAAGAATAAACACTACTGCTGAAAATGCCAAAAGAAGAAGAACTCCGTTCTTTCCTACATCAAAAGCATCAATGACAAATCCTATTGTGAAAATATATAGAGCTATAGAAACAAGGTACATTACAGGGTAGAACCTTCTTTTTACAGCAAACAAAATTACTGATGCTACTAGGCCAACAAAAAATATGCCCCATCCAAATACTCCAAGCCAGGGTGAATAAACCATGTTAAATAGAACTCTCCTGCATGACTTCTCCCACTACAAAAAAGATTATTATAAGCAAAACAAGTATTGCTGCTTTTATAGAATCAGCTAACCCAAAAAGATAGTTATATGAAAAATAAGAGAGAGTAGCAAACAAAAATATTATTCCTACAATATAGAATAAATATTGAAACTTCATAATCATTATATGTAAATACTCTTTTTAAATGTTTTTAGAGTTAAATAGATTTATTAAGTAAAAAATTCTTTTCTTATTATGGGAATTGAAGAGTTTGTAAAAAAAGCCCTTGAGAAAGGGTATAGTGAAAAAGAGGTATACGATATTTTTTCAAAAAAAGGTTATAGTGAAAAAGAAATAAACAAGGCTATAGAAAATATGAATGAGAAGAACCCCTCTAAAGAAAAAAACTATTCTGAAGTTTCAATGCTTGGAAGAGTAGGATTGTTATTCTCAAATCCGACTTCAGTTTTTAAAAGTTTTAAAGATGGTGGAATAGGAAAATCTTTAATTTTATTTTTGATTGTTTCAGCCATTTATTTAGCGGCAGTATATGGATTACAAGCAATACTTTCTATTGGGGGCGGTTTTGGTCAAATGTATGGTTTAATGGGTATGGGATATTTTTTTGGTTTTGCAGGAGCGATATTCATTCTTGTTTTTGTTTCTACATTTATCTATTCAGGAATGTCTCATTTAATTCTCAAACTTATGGGCGGTCAAGGAAGATATTTTGATACCTATAATGTTTATACATATAGTGCTATCCCTGCAATGTTAATCGCCATGCTCCCAATTATCGGCATTATAGGATTTGTGTACTCGATAATTATTATGATATTTGGATTTAAAGAATATCATAATGTTTCAACTGGAAAAGCTGTGACTGCGGCCATATTGCCACTTCTGATATTTATAGGATTATTTATAGCCCTACTCTTCTACGTCTTTTTTGCATTCAGAATATATTAAAACACAAAATTTAAAAATAAATTAAATGTAATTTTTTTATGTATGAATTAGTTCTTGAGGCAAGAGAAGTTTCTGCTCAGATACAGGAGAGAATATCGGGCCTTTCGCATAAAAAAGTAGAACCCTATTCAGCAAGTAATGGGACAAAGCAAGTTTTTGAAGGCGCATATGTTTTACAACAAAATGGACACATAAGATTTTTTGCAGAAAGCGAATTAGCACTTGAAGGAAGCTTTCAAGCCCTGGATATTACTAGTTTATTTTCAAGAGAAAGAATAGCTAGAATTTAGTATTTTAATAAAATTAAAACAGTTATTTAGGAGCTTGTAAATTATCCCAATCATCTACAAAATCTTGAACTTTTATTTCACCGTCAACTTTTATATTGTGCTTTTCAGTATAGAATTTTGCGAGTAGAAAGAATATCATTCCAAGACTTTTTGCAGACTTATTATTTCCAGGAATTATTTTTGTAACTCCATTTGCCAGATTGTTTGTATCACAAATTGACAATACTGGAATGTGAACTCTGTTTGCATCCATTAATGCGTTTTTGTCAAGCCAGGGATCGCAAATAAATATAAGCTCAGTTTCAGTAAAGTTTTCTAAATTTGTATTAGTTAGAATTCCTGCAGGATATTTCTTAGTAAATGTTCTTACTCCAGTAATTTCTGCAAATTTGTTAGCTGCTTTCCAACCAGCTTCTCTTTTACAAACAAGAATTATATCTTTTGGTTCAAACTTTGACAAATATTCTATTCCTTCTCTTAACATATCATCAAGAAGAGCAGTGTTAAATACGGCAAGACCATCAGCTCTTCTTCTGTATACGAATTTTCTCATATCTGGAGTTATAACTCTTGTACCTAAATGAATTGAAGATTTAAGATAGTCATCCATTGGAACAAGTGTATCTTTCTTATCATGTTCTTCTTGAGGTTTAACTTTTTTCTTTAGATCTATATCTTTAACTTCTTCAACTTTGCCTTCAAGTTTTTTAGCTTTTTCAAGAAGTTTTGCAAGTTTTGCTTTCTTGTCTTCTTTAGTATCTTTAACTTCTTCTTTAGTTTCAACTACTTCCTTACTTTCAGATTCTTCTTTCTTGTCAGTTTTTTTTGCCATTGTAAAATGTTATAAATAGCGCACGAGTTTGTCAGGGTTTATTTCAGCCTGTACGTGCTAATATTTCTGCTTAACGCATTAGTTTCTTTAGATTTTAAGGGTTTTTAAACTATACGGTTTTGAATAAATCAGCAGAAAAAGACTATAATTTCAATAGTTTTAAAAATCTATTACCTAATAATTTAATGAATGAGCGAAGATCTAGAAGAGTTAGCAAGTCAATTTTTTAAATTAATGGAAGAGATTCTTACGAAAGAATTTGATAAAACCGTTTGTGCAAAAATTGACACAATGATGTTAAATAGAGATCTTAGAGAATACATTTTAGAGAAGTACAAAGATTCTAAATCTAAAGAAGAAAAAATTATAGCAGGTTATTCTATAGTAGTAGTTTATAATCAGAAAGGTCGGCAACCATTTGATAATAATTAACTTATTCCTCAGAGACTCTTTTCAATCTCTATTAATCTATTAAGCTTAACTTCTCGATATTTTGTAGCTATACCGCACTTAATAAAATCTGCTTGGAAAGCAAAGGCATAATCGGCAAGCGCATCATCAAGAGTTTCTCCAGATCTATGGGAAAGAATTGTTTTTATTCTGTTTTTCTTGCAAATCTCAAATATTTTTGCTACTTCAAGGAGTGAACCATTTTGATTAGGTTTTATTATCATAGCATTTATTGAATTCATCTTAATTGCTTTTTCTAACCTTTTTATGTTTGTAACGGTAAGATCATCTCCACAAATCAAATGTTTCTTTTTTATTTTTGAAAAACCCGAAAAATCTTCTTCGTTAAGAGGATCTTCAATGTATAAAGGTGAGAAATTATCTATTAAATAATTAATATATGAAATTTGTGCATTCTTATCAAGACTTTTATTTTCGTATCTGTAAGTCTCGGTATCTTCGTAAAAAGAAGAAGCGGCAACGTCTATTCCGAAATTAGTATTTTCCAAAAACTTTGATAATAAAGATAAAATTTCTTCTTCATTTAATGGAGCGGCAAGAGCTCCTTCATCATTAATTTGTTTTGTTTTTATTATTTTTTGAAGCTCTGAATATATTAGTTTCATGATATTAACTTTCTCTTGAAAAGTTATGCCTTTCGGCGCTAATAAAAACTCTTGAAAAGTTGGATGCTTATCAAACTGTTCTGAATGAAGTCCTCCCCCAATTACATTACCAAGAGGAGTAGGGAAAACCTTTGCACGAGGGTTAATTAGTTCCCAGAGTTCTATATTTTTAGATTTTGCAATGGCTTTTAGAATTGCAGATTCAAGAGCAAAAAGAGCATTTGCACCAAATTCTTTTACATTTTTTAATTTAAATTTTCTTCTTATAACGTCTTCAACTTTAATTAAATCTGAAAATTCATTTAATTCAAAATCGATTTTTAAAGAATTTATTTCATTTACATTCCAATTTACGCTACCGAGCCAGGAAGGAGTTTCATATTTTCCTTTGGATTTGCCTGATGGAGAAGAAGCAGTACACCCGTTGACAGAAACCTCTATGGTATCTTCACCGCGAGAATCTTTTATAACTTTAGCACCTAGATTTTTTATTTGCATACAAGCTAAAAGATATAGAAGTTTTTAAGACTAACTAATTTCTGACTTTTTTTGAATTTCTATATTTATAGATATAAGATACTACAAAAAAATCATATATTAATATGATAAAGGAGAGCAACCATACAATACCTAGATACTCTTCACTTAGATATAAATAAAATATTCTTAGAGAGATACATATGTCAATTATTCCTATTACTATCCTACTCCATTTAGCCCAAGACTTATTTTTCCATAATCCAATAGCAACTGCAATCAATAATATTCCAAAAACTAAATGCATAAAATTAGTTATACTGCCATATATTTCGAAGAAGTGGAATATTAAAGATAGATTATTCTTATATAGGTAAAAGAAATGTAATATTGCAACTAAACCCAATATTATATCTATAGAAGATATGAGTCTAAGACCTATAATAAAATTTTTCCCAAAGACATAATAACCCTAAAGAATAAATTGATTAATAAATTTATTGCTCTTCTTTTGTGTCCATATCGTTGTCGCTATCGACATCGTCTTCTTGGACAAAACCTAATTCTTCAGCTTCTTCAACTATTTCTTTTTCTACTTCTTCTTCTTTTGCTTTAAGCTCTTCATCACTAACTTTATCTTCTTTGATAGCAGTAAGTTTTTCTTTTTTCTTTCTTGGTACTGGTCTATTTACAGCAATTGGTAAAACACCTGCCTCAAGTTCTGCTTCTGCAAGCTTTATTGAATCATATCTTAATTCTTTAAGTTTTTCGTCAGACATTTTTATAAGAAGTGGAGCATCCATAGCAATTTGTAAAGCTCTTGCACCTATGATTCTTGCAACCTCATATTTTGTAAATTGTGTTAATTTTATGTGATCCATATCAATAGACTTTAAAATGCCTTTTTAAGTGTTTCGTTTAATTCGTCGTACTTATCAGGAAGCATATTAAACATTTTTTGAAGCTCTTCTTGTGTAAAAGGAGTCTCTCCGGTCTTTTGACAAGAACTTACCATATGTTGACCATTCCATTTTGAAACTCCAAGCGTTATTCTTGTCTCGCAAGCTTCTTGTTCTTCTCTTGTAGGGTCAAGAATTATTGAATCTCCAAGTTTAAAGAAAGTGAAAGAGAAAGGATAAGTTTCTTTTGAAAGAGGAAGTTTATCTTTTGTTTTTATATCATAATCTACCGTATTGTCTTTGGTAAGGCCTGGCAAGGTTGTGTTTTTTAGAGCCGCTACAGCAGCAATAGTTGCAGCGTCTATTAAATTGCCATCGTCATTTATAGGATAAATATCTACTAAAATTGTCCAGACTTTTTCTTTAGGAACAATGCACAATTTATCAAATTCAATCATACCACATTCTCTTAAAGCTCTATCAACTAGCCTAGGTAATTCAATTGAGTTAAAACCTGGTGGGCCTGACTCAAATCTTGGTGAGGCCAACGGAAGTAAGTCTGCTGAAACTGAAAGATTTCCTTTCTCTGGAGAATCAGGATAAGGTGTACCTACTTGAAGTTTTATTCCTGCAATAACTTCTGTTTTTCCTAGTTTTACTCTTGCTGAACCTTCGGCCTTATTTGA
>Ga0315910_10004474_pt1 | contig 11678 bp, 10 predicted proteins | sample EdamamesoilMG_FD_204470 | JGI IMG/M metagenome (GOLD analysis project Ga0315910, IMG submission 204470) | Garden soil microbial communities collected in Santa Monica, California, United States - Edamame soil | ecosystem: Environmental > Terrestrial > Soil > Garden | place: USA: California...
TGGCTTCGTCCTGGTACCCGAACATCACCACGTAGTCGGCGGCCGAACTCGCGCCCAGGGTTTCATTGCTGCGCACGCGCATGCTGAGGTCGAAGTCCCCGAATTCGTTCTGGCCGAGGATGGCGTGCTCGCCGGGCCGATCGCCGGACTGATTCACGAAGTCCGAGGTCGTGATGCTGTAGGCGCGCACACCTCCCGGAGAGTTGATGGCCCATCGCTTCGGTGTCAGCTCGATCCAGTTGCCGCGGTGGCCCGCACAGGGATCCGCGGTGCTGAACTGGTAGGAGGCTGCCAGCGGGCCTGCACTGTCCCAGGCGCGGTCGCTGATGACCGCCACCCCGGCATCGATGGCGAACGACCGGTTGTACTCGGAGGCGATCTGGCTGTTCGGACGAGAATTGTCCCTGGGTATCAGCTGCGCAACGGGCTCCCAGCGACCGGCGGAGATCCGGCGATACAGGTGCAAGGTCGCGGTCGAATTCGGCGGTGACCCGACAGGACGTTCCCACGTCGAGCGAACCAGTGCCAGTGCACTCTTTCTGTCAAAGGCGACATCGATGCGCGACCGGACCGCACACGCCGGCCGGAGATTGGCGTTCTGTACATACTTTCCGGCCGCATCGGGTTCATACACGAATTCGTTGATGGCCAGGCGCTGTCGGGGCCCGATCGCCACCCTGGGCTCGCGGGGCTCTCCATAACCGCTGACGAAGGGATGGAGGACGTCCGGGCCGCGCTGCCAGGAACCGGCTGCATCGCGCCGGAAGAGGCTGGCGACCAGGTGTCCCGACTCTTCGAATCGCCCAGTGATGCCTCCGATGGCAATGACGCCGTTGTAGACGTCCACATGCGGACCCGGATCCTCGTCGTCGTTGAGTGGATCGCGCGTCGAAGTGAGTTCGATGACGGGAGCGTCCCACGTTCCGTCGGCTGCGCGGGTGAATACTTCAGCTCCCAGGGTGTCGGCAACCACGGCACTGACGCCGTCGAACGCCAGGTCCACGCCCTGGGGTCTTCTCTGCGGCTGCAACACGGAAGCCCAGCCTGCGGGACCGCGTTCGAAGAACTCCAGACCGGCGACGCGGGCATCTGCCGGTTCGACGCAGGAGTAAAGGTAGTTCCAGTAGTTGCTGACGATGGTCGTGCCGTGCACGTCGACAGTGCGCCCGAAGTTCTGGCAGTGCATTGCCGTACCGGACTCCAGGCGCGCGGTCTGCACCCATACTCCGCCCGGCGGACGTTCGAAGACATATGCGGCACCAGCTTCCGACCCCTGCACCGAGTCCAGGGGGGCGCCAAGCACGATGGTGTTTCTATCGATGGAGGCAGCGAAGATCTGCGCCGCGGGATCGGTGGTTTCGAGCCTCTGCTGCTCGTGCATCACCCGCATCTCGGCGGCTCCTGCAGCTGCCCCCAGAGGGAGAAGCAGGGCGGCGATGCCGAGCTTGCGGCGGAACGGAAGGGAGCGGGAGATCCTGTTGCGCAGCGCGGCCATCTTGCCTCCTCGCATGTTCCAGCAGGCATTGCGGGTAGCGAACTTCGGAAACCATAGTTGTCGCGGCCACGCGCAGACAATCTGCGGCTTTTCCTTAGAGACGGCGCTGGAGAGGAGAAGCACCGATTCCCGGCGCGCTGCAACGGCCCGTTACCGGGCTACTCCCACGGCGGACAATCCGGCTTCAGGGAGCGTCAGGGGCTTCGATCGTCATCGGTCGCGGGCGGTTGATGACCACTGAGCCCAGTTGTGGACGCTTGAACCCCTTCAGGTTCTTCTTTCGCCACTTCTGGTAATCGCGAAGTGCGAGTCCTTGCGGAACGGCGTCCCCCCATGATTTGCGGTGCAGTTCCACCCACACGAACTCTCCGAGGAACCCGGCGTTGCTCACTTCCGCCACCTGCTTTCCGAGCGTTCCGGTGGCGCGCTCCAGATTCAAGGCGAGTAGTGACGTGAAGACCGACACTTCGTCTTCATATGTGGGCACGTGCTCGCCACCGCACAAGGGCGTCGAGTCGGGTGCTTCCTTCAACTGTGTGTCGAGCAGTGTCAGGTACATGATCCCTGCCGCCATCACTTCGGTGCCGCCGTCCGCAGATATGTTGAGCGTGAAATCAGATTCCTTCGCGTCGGCATCAACGGGAGCCAGGTGCGCCTTTACTGCCTCGCCGATTTCCGTGAGCAAGAAACGGCGTGCGACTGCCGCTTCATCGCGGTGGCTGGGGTCCATGCTGAAGCGGATCTTCAGGAAGTGTTTCGCCACTCCCGTCATCCACAAATAGGAGAGCGTCGGCTGTTCATTGCGCACGAACTCGAACACCGCCTCGCGGGCCAGGGGCGCATCGTCAGGGGGCAAGAGCCGCACCAGCTGCTCTGAAACCAGGCGTACGTCGGAGTAACCCGCGGCACCGATCTCCCGCTTCGTCTGCTCGAACAGGTAGCAGTTGGCTACGGTATCGCCACCGTCCGGAATATTCGTCACGCCCGCGTCGTAGACGTAAATGGTCAGCGAAATGCCAGCACCGTTGTACTGATAGGAGGCGCCAAGTGCGGCGGGTTCGTACTTGTGGGGCTTGCCGTCGAATTGTAGCGGGCCGAGACGAACCGGCAGTTCCAGTGGTGTTGGAAGCAGCGTAACTGTGTCCTGCGCTGCAGCCACTGATGCCAGACAAAGTATGAAAGCCGAGCAGATGAGTTTCATTGCGCCGCCGTCGACTTCGGATACACGTTAGTTTGCCCGGTTTTGGTTGCATTCCGCGTCCGATAACTATTTGTCTACATGACGCTTCTGGTGCCCGAGCCGATTGGTACCTTTGCGGGATTGACCGCATGCGCTGATCTGGCAATCTGGCTCCCGGGACTCTTGCCAATAATCTTTCTACGAAAGGAGTCCCGGGGAGCACGATATGCGCATCAAGTACTGGGCAGCACCGGTGGCACTGGCGTTTCTCGAGACCGCTTTTGCGCAGGCACTGGGTCCTGACAAGCAGCTTTCCCTCACAGTCTACAACCAGGATCTGGCGCTGATCGAGCATGTGCGCGCCGTGAATCTGCCGGCCGGACGGCATCGGGTGGAGTTCAAAGGCGTCTCCGCCCGCATCGTTCCCCAGACGGTGGGATTCGGCGCCCCTGGTCTCGAACTGCTGGAGCAGAACTTCGATTACGACCTGCTCACTCCCAATAAGCTAATGGAGAAAGCGGTGGGGCAGACCGTACGCATAGTACGGACCAATCCCGGTACCGGCGCAGAGACAGTGGAGTCCGCTGAGGTGCTGTCCACGGCCGGCGGCGTGGTACTGCGCATCGGCGATCGCATCGAAGTCCTGCGTGACGACGGCATTCCTGCACGTGTGATCTTCGACAAGGTGCCGGAGAACCTGCGCGCCAGTCCGACTTTGTCGGTGGTCGCCCAGGCCTCTCGAGCCGTGAACGCCGATGTCTCTCTCTCCTACCTGTCGCGCGGGCTTTCCTGGGCCGCGGACTATGTGGCGGTATTCGACGAGAAGGCCGGCGAAACCTCGTTGCAGGGCTGGATCACGCTCACCAACAACTCGGGGACCGGGTTCGAGAATGCCCGCATCCAGCTGATCGCGGGGGACATCAATATCGTCAACAACGAGCAGCAATGGTGGCAGCGCTACAACAACAGTCGCGCTGTCCCGGGTGCGCGGCGCGCGGCAGGGACCGAGAGCACCGACCGAGCGCGACTTGCGGACTACTACGTCTATCCCATCGCACAGCCCACCACGCTGGCCAACAACCAGACCAAGCAGGTGAGCTTTCTCAGTGCCGGGCGGGTACGCGCCACCAAGGCCTACGAGCAGTCCTTCTACAGTTTCTCCAGCCTGGAGGAACCCGTATCCGCAGAGGTGCGCGTGCGCTTCGAGAATTCGCGCGCCGCGGGTCTGGGCGAACAGTTGCCCAGCGGCGTGGTTCGGGTCTACGCGCGCGATGCCCAGGGACAGCCGCAGTTCGTCGGAGAGGATCGCGTGGGCCATACCGGTGCCGGATCCGAACTGGCACTGAAGATCGGCGAAGCCTTTGATGTCACCGTGCAACCGACGCTGGTATCCACTCGGCGGGTCAGTGCAAGGCGGACGGAATATGCAATGCAGTACCTGGTTCGCAACGCGCGGCCCGAGCCAGTGACTGTGACCATCCGCCAGCAGGGACTCTGGCGCTTCAACGAGGTGTTGCAGGAGTCGGTACCAGGCCGGCGCAATGGTGCCAATGACCTCGCCTGGGACGTGGTCGTGCCAGCGAATGGCGAGTCGGAGCTTCGTTTCACCATTCAGCAGTGGTGGTAGTGGCTGTGCGCAGATCGCTGCTGCTGGTGGTATTGGCCGCCATGCCGGCGATCGCCGCCCTTGCCCAGTCGAAGGTGAGTTCACCGGCACCCGACGACATTTCGCTCACCATCTATCGGGACAACATCGCGCTGGTGACAGAGACGCGCCGCATCGACCTGCCTGCGGGGCAGGTCACCGTAGTGCTGGAAGGCGTGCTCGAGTCCCTGCTGCCCCAGTCTGCGGTGATTCACGGCACTGGCAGGGTGCTCGCAGAGACAAACTACCACTTCGACCGCCTCACACCGGCTTCGCTGTTGCGACGCTCGGTCGGCAAGACGGTGACCCTGGTGCGTACTTCACCGCGAACAGGTGTGTCATCCCGGCTCGAGGCGGTCATCGAATCCGCGGGTACAGGGGTAGTGCTTCGCATGGTGGATGGGCAGGAGGCCCTTCAGTGCTCGGGGTTGCCGGAGAAACTCGAGTTCGCGGAGCTGCCAGCGGAGCTTGGAGCCAAGCCAGTCCTCTCGGTGGATCTCGCGGCAGGCGAGCCGGGGCCGCGTACCGTCACCGTGAGCTACCTGGCGCATGGCTTTGCATTCACTGCGGACTATGTGGCCAGGCTCAACTCGGAATCCACTCGCGCGGATCTCTCCGGGTGGGCAACGCTGAGCAATGAAACAGGGTCGGGGTTCCGCAATGCCCAGGTACAACTCGTTGCGGGTCGGCTCAACGTGCTGCCTGCCGAAGAGGGCGGCAGCAGATCGCCTCCACCAGACCGGTACACGTACCCTGGCGAGATCGACGAGGAAACAGGCCTGCCTCCGACTCCCCAGGATCTGTTGCGCGAAGAAGAGGAGGCGGAAGTCCAGCAGCAGCTATGGCGGCTGGGCGAATGCTGGCCGCAGGGCAAGAGCTGGGACGGTATGGAGATTCCGCAGAACCTTCTGGCCCGGATGGACGTGGTCACCGGTGGAGCAAGTGCAGTGTACGTCGACAGTGAAAGTCTGCAGGAAGTGGTCGTCACTGGCAGCCGTGTAATGAGTCGGGAGAATCTGGGTGACTACCAGCTGTACCGCCTTCCGTGGCGCACCGACCTGAACGCCAGGCAGACCAAGCAGGTGGCATTCCTCCACAAGGAGAAGGTGCGTTCCCGCCGCGTCTACCAGGTTGCGGTCGGACATTTCGAGGCCGAAGAAACCGTTCCCGACGAGGCTATCGATGTGGTGCTGAAGTGGAAGAATGAACGATCCGACGGGCTGGGGGAACCGCTGCCCGGTGGAATGGTACGAATCTTCGAGACCGGGGATGGTGCGCAGGTATTCGTCGGGGAGGCATCCATGGGCGATTCGCCCGTGGGCCAGGAAATTCAGCTTCGAATCGGGCGCGCACTCGATCTGACAGCGGAATTCGGGATCGACAGCTGGGAAGTGGACGAATCCGACCGGAACTCGCCAGTGAGAGTCCGCGCGTTGCATCGTTTCGTCAGCAGCAAGCAGGCACCGGTCACCATCGAGGTGCGTCGCAATCTGTCGGATGGTGTGTTTGCGTCACCCCGGATCATGAGCTCCAGCATGCGGTCCAGACGGGAAAAGGGCGAACTGGTGTGGCGTTTTCGCCTGCCGGGAGGCGCAGAGCGCTCCCTGCGGTACGAACTGGAGGCCGAACCGCTGGACGACTGATGTAGCCGGGTGCCGGGGCACGAGCACACCGGAGGCAAGGAGTGGTGTCGCCCCAGCCACAACGTGCCCTATCCTTATGCACATGCCGCGTTCCCTCAACCGCTCCATCTCCGTCCCCATCGTCCTCAGCTCGATAACCGTGCTCATGACGGTGATGCTGCTCGCCGGCTGGATCTGGGTGATCAGCGAGAACCTGCCCCTGACACGGGCCTTCTCTGGCAACCGCTGGTTGCTGGCGGGTGGCATCGTGTCCTTCGTGCTGGTGGTGAGCGTGCTGGTGCTGTTCAGCGTATCTCTGGTCCGCGAAATCCTGGAGGGGCGGCGGCAGCAGGTATTCATCGACTCGGTGACGCACGAACTGAAGAGTCCGCTGGCATCGATCAAGCTGTGCGTGGAAACACTGGCGCGGCCGGGGCTGTCACCCACCCAGCAGGCCGAGCTGCACGGGATGATGACATCCGATGTGGAGCGGCTGACGGTGTTCGTGGATGACATCCTGCAGGCCAGCCGCATTGCCTACCGCCGTCGCACACAGACATGGACCGAGGTGGACGTGACCCGGCTGCTCAGGGCCTCGGCCAACATCATCCGCCGCCGCTATCACCTGGGCGAAGATGCCTTCCATCTCTCGGCGCCGGAGAAGCTCGAGATCTTCACCGATCCGACGGCGCTGGAGACCGTCTTCAAGAACGTGCTCGACAACGCGGTGAAGTACTCGTCGTCCACTCCGCGGGTGGAGATCGACATGGAGCTCCTGGATACCGGCCATCTCGCCATCGTGGTCCGGGACCACGGCATCGGCATCGAGCAGGGGCAGCTGAAGCGCATTTTCAAGCGGTTCCACCGGGCGCCGGACCCGCAGGTCAATGAGCGCACCGGTTCGGGGCTTGGCCTCTATGTCGTCCATCGACTCCTGCGGAACCTTGGCGGCCGCATCCGTGCCGAATCCGAGGGGCCCGGCAAGGGCACTACCATTCGCATCCGCCTGCCCATGAACTCGCCCTGACCGGAACCGGACTTGAGCACCGTATCCACACCCACACTGTCTGACGCTTCCCGCGCCACCGTACTGGTGGTGGAGGACGAGGCCCATCTGGCGGCGGGACTGAAGCTGAACCTCGAACTCGACGGCTACCGGGTGGCCGTGGCCCGATCACTGCGTGAGGCCGCAGCCCAGCTGGTGCAGTCGGCGCCCATCGACCTCATCCTGCTCGACGTGATGCTGCCGGATGGCGAGAGCTATGCCTTCTGCAAGCAGCTGCGGGAGGCAGGGCAATACCTGCCGGTCATCATGCTCACCGCCCGCAGCGCCGCCGAAGAGCGTGTCCGCGGCCTGGACTCCGGCGCCGACGACTACCTTCCCAAGCCCTTTGAACTGGCGGAGCTGCTGGCGCGGGTGCGCTCGGCGCTGCGCCGCAGCGGCTGGAGGCAGCAGGACACGCCCGCCGAAGACGCACGCGGCACCCTGACTTTCGGCACCGCGCGGATCAACTTCGATACCCACGAGGCCACCGCGGATGGCAGGCCCGTCCGGCTGACGCAGCTGGAACTGGACCTCCTCCATTACTTCGCCAGGAACCCCGGCCGCGTGCTGTCGCGGGAAGAGCTGCTGGAGCACGTGTGGAAACTCCGCAATGCGCCCAATACGCGCAGCGTGGACAACTTCATCGCGCGGCTGCGCAAGTACTTCGAGCCGCTGCCCGACAAGCCGGTGCACATCGTTTCGCATCGCGGCGCCGGGTACAAATTCATCCCCGGCGGGGACGGAAAAACGTGAACCCGTTCCGCCCGTGACATAACTTTTACATTCGCTGACGGAAAGATGACCCGCCCCCGGGTCCACCTCGTGGACCATGGTTCCCGGCCACCAAGGGCCGGTGAGGGAGTGGGTAATGGAGCAGGCGATTCCGGAAACTGCCAGCAGGCGGGCAAGAAAAATCGGCTGGTTGGGGGCAACACCCTTCTTCGCCATCCACCTGCTCGCCTTTGGCACTATCTGGACCGGAATAACGCCTGCGGCAGCCATTTGCTGCGCCGCGCTGTACTTCATCCGCATGTTTGCGGTGACCGGCGTCTACCACCGTTACTTCTCGCACCGCACCTACAAGACCAGCCGGTTCTTCCAGTTCTGCCTGGCCTTCCTGGCGCAGACCAGCGCCCAGCGCGGCGCGCTGTGGTGGGCCGCCCACCACCGCCATCACCACCGCTGGTCGGACCAGCCCCAGGACCTGCACTCGGTGGCCGTTGACGGTTTCTGGTACTCGCACATGCTGTGGATCTTCGACGACGGCAACCAGAAGACCGACTACAACCGCATCCGGGACTTTGCGCGCTTCCCCGAACTGCGCTTCCTGGACAAGTACTACCTGCTGCCGCCGATCGCGCTGGGCACGCTGGTGTTCTTCACGCTGGGCGCTTCGGGCCTCTTCTTCGGCTTCTTCGCCAGCACCGTGCTGCTGTGGCACGGCACGTTCACCATCAATTCACTGTCCCATGTGTTCGGCAACCGCCGCTTCGCGACCACCGACCACAGCCGCAACAACTGGCTGCTGGCCATCATCACGATGGGCGAGGGCTGGCACAACAATCACCACCGCTACTCGGGTTCCACGCGCCAGGGCTTCTACTGGTACGAGTACGACATCACGTACTACATCCTCAAGGCGATGTCGTGGGTGGGCCTGGTGTGGAAGCTGCAGCCGGTGCCGGAGTCGGTACTGGCAGAGGGCCGCGGTCGTGTAGCCCAGCAGGAACTGCCCACGGGCGTGGCGCAGGGCTGAATCAAGCCCGGCGCCTGCCTGAAAGCGGGCGCCTATCGCCAGGGTATGCGGCTTGAGCTGCCATCGCGGCGCTGGTCCCAAAGATCCTGCCCGCAGATGTACTCGCCGACTTCGATTCCCGGCGGGGCCGCCGTGTAGACCATGCGCATGACGACCGGCTCGGTGTACACCGGCGGGTCGTGAACCGTGACCTCAACCTTCAGCTGCCGCCCGGACCGGGCGTCGTCCCCGACGCTGAAACGCTCCACCACGCGCTGCGCCGGGCTGCTCGGATAGCGATGGCCCGCATGCAGCGGCAGGATGCGGGTGGTCTCCACGACGAGCTCAGTGCCCTCCCAGCGTGCATGGGACTGCCCCATGCGACTGGGCAGCTGATCGCCATGTTCCCGGGACTGCAGATCGATGCGCCGGACCTGGCCGAACACTTCCGTGAACAGGTGGATGCGCTGCGGCGTGGCAACGATCTCGAAGGGATACTGCGTGATCGTCGTCATCACGTACGGCAGTGTGTAGGGAATGCACGAGAGGTTCTCGTCGTCCCGCGTCAGGTCGATGGGCGTGTGCTCCTTGTTCCACTGCGCACGGGCGGCGAGCATGGCCGGTGTGAAGGGCCGCTCGGTGGGCCATCGGCCACTGGCTTTCGCGTCCGGAAACCACACGCCTGAGAAATCCTGCTTGGCGGCCTCAGCGGCGACGCCTGACTGTGCGGCGGTCGCGAGCGTGAACAGCACCAGAAGAGACCACCTCATGGCGTGGCCTCCGCAGGGACTGCCTGCCGGGCATGCTCACGCAGCCGTTCGCTCCAGAGCTTCTCCGTCCAGAGCGCGTCCACGCACGTTGGATCGCGGGGCCGGGCATCCGGTGCCCAGGAGAAATAGCGCCGCGTTTTCAACGTTCCCTGCCAGGCCTGCGGATCGTGAAGCTCGATGTCATCCACGAGCACCTTGCCGCGCTCCGGATCCCGCTCCAGGTGCAGCCGCTCCACCACGCGCAGTTGTCCGCTGTGCGGCAGGCCGTCGTCGCCGAGGATGGCGTCATCGCGCATGCCGATGGTCTCGATGACCAGCGTCGCGCCCTCCCAGTGGCCGCGGGAGGTGCCGAACCACGAGGGCTCGGGTGATTCGGGAAGCGGCCCGGCATTGAGCGGGATGCGGCGCACTTCCGCATTGGCCAGGTTCGGCTGGATCACCATCACCACGCGCTCTGGCGTCTGCACGATCTCGAGCGGATAGCCGGTCTGCAGCATGTTGCGCGGCGTGCCGAAGGGCATGCAGAACGTGGTGGGGTCGCTCTGCGCGGCGTCGAACCTCTCCATGAAGCGCCGCGTGGTGGCTGTGAGGGGAAGAGACGACGGCCAGGGTTCGGCGCGCCGCGCATCGGGCAGCCAGGTGCCGGAGAAATCGGTAGCCGCTGCAGCAGGTGAAGCTGCATGCGCTACCTGCACGGTTGCCAGGTGAAGGGCGAGCGCCGCGACCGTCCCCAACCCCCCGGCGAACTTCATCGCTGCAGCGCCGGATCGTGGGCCCAGACCTTGCCGCTGGGGAAGGTGACCTGGTTCAGGTACATGAACCGCGGATCCTTGCGGTCCGGACTGCCCGTGACGGTCACGCGGTCGCCGGCCTTCAGGTCATCCGCCGCCCACCCGGTACGCGTCATCACCACGCGCGCCACGGTGAATATCTTGTAGGCGTGTTCCTGGCCGTCGGCTTCACGCACCTGCAGGTCGATGAAGGAATGCGGACTGGTGAAGCTGAAGTACTGCACGGTGCCGGTGACCGTCGCCGACTTCGTGAAATCGAAGTTCGCTACGGAATGGTGTGCGACCGCGGCTCCGGCGGCAGCGCATGCAAGGGCGACCAGGAAGGCATGGGCAATGGATCGCATCCGTACTTCCTCATGCGGAACCAGCCGATACTATCGCAACTGCAGCGGCCTGCGGCGGGCCATCAGGGCGATGGAGCCGTTCCGGGCCGCAGATAACCGAGCATGTGGGCCACGTAGTCGACCTTTCCCAGTTCGACGCCCTTGCTTCGCAGGATGGCGTAGGCACTCATAACATGGAAGTAGAACTGGGGTATGGCCCAATCGCGGACATACTGTTCTGCCGTCAGGTCGAAGATCATTCCCTGTGGCAATGAGTGTGCGATCGGGGTCTGCGGGTCCGTGTCGAAGTCTTCGGCTGCAAGCGATTCAACCAGCGCGACGGTTTCGTCGATGCGCGCCAGGGCTTCGGCCATCGATCCAGGACGCTCGCCCGCGTTCCGGCCTTCGTTGAGCAGTGCGTCGACAATGGGAGGGAGCGCCTCTGCCTTGAGGCGGAACATGCCTTCATGCGCCTGCACGCAGGCGAACCGCACCTGGGTCGCGAGGGGGAACATGTCGGGGAAAAGGCGCGCGGACAGCAGGGCTTCGGCCTGCGGCCCCTGTGCCTGGGCCTTGCGTAACCAGGCTGCCAGCGCCTTCAGCATCTGGATGTAGGTCGGGGCGAGAATATTCCTGAGCTTTACGGTGGTATCACTTTGCATCGCGCGATGATGCCACGCGGTGAAAGCCGGCGACTACAGTGCCTTGACTACTTCCTCCACCATCTTCTTGGCATCCGCCAGCAGCATGATGGTCTGGTCGAGATAGAACACTTCATTGTCCACGCCCGAGTAACCCACACCCGTCATCGAGCGCTTCACGAACAGCACGGTCTTCGCCTTCTGCACGTCGAATACGGGCATGCCGTAGATGGGAGAGCTGCGATCGGTGCGCGCGGCCGGATTCACCACGTCGTTCGCGCCGATGACAAAGGCCACATCCGTTTGCGCGAAATCGCCGTTGATGTTCTCCAGTTCGTACACCTCGTCGTAGGGGACCTGCGCCTCGGCCAGCAGCACGTTCATGTGGCCGGGCATCCGTCCTGCAACCGGATGAATGGCGTACTTCACCG
>Ga0315910_10004476_pt1 | contig 11677 bp, 7 predicted proteins | sample EdamamesoilMG_FD_204470 | JGI IMG/M metagenome (GOLD analysis project Ga0315910, IMG submission 204470) | Garden soil microbial communities collected in Santa Monica, California, United States - Edamame soil | ecosystem: Environmental > Terrestrial > Soil > Garden | place: USA: California...
ATTCCTCTCTTTCCGAGGGGTTCGAAGGGGAACGATGGCCATGCGATCACGCCCGCAGCTCGCCTGCTTTTCGCTCGGAATTCTGGCGCTCGTACTGCTGTTCGCGGCACGCGTGACGGCCCAAGAAGCGAGTGAGGCTCCCGAAACTCAGGTGGCGCTGAACCGTTTCGAGCCGTCATTCGCTGGCGACCGCATGTTCGGCGTGCCGTCGGCCTTCACACCGGGCAATCCGGGTTTGCACGTGGCCGTGTTTGGCGACTACGCGCACGATCCGTTGGTGCTGCGCACCGAAGACGCGGACGAGCAGGTGGGCGGCGTCGTGAGCCGCCAGTTTTTCCTGCACCTCAACGCCACGCTCGCGCTCTTCGATCGCTTGAGCATCAACGTCAACGCTCCGCTCGCCGTCTACCAGAAAGGCGGGGACCCCGAAGCCGGTGGAACCGCTTATGAATCGCCGGACGAGGTGCAATTCGGCGACTTGCGCTTCGGCGGTCGGATCCGGCTGGTGGGCGAGTACTTCGACGCCTTTCAGTTGGCCGTGGGCGGCTACGTTTGGGTTCCTACCAGCCCGAGTGACTCATTCGTCGGCGAAAAGAGCGTCCGCGGTATGCCGCAGCTCCTGTTCGGGGGTCTGGTGGCCGACACCCTCGTGTGGTCTCTCAACGGCGGCGTCGAATTCCGACCCGAGACGGAGCTCGCGTCGACGCCACAAGGGTCGATGGTGCGCTATGGCGCGGGCCTTGGGGTGTTGCTAGGCGATGCGAAACGCTTTCAGCTCAGCGGCGAGTACAGCGGCGCCTTCGTGTACGAAGAGATCGACGAGCGGTCGCTGAACAGCGAACTGTTGTTCGGCGCGCGCTATCGTATCGTCGAAGACGTCGAACTCGGCGGAGGCGTGGGCCCCGGCCTCAGTTCCGGCATCGGAACTCCCGACTTTCGCGCAGTTTTCATGCTGGCGTACACGCCCATGCAACATCAGGCAGTCGCGGCGCCGCAAGATCGCGACGGAGACGGGATCCTCGATGCGGTCGACGCCTGCCCCGACCAACCCGGTGACGCCAGCGAAGATCCCAAGAAGCACGGCTGCCCCCAGGACCGCGACGGCGACGGAGTGCTCGACGCGTTCGACGCTTGTCCCGACGACCCCGGTGCGCCCAATGAGGACCCGACGCGGAACGGCTGCCCGCCGCCTCCCGACCACGATGGCGACGGGATCGTCGACGCGGAGGACGCGTGTCCCGACGTCAAAGGCGTCCCGAGCGATGTCGCAGAGAAGAATGGCTGTCCGCCCGATCGCGATGGCGATGGCATCATCGACGAGCAAGATGCGTGTCCCGACTTGAAGGGTGTCGCGAGCGACGTCCCCGAGCAGAACGGCTGCCCCCCCGACACGGACAAGGATAGCTTCCGCGACGACCAAGATGGATGCCCGTTCGAGAGGGGGCCCGACAACCCCGATCCCGCGAAGCGCGGTTGCCCCACGATGGTCCGGGTCACAGACAAAGAGATCGTCATCCTGCAGCAGGTGCTCTTCGACACGGGTCGGGCCACGATCAAGAAAGAGAGCTTCCCGCTGATCGACGAGGTGGTCGGTGCCTTGAAAGACCACCCCGAAATCGCCGAGCTCAAGGTCGAAGGCCACACGGATAGCCGCGGTGCGAAGGCCTTCAACATGAAGCTATCGCAAAACCGTGCCGACAGCGTGATGAAGGCGCTCGTCGAACGTGGCATCGAGCCTGCGCGGCTCTCCGCACAAGGTTTCGGACCAACCGTACCCATTGGTGACAACGCCACCGAGGAGGGCCGTCAGCAGAATCGCCGCGTGCAGTTCATTGTCGTAGCGAAGAAAGACCTGACGGGTGCTCCGGCGCCCGCCATGCCCGAATCAGGCGCCGAGTGATGTGGAGCCCTAGCCGGCAAAGCCACGAGCGCGAACGATGTCAGGAGTCGAGATGACCAAGCCAGGCAGACCGAACGAAGGAAGAGTCGCTGCACGCACGAGACAGTTCATACGCTGGACGCTGGCGAGCGTGCTCGGCCTCGCCGGCGGCGGGACGGCCCTCGCGTCCCCCGCGAGCTTCACATTTCCTCCCCCGAACGAGGGCTGGGTGCCCGCGCTCTTGGGCGGAGATCCGCTGTCGGATCCCGAGGGCGACACGCCGGGAGCTCGCGACATCGTCGGTGATTCCACGAATCCCATGCTGTTCGTGGCAGCAGACGCGACGCATCTCTACTTCAGATTGCGCCTCGATTCCGATCCCGCGCAGACCCCGACCAATCTTCGACCGTTCGGCTGGGGCTGCTTCATCAACACGGACTCGGACCCGACGACGTACGAATTTTCGACCATCGTCGACGGCGTCAACAATCCCGACCAGATCTCGTTCTTCAAGAACACGACCACGACGCTCCCGAATAGCCCAACAGACCTCCCCGATCTGCCCCCGGTGAGCATCGAAAGCGACCCGCTCGACGCGGAGGTCGCGCACGCACAGGTGATCGTGGCCTCGAGCACGTTCGGTGGCGACACCGACTACTTCTTGCAGTGGGCCATCGACCGCTCGGCGACCGACGCTGCGGGCTTCGATTCCTCGGGCCCGACGCTGTACTACTGCGGCTCGAGCAACAACGGCTCGACCATTTCTGCGGATTGCTCGGGTAGCGCGGACGACGATTGCCCGCTCGATTCGCAGTTCTCCGATCCGGTGAGCTGCGGCGTCAACGGCTGCGGCATTTGCGGGGACGGCGATACCGAGGGCACCGAGGGTTGCGACGATGGTGGGCTCGTGGCCGGCGATGGCTGCAACGCCGAATGCTTGATCGAGCTGGGTGAATACTGCACGGCCGACGCGGCCTGCGAGAGCGGATTCTGCGACCCGGACAGCGATACGTGCGAGTGCGACGCCGACGCGGATTGCGCCGTGGGTGAGCTGTGCAGCACGGCGCTGATTCCGAACAGCTGCGTCGCGCCGGGGTGCGGCAACGCCATCCTCGAAAGCGGCGAGGGCTGCGACGACGGCAATCTGCTCCCCGACGACGGCTGCGACGACGCTTGCTTGCGCGAGCTGGGCGAGGACTGCACGCTAGCAGGCCAGTGCGCCAGCGGCTTCTGCGATCCGTCCGACAGCACCTGCGCCTGCGACGACGTCCTCGATTGTGAGCTGGGCGAGCTGTGCAACACCGGGACGGATCCGAACGCGTGCGTGGCGCCCGGTTGTGGGAACTCAGTGCTCGAGGTCGGCGAAGCCTGCGACGACGGCAACGCGACCCCTGGCGACGGCTGCGACGCCTTGTGTTTGCTAGAGCTCGGCCAGCCTTGCGACGAACCCGACGACTGTGAGAGCGAGTTCTGCAGCAACGCCGACATATGTGCTTGCGACGACAGCGGCGATTGCGCGTCCGGGCAAGACTGCAGCGGCGACGTGTGTGTGTCGCCGGACTGCGGCGACGGTAACATCGACACCGGCGAAGCTTGCGACGACGCTGGCACGACGCCTGGCGACGGCTGCAACGCGCAATGCTTGCTCGAATTGGGCGAGCCCTGCACGGACGCCGCGGAGTGCGCGAGTGCCTTCTGCGATCCGGCGGATGACACCTGCGCTTGCGACCAAAGCGTAGACTGTCCCGCAGGCCAGCTGTGCGAAACCGCTGCGGCGCCCAATGCGTGCGTCGACCCGGGCTGTGGCAACAACGTGCTCGAGGCCGGTGAGGGCTGCGACGATGGTAACACGACGCCCGGCGACGGGTGCGACGACGCATGTCTGCTCGAACTCGGCGAACCTTGCGGCGCCGATGCAGAGTGCGCGAGCGAGCTCTGCGATCCGGACAACAGCACTTGCACCTGCGACGACGCCGCGGATTGCTCGAACGGTCAGCTCTGTAACCTCGATGTCGACCCGAATCAATGCGTCGACCCCGGCTGCGGCAACGGCGTGCTCGAAACGGGCGAGGCCTGCGACGACGGCAACCTCGTGGCGGCTGACGGTTGCGACGCCCTGTGCCTGGTCGAGCTGGGCGAGCCGTGCGACGCGGCGGACGACTGCGCCAGCAACGCCTGCGACCCCGACAGCTCGGCCTGCGTTTGCGACGAGGATGCTGACTGCGCCGACGGCGAGGTGTGCGACAGCGGGTCGGATCCCGCGCTGTGTGAGCCGGCGGGTTGCGGCAACGGTGTGCTCGAGGCAGGCGAGGGCTGCGACGACGCGAACTTCGACAACCTGGATGGTTGCAACACGCAATGCCTGATCGAGCTGGGCGAGCCGTGCAGCAACGGTGCGGCGTGCGCCAGCGGGCTGTGTGACGCGGGCACGGACGTGTGCACGTGCGCCGATGACGATGACTGCCCCTTGGCGCAGATCTGCAACACGGCCTCCGACCCCAACGTGTGCGTAGCCCTCGGTTGTGGCAACGGGGTGATCGAACTCGGTGAGGGCTGCGACGACAGCAACGTCGTTGCCGGAGACGGCTGTGACGAAAGCTGCAGGCTCGAGCTCGACGAGCCGTGCGAGGAAGGCACCGATTGCGCGAGCGGAGCTTGCGACGGCGTCGACAATATCTGCACCTGCAACCAGGATAACGACTGCGAAGAGGGTGAAATCTGCAACGAAAGAGCGAGCCCCAACGAATGCGTCGCGCCGGGTTGCGGTGACGGCCTGCTCCAGGCGGACGAGGCTTGTGACGACGGCAACACGGCCGCCGGCGATGGTTGCGACGCCGCGTGCCTGATCGAGATCGATGAAGAATGTGAATCGGACGACGACTGCGGGAGCGGTGTGTGCGACCCGACGGATGCGGTCTGCGTTTGCGACGAGGATGACGACTGCGGCGAAGGCCAACTCTGCGACGACGGCGTCGACTCGAACCGGTGCGTGAGCATGGGTTGCGGCAACGGTGTGCTCGAGACGGGCGAAGCGTGCGACGACTCGAACCTCGAAGACGGTGACGGTTGCGACAGCGCATGCCTCGTCGAGTTGGGCGAAGAGTGCGAATCGGATGACGGCTGCGCCAGCGGCCTGTGCGACCCTACGGATGACGTGTGCACGTGCGACAGCGACAACGATTGCGGCGATGGTCAGGTCTGTGACGACGGTGTCGACCCGAATCGGTGCGTCGGCGTCAGCTGTGGCAATGGCATGATCGAAGCCGGAGAGGCGTGCGACGACGCCAATCTCGAGGACGACGACGGCTGCTCGGCGACCTGCGTCGTCGAGCCGGGCTTCGAATGCGTCGATGAGCCAAGCGACTGTGAAGCGACGGGTTGCGAGACCGACAGCGACTGCGGCGACCGGCAAATTTGCGATGCAGGCGAGTGCGTGACGGTCGAGTGCACGGAGGATCCGGACTGCGACGGCAGCGAAACTTGTGACCTCACGAGTCACACCTGCGGCGAATGCTCCAGCGACTCGGAGTGCGGTCCGGACTTCGCCTGCGATCCGGAAGCGCGCCGCTGCCGGAATCGCATCTACGCTTCGGGCGGTGGTGTGGTGTGCAGCATCGGGAGTGACGCGGCCCCCGGGCAGGCTCTCGTCTGGTTGGGTCTCGGCCTCGTGGGCGGTCTAGTGCGTCGTCGCTACCGCGCGCGAGCCTAGCCGACGCGCACGCCTCTCAGGGCGTCGATCAAGCCGAACGCTTGCAGCAGCCAGAGCACGAGCAAGATCACGACCACCGCGTTCAGGATGCTCTTCACTTTGCCGTCCATCGGCAGGAAGCTGTTGACGGCCCAGAGCAAGATGCCAACGACTACGATAACGACGAGGATGGTGAGGATCGACATGCAGCGTGAGCATCAGCAATTGCGATGCCAGCGCTAGGTGCGGCCCAAATCCCCGTATTGTCGCAGGTGAATAGACAGAAATGCCCCAAGTGGGGCATGCTTGCCCGCCTCTCGCGCCGCCGCTAGCATTGATCGGTCATGGTCACGTATGCTCCCGAGCGCAGGCACAGTTTCTCGTTCGAGGACTACGTCGACATCGCGGAGCGAGCTGAACAGCGCCTCGAATACTGGGAAGGCGCGATCCTGGACATGCCGGGGGCCTCTCCGCGGCACTCGGCCATTTGCAGTAACATCGCACGAATCCTCGGTGTTCAACTGCGTGGGAAGCCCTGTCGCCCGTTCGATTCGAACCTCCGCGTGCGTTCCCTGCGCGCGAATCGGTCGACGTATGCGGACGTCACGGTCGTGTGCGGTCCGCTCGAGATCGATCCCGCCGACAAAACGCGTCAGACCGTGCTCAACCCCAGCCTGCTCATCGAGGTTTTGAGCCCCTCGAGCGAATCCGACGATCGGGGGTCCAAGCTCTCGACCTACAAGCTCATCGAAAGCGTGCGCGTCGTCGTCCTCGTTCCCCAAACCAGTACCGAAATCATCCTCCACACGAGGGGGTCGGATGAGTCCTGGTTGGTGACGAAACATTCGAGTGACAGCGTCCGACTGGCGCCTATCGAGTGCGAGCTGCCTCTCGACGAGGTTTACGCAGACCTACCCGACGAAGGGTAGGCGGGCGCTAAGGTCACCATTTTTCATCCCTACTGGGGCGCGGGCCTTCAGCGAGCGAATAGGGTGATCGTCCGACATTAGTTGGCGCATTCTCGCCCCTTGTAGGCGTGGGGTCCTCGGCACGGGGACCCAGCCTGCCCGGCCGCCGAGTTATCGCCGATGATCCACCCAGACCGCGAGCCTGCCCCCCGCTCCCGCCATGCGGGTCGCTCGCGCGCGCTGCGTGGCTTCGTCGGCCTGCTGGCTGTGGTGGCGGGGACTGGCTGCACCGGCGCCATCGGGGCGGACGGGTCGGCCGTCAGTAACGGCGTCACCACGACGGGCACTCCGGTGCCGACGAACACGGGTGACACCACGTCGACCGGTACCGGCGGCACTGGTGGATCTGGCACGTCGCAAACGGACGGAGGGGGCGCACAGGTCGGGGAAGACGGCGTGCCGCTGATCCGGGCGCGCGCTTGGCGCCTCACGCACGCCGAGTACCAGGCGAGCGTGCGCGATCTGCTCGGCATCGAACCCGAGTTGGACGCTCCGCCTCCGGATGCTCAGGGCTATTACAAGAACCAGTCGGCGCTCTTGCAAGTGCCGCTGGCCACGGCCAAGTATTACTTCGATGCGGCTGAAAGCATCGCCGCGCTCCTGAGCGCCGCTGATCTGAACCGGCTTTCGCCTTGTGGCTCGCTCGGCGCTTGCGCGGACGAGTTCATCGCTGCGATTGTCGGACGCGCCTTCCGTCGGCCAGCGACGAGCGACGAACTCACGAGCTACCGCGCGCTCTACGATGTCGCCGCGGCCGCTTCGGACTCGTCGTATCCATATCGAGCGGTGATTCAGGCGGTGCTCAACTCGCCGCACTTCCTCTACCGCAGCGAGGTCGGCAGCGCGGAGCACCAGACCGATCAGGTGTTTCACCTCACCGACTACGAAACGGCGTCATTTCTCGCGTATTCGCTGCTGGGTAAACCGCCGCCCGACACGCTGCTCGAGGCCGCGTCTCGGGGCGAGCTAGCGACTACGGCTGGGCTCGTCGCGGCCGTCGACGCGCTCTTGGCCTCGCCGGAGGCCGCCCATGGCCTGCAGAAGTTCATCGAAAACTGGCTGCAAGTGCCGGACATGCGCTTGATCGACAAAGACAGCGAGCTGTTCACCGGTTACGGCGAGAACATTCAGGACCTGATGCAGCAAGAAGCCCAGGTCTTCATCGAACAGGTGGGCACGCTCGACGGTACGGCTCCCTCGTTGGTCACGGTTCCCGTGCCTTCCGTTTCGCAGGAACTCGACGCCTTCTACCGAGGCGATCCGTCCGGGGCGGCGGGCGGCGCGCGCTTGGGCGGGCTCGCGCTGGGCGCGGTGCTCGCCGAGCACGGTCGCTTCAACCTGAGCTCGCCCGTGCTCAGGGGCTTGTTCGTGCGCAATCGCGTGCTCTGCCAAGTGGTCGAGTCGCCGCCTGACAATGTGAACACCGCGATCGAGCCGCCCGCGGCTGGCGGCCCCGTCCAGACCACGCGGCAATCCTTCGAAGCGCACACGGCGAACGCGCTGTGCCAACAGTGCCACCAGTACCTCGACACGCTCGGCTTTCCGTTCGAAAGCTTTGACGGTGCGGGGCGTTTCCGCAGCATGGAGAACGGCGTGGCCATCGACACCTCGGGCGAGCTGGTTGGCACGGACGTCGACCGAGTGGTTGCCAACTACGAAGAGCTGGTGCAGGCGGTCTCCGAGAGTGCCAACTACAGGGATTGCGTCGCGCTTCAGGGGTTCCGCTATCTGTTCGGTCAGATGGAGCCAGAGGGTGAGACTGTACCTCAGGCGGTCAGCCAGGGGCGCGAGGCGCTCGCCAGCAGCGGGCGCTTGGGCGATCTGCTGCAGGGTTTGCTCAGCGCCGACGTGAGTGTGCTCCAGCGCCAGCGGTGAGCGCCAAGGGATGATGCGATATGCCTAAACGCTTCGAGATCCGCCGCCGCGACCTGCTGAAAACAGGCATGGGTGCCCTGTTTCTGGCGCCGCTCTTGCGCCAGCGCGAGCTGATGGCCCAGTACATAGCGCCGAAGCGGCTGATCTTGTACTTCACGCCTGACTCGGTTCCACCAGACTTCTGGCCCGAAGAGACCGGGGGTGAACAGTTCCAGCTGAAGGCGCCGATGCAAACGTTCGCGGGTCTCGAGCCGCACATGCTGTTCATCCGCGAGCTGAACCACACCTACAAGTACGACAACCACCATGTCTCCGGTATCGGCCAAGTGTTTACCGGGCAGCGCCTGGTGGATACTTCGAGCGGTTTCGCCGCGGGCCCCTCGATCGATCAGGTGGTTGCCCCCGTGATCAACGGAGGCACGCCTCGCCGCAGCATCCACCTGCAGGTCGACGACGGGCGCACCGATTCGCGGCACTGCATCTGCTACGAAGCCGCGAACCAGCCGATCATCGGTGAAATCGACCCGCAGCGCGCCTTCAACGACATCTTCGACGGCGCGACCTTCGGCGAAGGCGGCGGTTCGGTACCAGGCGCCGGCGGGAGTACGACGACGGCGGGCACGAGCAGCACGAGCGCAACCAGCGGATCGCCCACGACTCCCGTGAACGACGATGCCCGCGTGAGCGCCGACGTCAACCGCCAGGTGCTCCAAATCTCGAGCGATCAGCTCAAGCAGATCCAGGGTTTTTTGGGCAGCGAAGAGCGAGAGAAGCTCGAGCGGCATGTCGAGTCGTTGGCCGAGCTCGAGCGCCAGATCAACGTCGGCATGCCCCAGGGCAGCTCGACCAGTGGCAGCACGACGGGGACGGCCAGTACGACGGGTAGCTCCACGGCGGGCACCACGGGGGGCAGCGTCGGAGGACCCATTCCCGACTATGCTCCGAGCGACTGCCGCGAAACCGAGCGATCGGGTAACTTCGACTTGCGCAGTGAAGCCAACATCTCGGGTTGGATCCAAGTGCAGACGGACCTGATGGTCGCGGCGCTGGCGTGCGATCGCACGCGCATCGCATCGCTGCAGTTGCATTTCTCCGGCGCGCACTTGCCGAACTTCTTCAAGAGCGACTTGGGCCGCGTCGGCGACAGCTGGCACGACGAGGTCGCGCATCTCTCGGCGACGAACGAGACGTCGCGCGAACTCTTCAATCAATTTCTGACCTATCATGCCGAGTGGGTGGCCTATTTGGCGCGCCAGCTGGATGCGATCCCCGAAGGCGACGGCAGCATGCTCGACAACACGCTCATCATGTGGGGCTTCGAGGTCGGCACCGATCACAACCACGACGTGCGTGACTTCCCCTACCTGCTCATCGGTGGGCGCGGCTTCGGCATCAACTCGGGGCGCTTCTTGCGCAATGCTCGCTCCGAAGACGCGCAGCGCATGCACACGGCCGTGCTGCACGCTTTCGGCGTTGACGCTGCTGGATTCGGCGAGCGACCCGATGCTGGCGCGTTGCCCGGTGTGCTGGTGTAGCCGGCCCTTCCGAAATCGTTTCGGTGAATGGCCGGCGCCTGCGGCCCGTCGAACGCGGTGAAAGGCGGACGAATCATGCGACCCGAAGTCAGAAAAGTCCCGAGCGCGGCCGTCGTTGGGCTCAGCATGCTCAGCGCGTGCGCCAGTGATCCTCCTCCTCCTCCTGCACCGCCGCCTCCGTCGACGTGCCCCGCAGGGCAGGTGTTCGATGGTCAGGCGTGTCGACCGCAAGGGCCGCCCGCCGGTAGCGGCGGCAGCGCCTCGACGGCGAGCACGAACACGGGCAGCACCGGCGCAGGCACGACCGGTGTCATCCATCAGACGACGCCCGGGGCCGAGGCCGTGCGGCTCGACACCAACGCTGCCGCAGGCGCGGTGCAGATGCTGACGCCGCTCGTCGCCACGTATGTTCCGGAAGGCGCCATGCCCGTCGGGCGTTTGGTTGCCGGCCAGTTCGCACAGGGCCAGTCGCTTCAAGAGCCGGTAACGCTGAAGCCAGGTGCCTGTTATACAGTGGTCGCGATCGCTGCCGCTCCGGTCAGCGAACTCGACATCGCCCTCACGCCCGCCATCCCGATCCCCGGCTTCAACCCGACTGCGGCGAAGGACTCGGAAACTGGGCTCGTCGCGACCATCGGCAAAAAGCCGAGCTGCTTCAAGTGGGCACTGCCCGCGGCGGGATCGATGACGTTGACGGTGACCGTGGCCGGCGGGCAGGGCGTGGCGGCTGCCCAGGTGTACGAGAAGCCGTAACCCCGCCGTCTCCGCCCGCCGCCCCGGGGCCTGACCGCTTTCCGAGCCTTCCAGCGGCTAGTCGCGGTCTCGGAGGGCCTGGGCGTCGTGCTTTTTCGCCTACCGTTTGAGCAGTATTTGTTTCTCGATCGGCCGATGGCAAAACCGGAGAATGGTTCGAAAATGTGACGTTCTTCCGCTTGGGCTCTTGGTCGTTACCGCGCTCACCGCCTGCCAGAAGGGGCCGCCGCCCCGCTCGGTCGCGGTCGAAGTGCCGGAACAGGTGTTCGGCGGTGAAGCCGCGCGAGCCATCGTCGGTATCACCGATGCGACCGGCAACCGTTCTACCAGCAGTGCAGACCACGACTTTTCGGTCGAGCCGCCCGATCTGGCGAGCGTTACCAAGAAAGGCTTCGTCACCTGCGAGAAGTCGGGCGACGGCAAGCTCAGTGTGGACGTCAACGGCGTCGTCGGTTCGGCAACGCTAGCCTGTCGTATGGTCGCCGACATTGAAATCCCCGACGTCGGTCGCGTCGACATCGGGGACGGCCCGTTTCAACCCAAGGCGACGATCCGGGACAAGGCAGGCAAGGAACTCGCGGACGTCAAGCTCACCTATTCACCTCAGATCACCAGCGCTCTGAAGGCGAAGGGGCTCGAACTCGTGCCCGTGGGCGTCGGTCAGACCGAAGTCGTCGCCAGCGCGGGACCCGCCAAAGCGACGTTCAAGGTCGAGGTCGTCAAGCGGCTGAAGCCCGAGGCGCTGCCCATGGACAACAACAAGCGCATCGATTTCTCGCTGCCGCCCGGCAACTATGAACTCGTCGTCAAGCTCGATACACCCAAACCCATCCGCGTGACCTGGCGCACGGCCCCGTACTGCAGCTACGACGCCAAGACACCGAAGACCGAGCACGTCGCGACCTGCACCCTCCAAGAGAAGGGCGGGGTCGTGTTCGACAACCCGGTCTACTTGAACACCGGCGAGCTCGAGGTGGGT
>Ga0315910_10004477_pt1 | contig 11677 bp, 11 predicted proteins | sample EdamamesoilMG_FD_204470 | JGI IMG/M metagenome (GOLD analysis project Ga0315910, IMG submission 204470) | Garden soil microbial communities collected in Santa Monica, California, United States - Edamame soil | ecosystem: Environmental > Terrestrial > Soil > Garden | place: USA: California...
CGTGGGTAAGGGAACTGACATGAGTTCATTGGGTGAATTCCTGCACATGGGCGGTTACGGCCTCTATGTCTGGGGGGCTTATGGGCTTTCGGCGGCGGTGCTGGCCTGGAATGCCATCCTGCCCGTGCAACGGGAAAAGTCCCTGTTGCACGATCTCGCCGCACGGGCGAACGGGAAGACCGGTTCATGAACCCGGCACGGCGGAAAAAACTGATGATAATCGTAACGCTGGTCATTGGCGCCGGTCTTGCCACGGCGCTGGCATTGCGGGCATTCCAGCAGAACCTGCTGTACTTCTTCAGCCCGATGCAGATCGCCGCGGGCGAGGCGCCAACCAATCGGCCATTCCGCATCGGCGGGCTGGTGGTGGCCGGCAGCGTGCAGCGGGACCCGCAAAGCCTGGCGGTGGGCTTCACGCTGACCGACACGCTGGAGAGCGTGCGTGTCCAATACACCGGCGTGTTGCCCGACCTGTTCCGCGAAGGGCAGGGCATCGTCGCCAATGGACGCCTGGACAGGGATGGGACATTCATCGCCAGCGAAGTCCTGGCCAAGCACGACGAGAACTACATGCCGCCCGAAGTGGCGAAGGCGCTGGAGGCCGCGGGCAAACCCATCCCCCACGGCACCTTCAAGCAATCACAGTGATCCCTGAGCTTGGCCATTTCGCGCTGACGCTGGCGCTGTGCGTTGCCGTCGCCCAGACCGCGCTGGGACTCGCGGGGGCCACACGCCAGCGCGCTGACTGGCTCGCGGCGGCAACGGCGGCGGCAAGAGTTCAGTGCGCGCTGGTGATCGCCGCGTTCCTGGCGCTGGCAGTGTGTTTCGTTGTCAATGATTTCTCCGTGGCCTACGTGGCCGCGAATTCCAACTCGAAGCTGCCGCTCGCCTACCGCATCTCCGCCGTTTGGGGCGCCCACGAGGGCTCGCTGCTGTTGTGGGCGCTGATACTCTGCCTGTGGACCACGGCCGTAAGCTGCTTCGGACGCAACCTCCCGGATGCGCTGCTTGGCCGGGTACTGGGCGTCATGGGTGTCGTCAGCATCGGCTTTCTGCTGTTCATGCTGTTCACATCCAATCCGTTTCTGCGCATGGTCCCCTCCCCCGCCGATGGCGCGGATCTCAACCCTTTGCTGCAGGACCCGGGGCTGATCATCCACCCACCCATGCTCTATACCGGGTACGTGGGTTTCTCCGTTGCGTTCGCGTTCGCCATCGCGGCGCTGCTGGAAGGCCGGCTGGATCCGGCATGGGCGCGCTGGGCGCGGCCATGGACCACGGTGGCGTGGGCATTCCTCACCTTTGGCATCGCGCTCGGCAGCTGGTGGGCCTATTACGAACTGGGCTGGGGCGGCTGGTGGTTCTGGGATCCGGTGGAAAACGCCTCGTTCATGCCCTGGCTCGTGGGCACGGCGCTGATCCATTCACTCGCCGCCACGGAGAAGCGCGGCGTGTTCAAGAACTGGACCGTGCTGCTCGCCATCTGCGCATTTGCGCTCAGCCTGCTCGGCACCTTCCTGGTTCGTTCCGGCGTCGTCACGTCCGTGCATGCCTTTGCCACGGATCCGGCGCGCGGCATATTCATCCTGGCATTGCTCGGCATCATCGTGGGCGGCTCATTGATCCTGTATGCGTTCCGCGCCCCGTCCATCCGCGCCGGGGCCGGCTACCAGTTGCTGTCGCGGGAGAGCTTCCTGCTGCTGAACAGCACGCTGCTCATCGTCGCGGCGGGCGCCGTGCTGCTGGGCACGGCCTACCCGCTGTTCATCGAGGCCACGGGCGGGAAGATCTCGGTGGGAGCGCCCTATTTCAACGCCGTGTTCGTGCCGCTGATGGTCCCGGTGTTCGTGGCCATGGGGATCGGAATGCTGTGTCGCTGGCGCGCGGATGATGCGCTGCGACTGTGGACGCAGGTGAGGGCCGGACTGGTCGCTGCCACCGTGCTCGCGGCGCTGGTGGCTGCAACTCTGGGCGAAGCCCGCGGCCTGAAGACGGGTCTCGCCGTTTTGCTGGCAATATGGGTGGCGGCAGGTACGCTTGCCGCACTGCGCGCCCGCCTGCCAACGCCGATGAACATTGATGCGCTGCGCGCCGCCTTGCCGCGCGCCTTCGTCGGTATGTCTTTGGCCCACCTGGGCCTGGCCGTGACCCTCATCGGCGTGGCCGCCAGCAGCAATTTCAGCGTTGAAGCCCACGAACGCATGGGCGCCGGTGACGAGCTGCGTCTCGGCACATACCGTTTCCGGCTCGACGACATGCGCGAGGTTACCGGCCCGAATTACGCGGCCACGCGCGCACACTTCATGATCGATCAGGGCGGCACACCCTGGGAACTGACCACCGAGAAGCGGCTATACACGGTGCGCGGCATGCCCATGACCGAGGCGGGTATTGATGCCGGGTTCACGCGCGACGTGTACGTCTCCCTGGGTGAACCCCTCGGCGATGGCGACTGGAGCGTGCGTGTGCAGGTCAAACCGTTCGTGCGCTGGATCTGGCTCGGCGCGCTGCTGATGGCCATCGGCGCAGCCGTGGCCGCCAGCGATCGCCGCTACCGGTTGCGACCATGAGCCGCTACCTGCTGCCGCTGTTGATCTTCGGCGTGCTGCTGGGCCTGCTGGCCATCGGCCTCGGCAAGGATCCGCGCCGCGTGCCCTCGCCGTTCATCGGCAAACCGGCGCCGGTCTTCGACCTGCCGCAGTTGCACGCACCGGAACAGCGCCTGACCATGGAAATGCTGCGCGGACACCCGCTGCTGCTCAATGTGTGGGCATCCTGGTGCGTGGAATGCCGGCATGAACACGCACTGCTGATGCAACTGGCGACGGAACGCCAGGTGGCCATTTATGGACTGAACTACAAGGACCCGCGCGCGGATGCGCTGCGCTGGTTGGAAGAATGGGGCAATCCCTACGTGCTCACCGGCGCCGACCAGGACGGGCGCGTCGGCATCGACTACGGCGTGTACGGCGTGCCGGAAACCTTCGTCATCGACGCGACCGGCGTGATTCGGTACAAGCATATCGGCGCGCTGACAGAGCAGGCAGTGAGGGAAAAAATCCTGCCGCTGCTCGCGGACGGTGGCGGAGGCACGCGCTGAGCCCATGCGTCACATTGTCGTCATTGTTGTCCTGCTCATTGCCAGTGCTTCCACGCCGGGCGCGGACACGCCGTTGAAGTTCAGCGACGCAGCCCAGGAACAACGCTATCACGCGTTGCTTTCCGAGTTGCGCTGCCTGGTGTGCCAGAACCAGTCACTGGAGGATTCCCACGCGGACCTGGCGCAGGATTTGCGCAATGAAGTGCATGGCATGGTGACACAGGGGAAAAGCGACAAGGAGGTCCTGGAGTTCATGGTGCAGCGCTACGGTGACTTCGTGCTCTACCGGCCGCCGGTGCGTGACAGCACCTGGCTGCTGTGGTTCGGCCCCTTCGTGTTGCTGCTGTTGGCTGTCATCGTCGCCGTGCGCTTTTCCCGCAGCCGCAACCGGGGTGCCGCGCCGGCGTTGTCGGATACGGAACAGGCACGTGTGCAGGCGTTGCTGCGCCCGCCTGCGGACGGAGAATCCCGATGACACTGTTTGTCGCGCTGGCCGCAGGCCTGTTGATCGTGACGTTGTTGCCGGTGGTACTGGCGCTGCGCGGGAATCGAGCCGCGGAGATCGTGGACAAGCGCCTGGATGCCTACCGTGCCCGGCTTGAAGAGATCGGCGCCGAGGCCAGGGACGGCGTCATCGCCGTGGAGCAGGCCGAATCCGCAAGGCGCGAGATCGAGCGCGAGATGCTGCAGCATGTGGATGCCGCTCCGCACGCGGCGGCTGCATCTGTGCCGCGGCGATGGACCTCGACCTTGGTCATGGTCTTGTTTGTCAGCATCGGCACTGCCGGCGTGTACCTGTACAACGGCCGTCCGGACCTGGTTGGCGTGGACACACACGCGGCAGCGCCACCGGATGTGGAAGCGATGGTCGCGAAAATCGCCGCGCACGTGAAGCAGAATCCGGAAGACCAGCGCGGATGGGAAATGCTCGGCCGGGCGTACATGGCGCTGGGACGTTACACAGAAGCAGTCGGCGCCTTCCAACGCCTGTACGCGCTGACCGGTGATAATGCCAACTCGCTGGTGCGTTATGCGGACGCACTGGCGATGTCAGCCGGCGGGAAGCTGGGTGGCAAACCCACGGAATTGATCAACCAGGCGCTGGCGCTGGAGCCGCAGCATCGTACTGCGCTCTGGCTCGCGGGCATGGCGGCCATGGAACGGGGCGAATCCGGGGCAGCCGTTGCTTACTGGCAGACGTTGATGCCGTTGTTGGAGGATGCAAACACAAAGGCCGAGGTGGCCAGATTGATAGAGCAGGCCGGCAGCGCAGCAACCGCCCCGGTTGCCGCAACCACAGCCGGGATTTCCGTACGGGTCGAGATCGCGCCGGAACTGGTCGCGGACATTCCCGCCGACGCGACTGTTTTCATCACGGCCCGTGCGCCTGCCGGCCCGCCGATGCCGCTGGCCGCCGTTAAGCGCTCCGTTTCCGACCTGCCCTTCGAAGTGGTACTGGACGATTCGCTGGCCATGTCGCCACAACATCGCGTGTCGCAGCACCAGGCCGTGGATATCACCGCCCGCATCTCCCGTTCCGGCCGCGCCGAGCGGGAAAGTGGCGACTGGATCGCGGAGCTGCATGGCGTGGCGGTGGAAGGCGCGACCAAGCAGACCCTCACCATCAACGCGCAGGTGCCGTAGAATTACCCCATGCCGGAACAATTTCCTGCCCGCTTTCCCGCCACGCGCCTGCGCCGCATGCGCGCCGATGAATTCAGCCGCCGGATGATGCGCGAGCAGCGGCTGACCGTGAACAACCTCATCTGGCCGGTGTTCATCGCCGAAGGCAGGAAGACACGCCAGCAGGTGCCTTCCATGCCGGGCGTGGAACGCATGGGATTGGATGTGCTGATGAAGGAAGCCGAACAAGCGGCAAAACTGGGCATCCCGGCGCTGGCGTTGTTTCCCGTGACGCCCGCAAAGAAAAAGTCCGCCGACGGGCGCGAGGCATGGAATCCGAAGGGACTGGCGCAGCAGGCAGTGCGTGCATTGAAGAAGGCATTGCCAGAATTGGGTGTCATCACCGACGTGGCATTGGATCCGTTCACCAGCCATGGCCAAGACGGATTGCTGGATCGCAAGGGCTACGTGGTCAATGACGCCACGGTGATTGCACTGGTGCGTCAGGCCCTGTCCCATGCCGAGGCCGGCGCGGACATGGTCGCGCCGTCGGACATGATGGACGGTCGCATTGGCGCCATTCGCAGCGCATTGGAAAAGGCCGGTCATGTGAACACGCGCATCCTCGCCTATTCGGCCAAATATGCATCGGCCTTCTATGGCCCATTCCGCGATGCGGTGGGATCCGCCGGCAACCTGAAGGGCGGCAACAAATTCTCCTACCAGATGGATCCGGCCAATTCCGATGAAGCGCTGCGCGAAGTGGCGATGGACATCGAGGAAGGTGCCGACATCGTCATGGTGAAACCCGGGCTGCCCTATCTCGATATCGTGCGGCGCGTGAAAGAGACCTTCCACGTGCCGACATTCGTCTATTGCGTCAGCGGTGAATACGCGATGCTAAAGGCCGCCGCGCAAAACGGTTGGCTCGATGAACGCGCCACGGTGCTGGAGTCGTTACTGGCCTGCCGGCGCGCGGGTGCGGACGGCATCCTGACGTATCACGCGAAGGAAGTGGCGGAATGGTTGAAGGAGAGCAGGTAGCATTCAGAAATCCCGCACGGCAATATAATTCACTGGCATCCCCAACTCCACGGAAGGAGGATTACCATGTCACGGAAGACACCAAAAACCACTGCGGTCAAAGCGGTACTTCAATCCAGCGCCATCGAACAGCGAATCCTTTTCATCCGCGAGCAAAGGGTTTTGCTCGATGCCGACCTCGCCACGCTTTATGGCGTGACCACCAAGGCATTGGTCCAGGCGGTGAAGCGCAATGCCGAGCGGTTCCCTCGGGACTTCTGTTTTCAACTGACAAATCAAGAGTTTAACAACTTGAGGTCACAATCTGTGACCTCAAGTCGCGCCAGTCTCGACTTCTTGCGGTGGGGCGGCCGAAGAACCCCTCCCTACGCCTTCACTGAACAGGGCGTGGCAATGTTGTCCACCGTGCTGCATAGCCCGCGCGCCATCGCAGTCAATATCGAGATCATGCGGGCGTTCGTGCGGCTGCGGCACGTACTCGCTTCACATAAGAATCTGGCCCGGAAACTCGCAGCCCTTGAATCAAAATACGACGCGCAGTTCAAAACTGTATTCGCGGCCATTCGCCAGTTGATGACGCCGCCGGTGCCGAAGCGACGGGGGATCGGATTTGTGATCGATGATACCTAGCGTCCTGTGAACTCTGAATTCGACTCAACCAAATAGCTTCACTTTCTTTTCAACAATAGGGGCAAATGGGTATGAGAGGCCAAATGCTATTCCGCCAAACATTAGAGAGAAAATATAACTGCCGATATCAAATCGGAACAACATGCCAATAACGACCAGTATGAACGTCAGAACCACTGCAAGTGCGAACGCGTAGTTGCAGCGATGAAGATGTCGGCCAAAATTATTCATGATGGCGCCAATTTTTGGTTGAACCTCGCACCTCAAAAAATCTCTTCGAGCAAATTATCCAGCGACTGCCAGGATCGCCGATCCGCGGTCTCGTTGTAGACAGTGCCGAAGGCGGGGTCATTGGCCTCCGGGTTCGTGAAGGCGTGCATGGTTTTCCCGTACATGTGGATCTGCCAGTCGGCGCCGGCGGCGGTCATTTCATCCGCGAACGCCATCACCTGCGCATGGGGCACCATGGGATCATCGTTGCCGTGCAAGGCCAGTACCTTTGCCTTGATCCTGTTGCCCGTGGTGTTGCCCGGCGGCGTGAACAGGCCGTGGAAGCTGGCCACCGCCAGCACATCCGCGCCACTGCGCGCCATGTCCAGTGCGCACAGGCCGCCAAAACAAAAACCAATGGCGGCGATGCGCTTGCTGTCCACCTCGTCCTGGTCGCCGAAGGCCTTCAGCGCCACCTTCAGCCGCGCCTGCAACATCACGCGATCCTGCATGAAGGGTGTCATCAGTTTCATGTTTTCATCCTTGCTCTTGCCCAGCACACCCTTGCCGTACAGATCCACGGCAAACGCGGCATAGCCTTCTTCCGCGATAGTGCGGGCCTCACCGATCTCGAATTCGCTGCGACCGGCCCAGGCATGGCAGACCATGACGCCCGGCATGGCAGTCTGCCAGGACGTGTCATAAACCAGCATGCCTTCAAGTTTTGTGCCGTTGTGTTCGTAGTTGACGGGTCGTTGTTTGATCATGGCCGGGCTCCATTCCTTCCCAGGTGAACAGGGTGCGAGGCGGCATTATGGAAACAGCAATGGGTCAAAGGCAATCGTGAACGCCTGCCGCTGTAATTGGAGGCCCGGCGTGAAACCGGCCCCACGGGATACCAACTCCGTCAGATATCGAGTCCCAGCAGCTTGATCTTGCGCGTCAACGTGTTGCGGCCCCATCCCAGCAGCCGCGCCGCGTCCTGGCGCCGGCCGCCCGATTGTTTCAACGCTTCCTCGATCATGATCCGCTCGAAGCGCGGCACGGCGTCCCCGAGCAGGCGTTTTTCTCCCCGCAACAGGTTGGCCTCCACCCAGTGCCGCAACACGCCCTCCCAATCCTCCACCGGTCCGGTGCCGGTGGCCTGGCGCAGTTCCGGCGGCAGGTCATCCATGTGTATGTCGCGCCCCGCGGCCATGACAGTGATCCAGCGGCAGAAGTTCTCCAGTTGCCGCACGTTGCCGGGCCACGGCAGCGAGTTCAGGAACGCCTGCGTCTCCGGCAGCGTCTGCTTGGGCGGCACATCCAGCTCGGTGGCGGCCAGTTGCAGGAAATGCCGCGTGAGGAACGGGACGTCGGTGCGGCGCTCGCGCAACGGCGGCACATGCACGCGGATCACGTTCAAGCGATGGAACAGGTCCTCGCGGAAAACGCCGTCCTGCACACGCTGCTCCAGGTCCTGGTGCGTGGCGGCAATCACGCGCACATCCACCCGCACCGGGGTGTGGCCGCCGACACGATAGAACTCCCCTTCCGCCAGTACGCGCAACAACCTTGTCTGCAGCTCCGCCGGCATGTCGCCGATTTCGTCCAGGAACAACGTGCCGCCATCGGCCTGTTCAAAGCGCCCCGTGCGTTGCGCGGTGGCGCCGGTGAAGGCGCCCTTCTCATGCCCGAACAATTCTGATTCCAGCAATTCACGGGGAATGGCCGCGGTATTCAGCGCGATGAAGCGACCGCTGGCGCGCGGGCTGTGACGATGCAGCGCCAGCGCCACCAGCTCCTTGCCGGTGCCGGACTCGCCCGTGATCAATACCGTGAGATTGGAGCGTGACAGGCGGCCAATGGCGCGGAACACCTCCTGCATGGCCGGCGCCGAGCCGACAATACCGGCCTGGGTGGCCACGCTGGCGGCGGCGGGTGCAGATGCAGGAGCCTCCGAGGTACGCAGCGCCCGGCGCACCAGCCCCACGAGTTCGTCCACATCGAAGGGCTTGGATAAATACTCGAAGGCGCCACTCTGGAACGCGGACACGGTGCGATCCAGGTCCGGGTACGCGGTCATCACGATCACCGGCACGGTCGGCGCGCGGCCCTTTATCTGCTCGAGCAACTCGATGCCGTCAATGCCTGGCATGCGCACGTCGGTGATGATCAGGTCCGGCGCTCCGCGGGACAGCGCCTGCAACAACCGCGCGGCGGCATCAAAACATTCGACCACGTGACCTTCACGACTGAGCGCCTTTTCCAGCACCCAGCGAATGGAACGATCATCATCCACAATCCAGACTTTCCCGTTTGCGGTCATGGCATCAGTCCAGCGGCAGGAGAACTCGGAACACGGTCTGCCCTTCGTCGCGCTCGTACTCGATTGCGCCACGATGGGCCTGGATCAGCGCCTGGGCTATGGATAACCCCAGCCCCACGCCATCGGCGCGGCCGGTGATCATGGGAAAGAACATTTCGCCCTCGATCTCCGCGGGAACACCGGGGCCGTTGTCCATGATCTCCACCTGCAATGCCAGCTTGTGCTGTTGCTGGCGGATGGAGCAGTGCCGCTTGACCCGCGTGCGCAGCAACACCCGGCCATCCGCGCCGGCGGCCTGTTCGGCATTGCGCACGATATTCAGGAACGCCTGGATCAGCTGGTCGCGATCCGCCTTCAGTCCGGGCAGGCTTGGGTCGTAGTCCCGCTCGAGTTCCACGCCCGGATTCGTGCCCAGGACGCTGAGAACATACTCAAGCACCTCGTGGATGTTGAGATCCACCGCCTGGCTCTTGCCCCTGGGCACAAGCATGCGATCCACCAGGTTACGCAACCGGTCCGCCTCGCTGATGATGATCTGGGTGTACTCGCGCAGGCTGCTGCCGTCCAGTTCCCGCTCGAGCAATTGCGCCGCACCGCGCAGACCGCCGAGCGGGTTCTTGATCTCATGGGCGACACCGCGCAGGGACTTGCGCGCGGCCTCGTGCAGGAACACGAGTTGTTCTTCGCGCCGGGCACGGGTGAATGACTCCACGTCCACCAGCTCCACGATCAATTCGGACTCGCCGTTCGGGGCAACTGACGGGGTCACGATCACGTCCAGCAGCGCCGTGCGCTCGAAATTCAACCGCACCTCCATTCCCCACTCGGTGTAACGCCGGCGATTGGCGAGCGCGCGCTGCAATACATCCGCAAGCGCCGAGTAATCCAGCAGGATTTCGGCTAACGGTAATCCGACAACTTTACGGCCGCTGGCGGAGAGAAGGTGTTCACCGGAGGCATTGATGGCGCGCAAATGGAGGTCCGGCCCGAATACCAGGACTGCCGTATGGATGTTCTCCAACAGGTGGGTGGCCTCTGTGGTGGACAGGGCGATCATGAAGCGATTATTGCACCATTCTGGTGCAACCGTTTCCAGGAATGCCCGATAAACTTGAGAATACTGAGAGAAAAGCCAATTTTCATCAGCGGGTTAGGCCTTGCCTGGGGTTATTCCAGGCTTCAGCCCATTAGTGGAGCAAAAAGCGGACCACCCCACCCAGATGGACGGGGTGGTGAATTGACTGGCGTGTCAGGGAGCCTTGGCTGGCTTCGGCGGCTTGGGAGCCGGTGCAGCTTTTTTCGGCGGTGCCGATACTTTCAGGATGTGGAATGTCACCAGGTCAGAACTGATCATGTCCTTACCCTCCGGATCGCGGATCTTCATGCTGACCTGGTGCGAGCCCCGCTCCAGCCCATTCAGCAGAAACGATGGGTTCTTGCCCGAGGCGTGCTCCTTGGCGTCCAGGAACAGGACGTAGGAATCCTGTCCGCGGAACTGCGGCTCCACGCGTGCCGACACCTGTACCCCCGGACTGTCATCCTCGGTCCGGAATGAGGTGTCATTTTCAGGACTGACTATTTCGAGCTTGGTGTATGCGGTGGAGGGCGCCGGCGCCTTGTAATCGAATGGCGGCGCGTTATCGGCCGGCACGGTCTGGGCTTCCTGGATCTGGATTGTCTCCGCGTCCGGCGAAGGCTTGTCCGAATAGACCACGTTGCCGGCAGCGTCCGTGGTCTTGTAGACCTGTTCCGCGGCCACCGGGGCCAGCCACAACAATGCACACATCAAGGCAATCAGGCGCATGGGGTACTCCGTAATGGAACTCTGTGACATGTAGTTTAGACCCAAAGCCGGTTCGGAATGCTCAAACGTCCGCATTGGGTTGGCTCAAGTACCTGATTCTGTTCGATTCCCGCGCCAAACAAAAGGCCCCTTGCGGGGCCCTTTGTCCTGCAAAAAGACCAGCCCGGACTACAGGCTGTAATACATGTCGAATTCCACCGGATGGGTGGTCATGCGGAAGCGCGTCAGTTCATCGTTCTTTAGCTTGATGTAACTGTCGATAAGGTCATCACTGAAGACACCGCCGGCCTTGAGGAAGCCCCGATCCTTGTCCAGTGCATCGAGTGCCTGTTCCAGGGAGGAGCAAACCGTCGGCACCTTCTTTTCCTCTTCCGGCTCCAGATCGTAGAGATCCTTGTCCAGCGGTGCGCCCGGATCGATCTTGTTCTGGATGCCGTCCAGGCCAGCCAGCATCATCGCCGCGAACATCAGGTAGGCATTGCCGTTGGAGTCCGGGAAACGCACCTCGATGCGGCGCGCCTTCGGGTTCGACACCCACGGAATACGAATCGAGGCGGAACGGTTGCGGGCCGAATAGGCCAGCATGGTCGGTGCCTCGAATCCCGGAACCAGGCGCTTGTAACTGTTGGTGCCGGAGTTGGTGATGGCATTCAGCGCGCGTGCATGCTTGAAGATGCCGCCGATGTAATGCAACGCCAGCTGGGACAGTCCGCCGTACTTGTCGCCGGTGAACAGGTTCTTGCCGCCCTTGGCCAGTGACTGGTGGCAGTGCATGCCGTTGCCGTTGTCGCCCACCAGCGGCTTGGGCATGAACGTGGCGGTCTTGCCGAAACTGTGCGCCACGTTGTGAACCACGTACTTGAGCATCATCAGTTCGTCGGCCTTGCGGACCATGGTGTTGAAGCGCGTACCGATCTCGGCCTGTCCGGCGGTGGCGACTTCATGGTGGTGCACTTCC
>Ga0315910_10004478_pt1 | contig 11676 bp, 11 predicted proteins | sample EdamamesoilMG_FD_204470 | JGI IMG/M metagenome (GOLD analysis project Ga0315910, IMG submission 204470) | Garden soil microbial communities collected in Santa Monica, California, United States - Edamame soil | ecosystem: Environmental > Terrestrial > Soil > Garden | place: USA: California...
TATCGGGGTTGCTGTCATCGGCCTGGAAGTGCCGCATGCGCATATTCACTTAATACCTATGAACCAGGTAAGCGACATGAATTTTTCGAGGCCGAAACTCAGTTTTCCTGCCGAAGAAATGGAAGCCGTAGCCAAGGCTATACGCGACCAGGTGAAACTGTAGCAAGTCGTTTCGGGTTGCTCTTTACAAATTCCGCCCATCCTCCGCCATTTCGGGAGGATTTCTTTTTATCGCCTTTTTGAAAATGGTGGCACAGTGCCGCCGCGGCTGCATCCGTAGCATCCAGGTGCCGGGGAAGCGTTTTTAATTGAAGCAAGTTAAGCAGCATGGTTGCCACCTGTTCCTTGGAGGCATTGCCATTGCCGGTAATGGATTGTTTGATCTTCCGGGGTGAATATTCAAAAATAGGCAGGCTCCGGTAGAGCCCCGCTGCCATAGCCACGCCCTGTGCCCGACCCAGCTTCAACATAGACTGCACATTTTTTCCGAAAAAAGGTGCTTCAATGGCCAGCTCATCGGGATGATGTCGGTCAATTAATTCCAGCGTATGCTCAAATATTTTTTTAAGTTTCAACTCATGTCCGTTTACTTTGTTCAGGCTCAGTACGCCCATGTCGAGTAAGCTAAGTTCCGCTCCGTTTACATTGAGAATTCCAAAGCCGAGGATATTTGTGCCGGGGTCGATGCCCAGTATGATTTTTTCTGTACGCGATGAACTCATTTGCAGTGATACCAGGACCTCCGGCCCATTTTAACTCTCCGGGGAGATTATTTTTTGCTATACTTGTTCGGTAAGGATGAATCAAAGAAAAGAAAATAAAACAAGGCAAAGGCTCATCCTGGCATTAAAGTTATGCATAGCGGCCGGTGCATTGTGGTTTATCTGGGTACGTGTTTTTCACAAAGAGAACATCCTGGAATTGCGCGACCGGTTGCTACAGATCGTCCTGGATGGCGATCATTTGATGCTCCTGGTGGCTGTCGTCCTGCTCATGTTTGTGAACTGGTCGCTGGAAGCAGTGAAATGGCAGCGGATGCTCGGAAGACTGGAGGCCATCGGGTTTTTACGTTCCCTGGAGGCTGTATTTACGGGGTTAACAGTTAGTTTCTTTACGCCCAACAGGGTAGGTGAGTATGCAGGCCGTGTTCTCTACCTGCAACCGGGAAATCGCCTGGAAGGCATGCTGCTTACCATGATCGAGAACCTGGCACAGCTGGTGGTGACCCTTGCGCTGGGATCGGTGGCACTGCCGTTATTCCTGGTGGTGTTTGAAAAAATGCCCTGGTATATAACCCTTCCTGCCGCTTCCGTTTGTTTCCTTTTTTCCATGAGTTCAGTCCTTTTGTTCCTGAACTCTTCCCGGGCTTTCAGCAGGTTGACACGCTGGTCATTCCTGAGAAGATTCGAACGTCATATAGTCGTGGCGAAAGAAACCAATCCGCGCCAGATGGCTTTCATTCTCCTTCTTTCGTTTTTGCGTTTTTGGGTTTTTTCCCTGCAGTTGTATTTGCTCCTCCTGGTTTTCGATGTGCAGGTTGCCTTTGCATCAGCCATGCTGATGATCACACTTACCTTTTTTGTACTCACCCTGGTGCCTACCTTTGCCTTTACAGACCTCGGCGTGCGGGGAGCGGCCGGAACATTTTTCTTTGCCTACCTCACCCCGCAGCTGTCCGGTGTCGTATTTGCAACGCTGGCACTCTGGCTTATTAACCTTGTGCTTCCCTCGGCGGCAGGCGCTTTGTTAATGGCCGTTACAGGGCCGCGGCGAAAGAGCATTTCATGAGCACGTTTGAAACCATACTCCTTATTTCAGGCCTTGCGTATTCCGCATTTATCGGCTGGTGTTTGTGGGGATGGAATCGAATCCCGGAATTTAATTCCGGCGCCCCGGGTAATCCCGGCTATTTCACCGTAATCATTCCGGCCCGGAACGAAGCAGCATCCATCCTGACTTGCCTGGAATCTATGCGGTGCCAGGAATATGCCGCCGACCGGTTTGAAGTATTGGTGGTGGATGATCAATCCACGGATGGTACAGCCGGCCTGGTACAAACTTTCCTCGCTGCGCATCCCGGATTTCCCGGCCGGATCCTGACCATGAATACATCCCTGGGTGAGGCTGCTCCCTATAAAAAGCGCGCGATTGAAGCGGCAGTAGCGCAGGCTAAAGGATCGTGGATACTCTCGACCGATGCCGACTGCATGCTTCCTCCGCGCTGGCTGCAAACACTGGCTGCATTCCGTGAACAATACGGGCCTGTGTTCCTGTCGGCGCCTGTCATGCTCTCGGGAGAAAACAGCCTTCTTGAAAAATTCCAGTCCCTGGAGTTTACGGGGCTGGTTGGAATTGGCGCCGCATCGATCGGCATGGAAAGCCCGATGATGTGTAACGGCGCCAACATGGGTTACGACAAGGATATTTTTTTGAATACAGGAGGCTATGGCAACCATCCAACGGCAAGTGGCGACGACACCCAGTTGCTGCGCAATTTTTCAAAGCAGACACCCGGAAAAGTGATGTTTGTCAAATCACGCAATGCCTGCGTGCTGACGACAGGTCAAAAATCGCTGGGTAACCTGATGCAGCAACGTATCCGGTGGTCGTCAAAGATCCCTTTGCATATGCGCACTTCCACTATACTCGTTGCCGCCAATGCTTACCTGCTCCATGCCTGCCTTTTTGCCGGGTTCTTCCTGCCAACGCCGGTATGGCTGGCCGTGTGGCTGATTAAATCGGTTGTTGAGTTTATGTTCCTGTTCGTGCTCACCCGCTTTTTCGGAAATCGGTCCCTGCTCAACTATTTTCCACTGGCGCAACTGGTATATCCTTTATATATCACCGTTACCGGTTTGCTTGCCATGCGAGGCACCTATCGCTGGAAAGGGCGGAAGCAAACGGTCCATGCCTGATCCTTATTTTTTCAGGAAACGGAAGACCCGGCAGTCATGCTCCGTATCGACGGAAAGAAAATACATACCGGGCAGCCATGCAGAAACATCGAGGGTCATTTGGTTGCTGCGGCTCTCATAAAAACGTTCCATTATTTTAATTCCCGGAGCATTCCGGACTTCGATACGAACCTTGCCTGCAGGCCGGGGAAAGACAATTGTCAAGTGGTCGTTTACGGGGTTCGGGAAAAGTGTTGCGCCTGAATTCCCGGGAATGGAAAGGACGCTGGTCGGCGTTGTAAAATTCAGGACAACAGAAACAGGAAGATGGTCGGAAGCATTGTAAAGCGCATTCGCTACCTGCACCGGCACTGCAGTGTTCGGAAGGGTATTGATGGACTGGTTATAATGGTTCCCGTCATTGCCTACAGGCGTGGTGGATCCTGCCTGGAATGAGATGCCCGCCGTTCCCTGGTCAATGGCTGTGGAATACAGGATCATGTCAAACCGGTCGTCAAGTCCTCCTGTAGCGCCTCCGCCAAAGCTAACCGTGCGCGTCGATTGCGTGTGATAAGGAATGTAAACGGAAGAATCCCAGGTGCCCGGCATAAACAGGGGGTCCAAAAAATTTCCGTCGTCGTTCGGGTTGTTCTGCAGCAGTTTCACGTAAGCAGCCTCGGTTGAACCGTAGATATTAAAGTCGCCGCAAACGATAAAGTTTTTTCCCGGTGCCAGACGATTGGTCACTTTACGCAAGCTGTCCACTTCCAGCGCCCGTTGCGCTTCATTGGAAGCTCCGCTGCTGGCCTTCAGGTGCACGGCATAAATGCGCAGGGTATCTCCCGATGCCATATACACCAGTGTAAATTCATTGATGTCGCGGAGATCGGTTTCTATCGCCACGTTGCCCAAGAAAGAAAAAAGGGAGGACCTGAAATAAATTTCATTATCGGAATCCGGCCCGTTAATGAATACACCCTTCTGGTATGCATTTCCGGAAGCATTCATCACCTGGTTCAAAAACCAATTCGTACCATTCAGGGAAGTATTTTCGCCGGTTACCAGGATGTCAGGATTGATATGCTGTACGACAGTGCGGTAATAGGGATTCCTCAAAGCTGTATCAGAAGCGGGATTGGAAGGGTCGGGATAATTCAGCAGGTTCCAGCATACGAGCTTCACGGGCTGCGTTTGAGCCCATGATCCTGCCGTAGCAAGAAGCAGCAACAAGCATCCCCAAAAGAGATTCTTCACCATTCAACAAATGGATCTGTACAAAACCGGTAATGTTATGGACTGTCCCGTCCTTATTCCTTGTTTACGGCAAATGAACTGAAGTTGTTCCGTCCCGGGAAATTCCTCGTCTGCGTTCGGCGTTCAATGGTCAGCTGTCGGAATTATCTCGCCATCATTTCAGCCACATCAAAGGGCGTGATGATGAATGTACGATCCGCTTTGAAGTCCTTCACCAGCACAGCGGTGCGTTCGCTGCTGAACATCCTGTTTAATTCATCGATAGGAGTCGTAATATCTGCAAACGGCAACGCTTCCTTCATGATGCTTTCCACGGTATTATTTCTATTCTCCGGGTCACCCGTCAACGCCGCGAATACCATGTTGTCGTTGATAGAGCCTACGATCCTGTTGTCGGAAGTTACGGGAATCTGCGAGAAGTTCGTGGTACTGATAAGTTTGAACGCTTCCCCAATGGTTTGTTTCTTGTCCATGGTGAGTACGTCGCCGGTTTTTTGGGAAGAAACGAGGTCGGCTGCGGTAAGCCCTTTCTTGTCGAAGTAGCCCATCTTGCGCATCCATTCGTCGTTGAAAATTTTCGCCAGGTACCGGGTTCCGTGGTCATGAAAAATAATGACGACGACATCGGTTTCTTTCAGCTGGTCTTTCATCTGCAGTAGTCCGGCCACGGCGGAACCTGCCGAATAGCCAACCCAAATGCCTTCCTGGCGAACGATGTCCCGTGTCATCAGGGCCGCATCCCTGTCGGTCACTTTTTCAAAATGGTCAATCACTTTGAAGTCGTAGTTCTTCGGGATGAAATCTTCTCCGATTCCTTCCGTCACATACGGATATATTTCCTGGCGGTCGAGTTTGCCGGTCTCATGGTATTTCTTGAGCGCCGAACCATAGGTGTCAATACCCCAGATCTTCACTGCGGGATTTTTTTCCTTTAAATATTTTCCGGTACCGGTGATAGTTCCGCCCGTGCCGGCACCTACAACCAGGTGTGTTACTTTGCCATCGGTCTGATCCCAGATTTCCGGACCGGTCTGTTCATAATTGGCAGCACGGTTGCTCAGGTTGTCGTATTGATTCGGATAAAAGGAGTTGGCAATTTCTTTATTCAGGCGCGCGGCTACGGAATAGTAAGAGCGGGGATCTTCCGGTTCCACGTTTGTAGGGCAAACGATGACTTCGGCTCCGAAAGCGCGGAGGGCATCCATTTTTTCCTTCGACTGTTTATCGGTCGTCGTAAAAATGCATTTATATCCTTTCACGATGGCTGCAATGGCCAGGCCCATGCCTGTATTTCCGGAGGTGCCTTCGATAATGGTTCCTCCGGGCTTCAGTTTTCCAGATTTTTCAGCATCCTCAATCATTTTCAGGGCCATCCTGTCCTTGATAGAATTGCCGGGATTAAAGGTTTCTACCTTGGCATAAACAGTGGCTTTTACGCCTTTTACGACGTTATTTAAACGAACCAGCGGCGTATTGCCGATGGTTTCAAGAATGTTGTCACAGGTCTTTTTCATAGGGTGATGGGCTGAGCCTGCAAAGATAGAAAAAGCGGGAAGTTTAACTGAAACGAAGGGTTCGCACCGGTGTTATCCGGCTAATGAGGATGGTTGGCAGCAGCATCATCAGGAGGCAGACCAACAAGGTTCCCGCATTGAGCAGGAGCAGATCTATGAGGTTGAAATGTACGGGTACCCAGGGAATATAATACGAGGCTTGGTCTAGATGCACGAGGTGAAAGCGGTCTTGAAGCCAGCAGATAAGCAGGCCGGCCATATTGCCGATCAGAAGTCCGCGGCCAATCAGGAAGGCAGCGGCGTTCAGGAATATTCTTCGGATTGCCCCGTTACCCGCTCCCAGGGATTTCAGTGTTCCGATCATTTTCACCCGTTCCAGGATGATGATCAGTAATGCGGAGATCATATTGATGCCGGCCACGGCAATCATCAGGGCAATGATGATGGCTGCATTCACATCCTGCAGGCTGAGCCAGTCGAAAATCTGGGGATAGATATCCTTGATGCTGCGGGCATTCCAGTCAAAACCAATGGCCCTGTAAACCTCTTCCGATGTTTGGTCGAGTTTTTCGAAATCCTTTACCGTCACTTCAAATCCACCAGTTTGTTCACTTCCCCAGTCGTTCAGCTTCTGGATTTGTCCCAGGTCGCAAAGCACATACAGCTTGTCAAATTCCTCCAACCCGGTTTCGTAGATGCCGCGTACAGTAAATTTCCGTGCGCGTACTGGTTGGGCGATGAAGTACATCACCACGGCGTCACCCGTCTCCAGGTGCAGCCTGGAAGCCGTTAATTTCGACAGGAGGATGTCGTTGCTGGTTGCCGTATCGTTCAGGCTGAGTTTAGTTCCCGATACCAGTTTTTCGCCGAACCAGGACCAGTCAAACTGCCTGTCGATCCCTTTGAGCACAACGCCTTCGATGTTGTCGGGGGTCTTGATGATGCCTGCCTTCGTTGCAAAAGGCTGGATATGGGAGATGCCGGGGTTTGATTTCAGCGCATTCAGAAAAGGGGGGTTAATCGGTATGGGTTTTGTTTCATAGGAATTATTCTGGTCAAAGTTGCTGATCTGAATATGCGATCCGAAACCAATCACTTTCTCCCGGATTTCCTTCTTAAACCCGGAAACCACGGAAAGGGTGATGATCATGAGACAGAATCCCATGGCGATTCCGGCTACGGCAATACGCACGATAGGCCGGGTGGCTGTGGCGGCATTCCGGCCCGAAAGCATTCGCCGGGCTATGAAATATGCAAATTCCAAATCAAAAGATTATTGGTCGGGTTTATGCAACGGTTGCTAAAGATATTCGTTTACACGGTAAGTTTACCGCAGTCCCTATGAAAAGATACAAGCTGCTTTTTAACACGATCGTGTTTTTACACTTCTTCGCTTCCTGTCGTGCGCAAGAGCTCCCTTTGCATGTGAAGTACCCCGGCGATCTGAAGACGGGAGCGGAACTCACGGAAGATTATCTTCCCTTGTTGCAAAACAAAACAATCGGTATCGTGGCCAATCATACGTCACGCATAGGCAACACGCATGTCGTCGATTCTTTGTTGTCACTGGGCGTACGGATTAAGTGCGTGTACGCTCCCGAACATGGTTTCAGGGGCGAAGCGGGCGCCGGTGAAAAGATTTCCGACGGGAAAGACGAACGGTCGGGGTTGCCTGTCGTATCGTTGTACGGAAAACACATGAAGCCGGATTCCAATGACCTGGCCGGTATAGACCTGGTGGTATTCGACATCCAGGATGTAGGTGCGCGGTTTTATACCTATATCTCCACCCTGCAATATGTGATGGAAGCCTGCGCGGAAAAAGGCATTGGCGTGATGGTGCTGGACCGCCCGAATCCTAACGGTTTTTACGTAGACGGACCCGTACTTAAAAAAGAGTATAAGTCTTTCGTCGGCATGCAATCCGTTCCTGTGGTTTATGGCATGACCATGGGTGAGTATGCCAAGATGCTGAACGGTGAACGTTGGCTGGCGGGTGGAAAATCCTGTGAACTGAAAGTGATCCGGATGCGTGATTATACGCATACGGATTTATACCAGTTGCCGGTTTCTCCATCACCGAACCTTCCCAACATGTCGGCTGTATACCTGTATCCCTCGCTTTGCTTTTTTGAAGGAACGCGGGTCAGCGTGGGGCGAGGCACCACAAAGCCTTTCCAGCTTATCGGTTTCCCGGGATACCGTGACGGGGATACGGCCTTTACACCCGTTTCCATCCCAGGCGTGGCGCCCACACCGCCTTACCGCGATACACTATGCAATGGCCTGAGGCTAACCGGCTTCGAAGAACTTTATCCGAAGAAGTACAGGCAGATTTATCTTTACTGGTTGTTGGCCATGGCCCGCACCTACCCGGATACCGATAAATTTTTTATTGATTTTTTTAATAAGCTGTCAGGTAACAGCGAACTGATGCAACAGGTAAAAAACGGGATGCAGGAATCGGTAATCCGCGACACCTGGAAAAGTGATTTGGCTTCGTTTAAAAAAATCCGGAAAAAATACCTGCTCTACCAGGATTTCGAATAAGACTTCTTTCGACTGGCTCCATGCGCCTGACTCCTCTCAACTCCGAACTGATGACGCTTATCCCTGCTGCGCATTCAGCTCCGCATGTTTCAGCTTCCGTCCCGGGTATACCTTGAGCGCTTCTTCCAGGCATTGCATGGCTTTGCGCAGGGATTCCAGGTTCAGCACATAAGCAATGCGTACTTCCTCCGTACCTAAATCAGGTTGGGAATAGAATCCGGTAGCCGGTGCCAGCATGACGGTTTCATTGTTATGCGAGAAATCTTCCAGCAGCCACTGGCAGAATTTGTCGGCATTGTCGATAGGCAGGCGGGCCATGCAATAAAAAGCGCCGCTGGGTTTTGGGCAGAATACACCTTCCATTTTATTCAGGGAGTCCACCACGAAATTCCGTCGCGCCACATATTCGTCTTTTACTTTTTTGAAATAGCTGTCCGGTGTGTCAATAGCCGCTTCCCCGGCAACTTGTCCGAAGGTAGGAGGCGATAGCCGGGCCTGCGCGAATTTCAGTGCCATAGCCATCAGTTCTTTATTCTTGGAAACGAGGCAGCCGATCCTGGCGCCGCATGCGCTGTAACGTTTGGAAATGGAATCGAGCAATACGGCATGCTGATCCAGGCCGCTGAGATGCATGACTGAAAAATATTCTTTTCCGTCGTAGCAGAATTCGCGGTACACTTCATCGGAGAACAGCCACAAATCATATTTCAGTACGAGCGTCCGCAGGCTTTCCAGCTCTTCGCGCGAATACAGGTAGCCGGTAGGATTTCCCGGGTTGCAGATCATGATGGCCTTTGTCCTGGGAGTAATCAGTTTTTCAAATTCCGCGATCGGTGGCAGGGCAAAGCCGGTTTCAATATAGGAACGAATAGGAACCACCTTCACATCGGCCTGGGTTGAAAAGCCGTTGTAGTTGGCGTAATAAGGCTCCGGAATAATGACTTCATCGCCAGGATTCAGGCAGCTCATCATGGCGATTTCAATCGCTTCCGATCCGCCCGTGGTAATCATGATATCGGTATAGTCCAGTGCAATATTAAAACGGTTGTAATAAGTCGTCAGCTTCTTACGGTAGGATTCGATGCCGGCAGAATGGCTGTATTCGACCACTTTGGGAGCGAAGGTATGGATGGCGTTCAGGAGGGTCTCCGGGGTTTCAATGTCTGGCTGTCCGATGTTCAGGTGGTAGATTTTCTTTCCTTCTTTTTTCGCTTTTTCAGCAAATGGAACCAGTTTCCGGATTGGGGAGGGAGGCATGTGCAACCCTTTGGCTGACGTTTTAGGCATGGCTAGTATAAATTAAAAAACCCTTCCTCTTTTGGCAGAGGAAGGGCTCAAAGGTATGAACTTTTCAAAAGGTTATTTTACCTTTTCTTCAGCAGGAGGTGTAGCAACCTGTTGAGCAGGTACTTCTACGTTTCCTTTCATATGCAGCACTTTCTGGGCTGTTTTTGCATTGGAAGTAATGGTAACGGTCTTGTCGATGATTCCGCTTTTTCCGGCAGAATTAAAGGTCACCTTAATGGTGGCTTTCTCACCTTTTTTAATCGGCTCTTTCGGCCATACAGGCACCGTGCAACCGCAGGAACCCGTGGCATTGTTGATGATTAACGGCTCTTTACCGACATTGGTAAAGCTGAATTCATACGTTGCTGATTCGCCTTGCTTGATCGTTCCGAAATTGTATTCTTCAACTTCGAACTTAAAGTCAGGCATGTTTTTAGGATCCTGTGCCGGCGTAACGGTAATGTTCGGAGGTGTCTGGGCAGGCTTTGATTCCTGTGCAGACACAGCACCCGTTAAGGTGGCGAAGAACAGCGCAATAATTACTTTTTTCATTGTAGTAGTTTGATTTTAATTGATTATTTATTGGTATTAGTTATTTCTTAGCGGGCGTAGGCGTAGGCGTCTGAACGGGATTGCTTTCAATCGTCGCCTTGATCCGGAGAACCATGGGGCTTTGTACGGCATTCGACGTAATGGTTACAGTTTTTTCCACGGTTCCGAATTTGCCGGAAGGATTGAACGTGACTTTGATTTTCGCTTTTTGATTTTTGGCAATGGGCTCTTTGGGATACAAGGGCACCGTGCAACCGCAGGAACCATGGGCTTCCGTGATGACGAGCGGTTCCGCACCCGTGTTGGTAAAAGCGAATTCATAACTCACATCACCCGTCGACTTGATGGTGCCGAAATTATATTCCTCCACGTCAAACTTAAACTGGGGTTTGTCGTTCGCCGCTTCCAGCGTCATCTTCTTGTCCTGGGCGAAACCGCCGGTAAAAGATACGAGCACAAAACCGATTACAAGTATTTTTTTCATGCGTACTTAACTGATTATTTTGCAAAGGGCGTAAATCCTTCGTCCGTTTTTTTCAGGGGAACGGTTTGTTCATTGGCGGTTTCAACGGCTTCCACCACGCCTTTGATGGTTAACATCTTCGGATTGGTTTTGGCATTGGATTCAATCGTAACCGTTTTAGTGAACGGACCCGGACGCTTGGTATCATAACTCACTTTGATAACAGCAGACTGGCCTTTCATGATGGGCTCTTTAGGATAGGTCGGAACCGTGCAACCGCAACTGCCGCGTGCCGTGGAAATGATAAGTGGCTCGTTACCGGTATTGGTGAATTTAAAATCATAGTTTCCGTTGGCTCCTTGTTTCATCGTACCATAGTCGTGGATCTCGGTTTCGAAGGTCATTTCCGGTGCATTGGGATTTACCGCGGGAGCAGCCGTTTCTGCTGGAGTAACAGTAATTGTTGGAGCTTTTTTCTCAGTGCCTTTGTCCTGCGCATTGGCAGATACCAGGATTCCTCCTGTAAACAAAGCGCTTAATACGAGGATTTTAATGTTTTTCATTGAATTTTGATTATGTTGGTAAATGTGATTCAAAGTTAGCTTTAGTTCGTCGACTTCCAGACACGTCTGTCCTGCAAATTTTCTGCCAAGTACGGGAACATCAATGAAATTCGTATGAACTCAACACAAAAACACGGTATGCTGCAGAAACCTCATTTGCTTGTTACGACAAGCTGGCAGGCAGGGTTCTCAGGGCTTTCGTGGGCAAATTACCTTCAAAAGATTAAATTTGCATGAATGCGGTAATAGCTCAGCTGGTAGAGCGTTGGCTTCCCAAGCCGAAGGCCGCGGGTTCGAGCCCCGTTTACCGCTCATTTTACCTGGCCGGCGTGAATTTATAATCTGTCAGGCTGATTTTCTTCGAACAGAAAGCGTACTCCTCCGCATGGCTGTTTGAGCAAACCACGATGGTTTTTCCCTGGCCAAATTCATGGATGAGCTTTCCATACCACTGCACACCGTTTTCATCCAGGTTGGCACAAGGTTCATCCAGTAAGAGCAAAGAGGTACTGCTCAGGCAGGCCAATGTCAGCTTAAGCCGTAGATTCATGCCGCTTGAAAAAAATTTTACGGGCATGTGAATGGCATAACCAAGACAG
>Ga0315910_10004480_pt1 | contig 11674 bp, 10 predicted proteins | sample EdamamesoilMG_FD_204470 | JGI IMG/M metagenome (GOLD analysis project Ga0315910, IMG submission 204470) | Garden soil microbial communities collected in Santa Monica, California, United States - Edamame soil | ecosystem: Environmental > Terrestrial > Soil > Garden | place: USA: California...
TCAACAGCCATCGCGCTGTTGACGGGCCGCTTCTGCGACTCGTCCACCGTCGGCGGTTTGGGCGGCGAGCCGCAGGAGCCGAGCAGCAGCAGCCACGACAGCAGTAACGGGGACAGTGCAGGCAGTTCACGCATGAGGAACCCCATTCAAGACTTCGTGCTCAGGACGCGCCAGCCTGTTCCGGCTCGTGCGTACCTACGTCGGCGCTGTCGCGGCCGATCAGAACGCCGGCGTCATCGGCGAACAGGACGCCGTCTTCGTCGGCGCAGGGCTCGATCGCTCCGCCGGTCCCGGCCTGCCCTTGACCAAAGAAGTCGAGCAGCACGTCGGCCGTCTTGTCCGGCGGGCCTTCGAACGCATCGGGCAGCAGCGCAATGTCGTGCGCTAGCACTTCGAGGTTGACGCCTTCACCGGGTGCCAGTTCGTCGTCGGCATAGCGCCACCGCTGCTGCACCCGCGCCTGGTGCAGGTCCATGTCCATGCGCGGTACGGCTGGCGCCGGCCGCAGCCGGGCCCTGAAGACCCTGTCGCGGTGGTAGCGGATCTTCTCGCCGAGGATGGGCTTGCAGTTCTCGACGATGACCACCAGCCGTTCGCTACCCAGTTCCTTGAACTCCTGCGGCAGCAGCAGCGCGCGACGCTGCTCGCTCTCGTTGCGGCTGACGGTGCTGTGACCGTGGTCGCTGAAGGACCGGCTGCGGCCACGCGAGGTGGCACGCTCGGTGAAATGGCCGAGCATCGCGCTGTACTCGTCGGCGTCGCGTTGCTCGCGCGGCGCGTAGAGGATCTGCAGGCCGTGGTTGGTGGCGAAGGTCCGCGCCTCCTTCTCGCCATAAACCGCGTCGAGCTGTGACATGGCCTGCACGACCGTGAGCAGCCGCAGGTTGTAGCCCGCAAGGAAGGTGGCAGCCGATGTGATGATGCCGACGCGACCCATCGCGGCGAACTCGTCATTGACCAGCAGGCATTGGACCTTCAGCGAAGGGTCATGTTCGGGAAGCGCCTGAGTGTTCAGGCTCACGAGCTGCGAAAAGAACAGCGCCAGCAGCGGACGTGCATTCGCCAACCGGTTCGGCGGGATGCGCACGTAGATCGACATTCGCCGGCGCCGCACGTCCTCGAGCCCGAAGTCGTCGGCGCTGGTGGCGGCGTCGACCACCGCATCCGCGAAGATCGTCAGCGGTGCGTTGAAGGTTGCGACCACGCTGGACAGTGTGTTCTCCGAGTTCGACAGCAGCCGTTGCAGCGCATCGGCGCACTCGTCGGACAGCGGCTTGCCTTTGTCGCGGCGCTGCGCGATGAGCCCGCTCAAGTGATCCTTGAGCGACCGTCCCCTGCCGGAGGACTGCCGCAACATCTCGCCGACCGTGCGCGGCAGCTCGGGTGTCTCCAGCAACAGCAGGCCGAGACCGAGGAAGAGGTTGCGCGCCTGGTCGTTGAAGAAGGCTTCGGAGGAGGTGCCGCCACCGTCGTTGGGGAAGAACACCTGGCCGATGGCCAGCAGGTCGCCGACACGGTGGAGTTCACTGGTGCGAACAGCGGAGAGCGGGTTCCATCGGTGGCTGTGCGCGCTGTCGTCGAAGGGCGAGAAGGCGTACACCGCCTGGCCGTGCTCGACCCGGTAGCCGGCCGTGATGGCGTAGTTCTCGCCCTTGATGTCGAGCACGACGACGCTGTCGGGCCAGTTCAGGAGATTCGGGATGACCACGCCCACACCTTTGCCACTGCGGGTCGGTGCGGACAGCATCACGGAGAGCTGGCCGGGCAGGGCGAGGAACCGTCCGCGGTGGCGGCCGACGAGGATGCTTGGCGACGTGCCGGCGTTGCCGGTCAGGCCCGCCCGCGCCACTTCGGGCGCGTTCGCAAAGCGGGCGTCGCCGTGCAGTGCTCTCCTGGGGCGCGCTGCTGTCACCAACGCCGCGGGCAGCACCACGACCAACCCGATGCCGCAGAGTCCCATCGATGCCAGCAGCTTCTTGCGCAGCTGCGGGTCATCGGCGTAGAGCTGCCAGTAGTGGGCGATGCTGGCGAACCGGGCCTGTTTCGGGTCGGCCTTGTTCAGCAGCAGGAACACCACCGCGGACAGATAGACCGCCGCGCAGGCCAGTCCAACCAGGCCGAGACTGGCAAACAGCGCCGCCGCGACCTTGCGCGAAGCCGGCCACGCAGACATCGGCAGGGCGGCGACGTCGCTCACCGCTGCGCTCCCATCGAGTCGTCAGCATCTTGCCAACGCCCAAAACGCTGCCGCCGCGGCTCGTAGTACAGCTCCGAGATGAAGCGCCCGCGCTCGTCGCGATCGAACTGCACGATCACGTCGATGACGACGCCGAGCAGCCACTTGATCTCGTCCATGCGCAAGCCGCCGCCTGCGCCGCTCTCGCGGATCATCAGCGACATCTGCTCCAGCGCGAGCGCGCAGCTTCCGGCGTGGACGCTGGTGATGCTGCCCGGATGCCCCGACGCTGCCAGACGGACGAAGTAGAAGCACTCGTCGCCACGCACTTCGGCCAGGAAGATGCGGTCGGGCTTCATGCGCAGGCAGGCTTCGAGCAGCGACTTGGCCGTGACACGTGCCGTGCCCTGCGCGTCCTTGCTGTAGAACAGGTGAACCACGTTCGGGTGGTTCGGCAACGTCAGCTCAGCCGTGTCCTGGATCGTGATCAGGCGCTCGTGTTTGGGCACTTCCTCGACCAGGCCCTTCATGAATGTCGTCTTGCCAGACCCGGTCTTGCCACTGACCACGATGGTCTGGTGCTTGCGCACCGCCAGGCGCAGAAACTCGGCGTAGCGCCGCGCGTCCTTGAGCGCTGCCAGTTCCTGCTCGAAGGGAAGCACGTCACTGGCGGCGGTGCGAGTGACTGTTGCGGTGCGTTCGAACAGGCCGTCGCGCTCGAAGTCGTCGAGGCGCTTGATCAGATTCGACGGCTTGCGCACGGTGACCGAGACGGTGCCGCGTGTGACGGCCGGCGGGATCACGAACTGGATGCGCTCGCCGCTGGGCAGCGTCGCGGACAGAAGAGGGCGCTCCTGGTTGACCTGCTGATCGCAGTAGGTAGCCACCGCGGTCGCCAGCGACAGGCATCGTTCGAGCGTCATGTCGGGCGCGGCCACGACTCGCCAGCCCTTGACCGTCTCGACCAGCAGCTCGCCGGGACGGTTGACGCAGACTTCGAGCACGCCGTCTGCATCGAGCTGCTCGCGAAGAGGGCGAAGAAACTCGACGACGGACGTGGCGTCGCCGCGCCACAAGTCGGTATCGCCAGGGTCGCGGGCGGCGTTCAGCGCGGAACTCATCGCTGCACCGGCTGCAACTCGTAGACCGACGAGAAGTCCACGTCGCGCGCGACGTAGATGCCGACGATGCCGCCCTGGTTCTGGTAGATCAGGGGCGGGATGTTGATGGTGCTCTCCAGCACCTTCTCGGCGAGCTTGCTGGTGTTCGCCGTCGTCGACTGCAGCACGATCGTGTCGGCGTTGGTGTCGTTCGCCTGGTTCTGGATGACCAGCTTGACCGAGTCGTCGATCAGTGACAGCAGCATGGCCGCGCCGATCCGCTCGCCCCAGCGGTTGTCCACGTAGCCGTCGATGCCCGACTCGCCGAGCTGGCCCGTGCCTGGCGACTCGATGTCCACCGTGACGCCCAGCGGTGTGCGGATGCGCGTCCACAGCACGGGAATGCGCACCGTGCCGGGCCGTACGGACGCGATGCGGTACTCGCCGTCCAAGTGCGAGCCACGCTCGATCAGCAGCACGCGACCGTCGTCGCTGAAGACGTTGCGCTGGACCTGACAGCCGACCAAGCCGGACACCGCGCTGATGACCCGCGTCTTCAGTGCGCAGGTGAAGGCCGTGCCCTTGGGCAACGTCAGACTGCGATTGCCGAGCATCGAGGCCGTCACGCGCGGCGTGGCAGAACCCTGGAACTGGCCGCCGAGCAGTCCGCTGCCGGGTGATCCCGTTGGCGTACCTCCGAGCGGAGTGCCTCCAAGGGGTGACCCACCGAGGAGGGCACCCGTGGGCGCCTGCCCGGTGGCCTGCCCGGTCGCCAGCGCCGTGCTGCGGGTCAGCGTGTCCAGCAAGCCTTGCAGCTGGCGTTGATAGCCCTGCAGGTTGCGCGCGGTGTTGGCAATCGGATCGTTTGGGTCGGGCTCCTGCTTCTCCGCGCTGGGCGACTCCGACCGATCGGCTCTGCGCGCCTGGGCGGGTGGGGCTGCGCTCGACATTGCCGGCCGCGTGGACACCAACAGCACGGGGGCATCCTCGGGAGGTGCCACCTTGGTGTTCCCGCCATTGGGGGCACCAGGACCGGTGCGTCGAACACCGATCGGCTCGGCCAACTCGTCGGCGGTTGGCACGATCGCCGGAATCCGCGGGCTGGTGGGAGCCGCAGCGCTCGCGGCCGTTGGAAATGGAATCTCGAGCCGACGTGGTTCAGCGGTGGCCGCCGTCGGCCGGTCGCTCACCCGCTTGGACTCGGCCTCCTCGGCCTTCTTGCCGCTTGCAGCGAACCTCTGGATCGCAAACGCTGCGACCAACACGAGGGACACGACGAGCAGGCCTACCGCCAGCAGCCCCTTCCTCGACACCGAGATGCGCTGCCGCTCGGCGACGTTCGGGATGCCCGTTTCGCCAGGCAGCGGCGAGATCGAGTTCGGGTCGTCGGGCCCGCGGCCGGCCTTGTCGGCGTTGTCGGTCATGGCGGACCCCCGCTGAGCGGCGCGTCACCCGATGCTTGCCTTTGTGATGCGCTGTCGGCCTTGAGCGCTCGTTGAACCCCGAGCACCGTGGTGCCAGCGGCTGGTGGGATCCCGTCGAGGTCGAAAGCCTCGTTCCACACACCGACGACGGCTGAACCAGCGCGCAGCATCAGCCTTCGGCTCACGCGATCGACCACCAGCAGGTCGTCTTCCATGCGCGCGTTGAGCAGCGTCTCGCTGCCGTCGCCGAGCACGTGGAAGACGGCCGGCACTTCACGGTTTCCGGGGAAGCGCAGGTAGGTGAAGCGCCCATCGTCGAACACGAGCGCGGGAACGATGTCCTCGGACCCCTTGCCTTCGGCGATTGAGTAGCTTGTGTTGAGCACCTGCGCCTTGGCCTGCAATCGTTCGGCAATCACTTGCCGCGGGTTCGGTTGCGGAGGCGCTGGTGGCAGGACGGACAACGCCTGAAGCAGCGCGTCTTCGCGCAGCGCCACTCGCGGCGGCGCCGGTCTCGCAGGGGCGCCTTTGATGACGAGTCGGTACACCGGCGCTTTCGGGTCGCCGTCGGCCAGCACCACGAAACGCAGCGAGTGCGTCCGCCGGTCGGTGACGACGGCGAGATTGTTCGCCGCGCTGGCGGTGCTCTTGGGCTTGACGAAGACGTTGCGGCCACCGGGCTGCGCCGCGATGCACCAGGCGGCTTCGGCCTTCGAGCAGTCGCCGCCCAGGCCTGCGGCGACCTCGGTGATCGACTCGTCCGCATCCAGCACCACCAGCGTCACGACGCCGCGCTTGACGGGTACCGTCACCACGGCCTTCGCGTCATAGATGACCTCGCGCAAGCGCGGATCGGCGGGGTCACCCGCGGACCACGCCGCCCAGGGCAGCACGCAGCCTACGACGAGAAGCACGACGCGCAGCTTCACGGCTTCGCTCCCGGGGCCGCCGTGTTGATCTCTGGATCGGACCGGTAGGCCACCACCACGAACCCGAACGGGTTCTCGAGCCGGTCCTTCTCCTTCGCCAACACCTTGGGCTGGTACTGGAAGACGACGCTGGCCACATGGCGTGTCGTCACCTCGGGCAGGTTGCGGTCGGTGAGCCGCACGACCTTGTCGTAGGTGACCTGCGCCTCGCCACGGTTGCCCGGGCGCCCGGAGGCCGCCAGTCGGACACCAACGATGTTGACGCGCCAATCCTCGGCAGCGCCCAACTTCTTCTGCAGCGCCGCATCGCCCTCGAACTGACGGTTGTAGTCGGCGAAAACTGCCGGCACCGCCATCCTCGCTACCTGATCGAAGTCGCGCTGCAGAAACATCCAGCTGTAGCCCTCGCGGGCGCGCACGAAGGTGGCGAGGTTGTGCTTGTCCAGCGCTTCCATCGGCGGAATCGTCTCGACGCTCAGGCGCTGCTGGACCGTGGCTTCGCCGGTCACGCGATCGACGACGATCGGAATCTCGACGACCCGGCGCAGCGGCCCCTGCACGAACACCGCGGCGATGCCGATCAGCCCGAGCATGAGCCCGGCGATGGCAACCCACCAGGCGCGGCGTTCGGAGCGTTCGAGCAGCAACGTGCGGTCGATCTCCCAGGCGCGGTTCGCGGCGAAGGCGACAGCCTCCGCATCAGCTCGGTCGCCGAGCGCGGCGCCGGGCAATGCGGCGGCTCGAGCCGGCTTGCCGCCGGCCGTCAAGACGGCACTCATGGGGCTTCTCCGCTACGGCAGGTAGTCGGCAACCTTGCCGGTGCGGCCGAGCATCTGGTACTGGCGTTCGCGGTCGCGCGAACGGGCGATGCGCTCTTCGCTGTCGGCCATGCCCTGCAGCATCTGCACCTGCGTCACCTCGTGGGCCAGCAGCGCGTTCTCGGCGCCGATGCGAGCCTGGATCTCTTGCACCGCCTTCTGGTCGGCCGTGGCGTTGATCTGGCCCATCAACGAGTTGATCTGCGACAGGCGCCCAGCGGCTGACTTCATCGCGTCCTGCAGCAGACCCTTGGTCTGGTACGGCGCGGCGAGGGCAGCCTGGCACCGCGTGCGCTCGGCGCCGGCCAGGTCCATGCAGTTGTAGACCATGCCCGCGTCGCGCAGCGCCTTCGCCGTGCCGGTGAGGCCGGAGTAGCCGCCGGTGTTGACGGCGTTGACGAAGGTGTAGGCCTCGGCCGGCACGTAGTTGCGCAGCAGCGGGTTGTTGAACACCTGCCCGAGGTTGCGGAAGCCGTTGATGCTGTTGAGCTGGTCCTGCAACTGCGTGATCTGCTGCACCTGGTTCTGGATCTCGGTGACGTCGTTCACGACCTGCTGGATGGTCTGGATCAGGTTGGCGACATCGATCACCGGAATGCCACTGGCGCGGGCCGGCGTGGTGGCGAGCGCGACGGCGGTGAGGCAGGCCGCTGCGGCGAGCTTGCTGAGACGAAAGCGCATGGTCGGGCTCCTTGGCGGTTGAAGGTCAGGCCCGGCCGCGCAGGGCGGCGAGCCGGTAAGCGGCGGTGCGCGCCGCGACGTATCCCTGGCGAGCGAACGCTACGGCGCCGGTGGCGATCGTTCCGGCGAAGCGGCTGCTGGTCGATGCGGCCGATGCCGTCGCACGGCCTGCGGCGTAAGGCAGTCCGGTCCCGGCACGTACCACGCCGCCTGCTGCGGCTGCGGCTCCCGAACCACGCGCGGCCGATGCCGAACGCAGACCCGAGACCATCATCGCGTTCTGGATCATCTGGATGCCTTGTTGAACAGCGGCACCGCCGGTGAGTGCCGAAGCGAGGCTCGGCGCCTGGAAGCAGATGATCGCCATGAGGATCATGAGCACGCAGTAGCGGGTGGCTTCGCCGAGCACGTTGAAGGTTCCGCCGAGGAAACCCCCACCGTCCTGAATCGCCTTGAACATGGACACACCCATGAAAGCGCTCAGTCCCAGAGCGAAGAAGGCGAACCAGGTCAGCACCACCGCGTTGAGCACCATCGAGAGCCAGCTATCGAAGAACCGTGCGGTAGGCCGCCACGCGAGGCACAGCACGAACAGCGGGCCGATGGCGATGACGAAGGTCAGGAACAGCTTCGAGAGGGTGACCACGAACAGCGCGATGCAAAGGAACACCACCGAGCCGATCGAGAAGATCGCAGCCGCCAGGAACAGGTCCAGCCGGAACATGCTGGCCTCTTTCATGATGTCGGCTACTTGCGCGCTGGCGTCATCGTTGAACTTGTCGAGCAGGGCGTACGGTGTAGTCACCGTCGAGGGGTCAACGCCAGCAGGGAGGAACGTCGAGGCCACCCCCATCGCCAGTGCGTTGGCGGTATCCGAGACGTTGGCGATGTAGAAGCCCGACTGCAGTGCGAAGGCCAGGACGAGCAGGATCTTGAAGACCTTCCACATGAAGACGGGCAGGGTCTCCGACACTTCGTTCCGGAGCACGGCCCACCCATAGAGGGCCACCCAAAGCGTCATTGCGGTCAGCGCGATCGGCGCGATCCCCGCCATCAGTGCCGAGACGACACCGAGCACGTAAGTGCTCAGGATGCCGTCCAGCTGCCCGCCGACCCAGTTGAACATGATGGTCCGGTCCTACTGAACCGCTGGGAACGGCAGGTTCCCTGGGGGACGCGCGAACATGTTCACGCACTTGCTGCCAAGGTCAGGCAGCTGGCACTGCAGCCAGGTGTCACCAGACTTCACGACCCACAGCCGCATCAACTTCGTGTTGCCGAAGCTGGATGCCCGGCAGGTGCCGGGACGCGCGTAGGCCTCGGTGCACTCCAGAAGCCCGTCTTTCGTTTCGACCATGAGCCAGGCGCCGCCGTGGCACTTGTCGGCGGCAGCGCAGGGCTTCGTGGAGCGAACGGGTCCGGTCACCGGCAGCGGTGCGATCTCGACCTTCTTCGTCCCATCGGGCATGACCTTCACGGCCTCGTTGCCCTTTACGAACTGAGCCGATGCCGCGGCAGAGGCCGATGCGAACAGTGCCAAAACGATGGAGCGGGCGAACGTCATACTGCTCTCCTCGAGTTCCTGGACCTTCGATCCTGAACCTCGGAAAGCAGCACGGGAAGCCATTGAAACGGATCGTCACCGTGTCGTTCAAGGATGCCGTCAAGCAGGGCGACGTTGTCGGTGGTCGCCGAGAGCACGGTGATGAAGTCGTCGAGCCCGGACAGGTCGAGTTCGCAGATCGCGCTTGCGTGGCCTTGCTTCACCAGGAAGCGCCGGCCGCCCTGTGCCTCGAGGCTGCGAACGACGTCGAACTCCGCTTCACTGAGGCCGAAACCCTCGACGTACTCCTCGCGCACCGCCTCGGGATTGGCCAGGAAGATCTTGGTCACGCTCTGCTCGATCATCGTTCGGCCGATGGGGTGCCGCAGCACGTCCGACGGGCTCTGCGTGTCGAAGATTCCAAGGCCGTTCTGCTTGCGGATGGTCTTCTGCTTCTGCTTGGCGAAGTCGCTGAAGATCGGGTGGTCGAGCGCCTTCCAGAACTCCGAGATCACGTAGATCAGCCGTTCGCCGCTGACCAGCTCTTCCATGACCTGAAGCAGGTACATCATCACCGGCGTGCGCACTTCGGGCAGGTCGAGAAACTCGGTCGTGTCAAAGCCGATCACCGAGGTGCCACTCAGCTCGCCGAGCCGGTCATCGGCCATGTCGAAGACCCAGCCCAGTGCACCGCCCTCGCACCACCGGCCGAGCCGTTCGAAGAGACTGTTCTCGCCCGTCTTCGGCAGGTTCTGCCGCACGGTCGAGAACCGGCGTAGAGCCGGGGGCATCATGGCGACCGCCCTGACCGCATCGGCAATGGCGCGTTCGTCCGAAGGCATCAGCGGCAGCGCCGGGGTCTCGATGCAAGTGCGAACGAGTTGCTCCCAGAACTGGACGCGCGCCGGCGTCGGCTCGCGCTGCAGGGGATTGCAGCACGTGGGCTTGCCGGCTTCGAGCGTGAAGTAGCGCCCGCCGAGGGCTCGGATGGCGATCTCGCAGCCCCGGTCCAGGTCGAACAGCACGAGCCGCGGCGCCGGGTTCCACTTGCGGGTCAGCGTCAGCAGGAACATCTCCAGCGTGGTCTTGCCCACACCCGTCGAGCCGATGATCAGCGTGTTGCCGGGCAGCTTCTTGTCGGCCGAGTCCTCGCTTTCGGGACTGACGTGCAGGTTCAGGTAGAAGGGCTGGCCGGATGGCGTGCGCATCAGCGCCAGCGCTTCGCCCCAGGGATTGCCGTCGCGCTTGCCTCGCGCGAAGTTGTGGTCTGCGGCCAGCGCTGCGAACGCCCGCGACGACAGCTTCGCGTCACGAGGCCGCCATTGCCAGTTTCCCGGCATCTGCGCGAACCAGGCTGCATCGGCCACCAGGTCAACCGGAGACATCTGCAGGCTCGACGCTTCCCCGACTGCACCGATGGCCTGCGCGGCGCGGCGGCCGGCGTCGGCCACGTCTTCACCGAAGACGACCAGGCTGTAGTGGTACTCGCCCATGCAGAACTGGCCGTCGCCGAGTTCGTTCAGCGCCACGTCCATCTCGGCCACCTGGCTGGCCACCACGTCGTCGCTGGCGATCAGCTGGTCGCGCTGCAGTTCGAGTGCACGCATCGAATCGCGCCGCGGCAGGATCGAGAAGCTTTGGGTCTCGATGAACTCGCTCGATTCGTAAAGCAGCGCATTCAGGATGCCGGGCTGCACCGCGTCGGCGTACTCCTTGATGTCCACGAGGGCGGCATACCGGCAGACGTCGCCTTGTCGCAGTTCGAGCTTGTCGCCGCCAAAGGACAGGCGCGTCATCGGCAGCGTGCGGTACAGCGGCCCCGGTGTTGCCGGCACCGCACCCCAGCGGCCGTTGACGAGGTAGCCCAGGAACTCGCCCACTTCGGAGTAGGGCCGTCCACGGGCTAGCCGAGTGCCGAGAAGCTCTGGCCCGAAACCGCGCAGGACGCGGGACACCAGCGCTGAGCGTTCTTCCATCACGCGCAGCGCGTCGGCCTGCGCTGCCGCAATGGCTTCGCGGGAGCGCTGCGTCGATTGCAGCGCTCGGCTGACGCGCGAGACGCTGGGCCGGTACACGAGCGTGAGGTACAGCTCGTTGCTCATCATCCGGTGCCGGTCGAGCCTGGCCTGGTACGCGAGCGACAGATCGTGAGCGAAGCCCGCGTCGCGCGGGTGTTGGAGTTCGTCGCTGATCACCCGATGAAGCCGGTGCGTCCATACGGCCCACTGGCCGCCGGCAAGGTTGCGCAGCAGGCTGCACAGTGCTTCGTGCCTCTCGGCGATCAGGTGCTCGTCAGCGCACTCGAAAGGAACACCGTCGAGGCGCCACACGCGAAGGTAGTCGCCGCCGCGAGTCAACACATCGTGCGGGCTGACAAGCGAGGAGAACGGCACGAAGCGCGCCAATGGGTTCTCCGCGCGCGCCTGCTTCCAGTAGCGGGGCGAAGGCAGTGGCTGGCGGCGGGCGATTCCCGACGCGCCGCCATACGCTGCCGCAGCGACCCTAGACATGCCAAGCATCGCGCGCTCCGCGGTACAGGTTCGGCGTGTAGCTGCGCGCTCGCCAAAGGGACCGGTTGCGATCGTGCAACCGCAGCTTGGCGGCGACGAACATCTGCCGAAAGCGCTGATCGTCCTTGGACGTGACGTAGCGCATCCAGCCGAGTGTCGGGACCACGGCCACCAGCACTCCCAGCGCCACCCACCAGCTCACCAGGATGCCGCCCCACATGATGAGCAGCATCCCGGCGCCGAACAGGATCACGAGCGGCACGAGCGGGATGCCCAGCTTCATCGCCGGACGGGTCGCCCCCTTGTAGATCGCTTCGCCGAGCATCGCCGCACTCGCTGTCAGGTGACGATGTAGCTGGCGAAGGCGGCAGCGCCGCCGACCAGGGTGCCGCCGATCAGCACGTTGGCCACGTCGGCAAGCCGCGCTCCCTGGAAGATCATCTTGAAGCCGGCCCAGATGATCGCGATGGTGACGACCGCCACCGAGATCGTC
>Ga0315910_10004481_pt1 | contig 11673 bp, 9 predicted proteins | sample EdamamesoilMG_FD_204470 | JGI IMG/M metagenome (GOLD analysis project Ga0315910, IMG submission 204470) | Garden soil microbial communities collected in Santa Monica, California, United States - Edamame soil | ecosystem: Environmental > Terrestrial > Soil > Garden | place: USA: California...
GAGGGAGCCGACGGTGAAGCGCAGTACGGTCCGTTGGGTGAGCCCTACGTACTACCGGCTGATACTGTTTCTGGGGGAGATTGTACGCGCTGTGGCACCGTGCGTTGGGCGGATGGATTTCGCTCTACTTCGGGCTACGGGTTCGCGTGGACGATCCAAGTGGATTCGGAGGCACCGATGCAGAACCTGTTCAGCATGACCGTGGATTCAACCTTCCACGGCGGACCGCCCCACGCGCTACCCACTGAATTTGGCGCCGCAGTGGACGTCTTTCCGATGGCTGGCGGTTTTCTCGTGGCAACTTGTTCCGTAGCTGGTCTCGCGCGGCTCGATGCAGAGCTGAAAGAGACGGGCGCCTCAGTCATCCCAGTTCCAGCTGGTGCGAGTGTTACCTGCCCGGTTCAGGTCTTCTCGACGGAGGCGGGCTTGCTCACCGCGCTTTCGGATGATCGCGGCGTTCATCTCGCGCTGTTCGACGAAACCGGAACCGTCCTGCATGAAGTGCCCGTGTCGGCAGCACCCGTTCAGGGCGTCACGGCTCATTTTTCGAGAAACGGCGATCGCATTCTGGTCGTGATGCCGCTTGATTCGTCTTCGTTTTGGTACGGAGTCGTCGATCTGCAGGGGAACCTCTTGGACGAGGCGGGCACGTTTACTGATGAGAGGCTCGACGGGCGCACGGGTCTCGACATCACCACCCAGCGAGAGGGATGGGTGGTCGCGGCCTCCTACGACACCAGCCAAGCTGCGGGGTTCCTCGTGACCGGCATCTCTCAAGCTGGTCGCCTGTGGAAAGAACAGGACCTCGACGTTGGGCGGCACCCGTACCTCAACGGAATCACCGAAAGCGCCTACGGTGGAGTCTTGCTCGTCGGTTGGTGGGATACGGGGGGCCAATTTTCAGGGACCTACGCCGTGACGATTCTGATCGACGACAATCTCGAGACCGTCTACCACCACGATGAAGAGTTGCGCGACAGTCTCGGTCCGAGCCCAACTGTCATCGATGACCCCGAAAGAGATCTGGTCATATTGACCAACGCAGAGGGCAGGGAGCATGCGTTGGCGATTCAAGAGTACGGCTGTCTGGATTGAAGTTCTGGCAGCCACTTGGCCATGCGAGGCGCCCCCGCGCTCAGCATCCAACGCCTCGCCGGACACGAGCACCTGCAAACCACGCTCGGCTACATGCACTTGGCCCAAGGCGAAACCGAACGAGCCATCCGTCTCCTCGACCAGCCCGTCGAAGGGGTGGGCCAGCCCGCTCAGGAGCAAGCCAACGACAACCTAGCGGCAACGAGCCCATCCCAAGCCGCTCAGTAACCATGGAACCACAGACCCCAGCCCCCCAACCCCAAGCGCGAGCGCGAAGGCAGCGCGTGGGAACTCCACAAGCCACGGGGCTAGCGAGCGACGCGCAAACCCGCGATATGCTTGCTGGAACCCGGAGCAGGAGGCGCCTGGCCGCGCCGAAGGCGCGCCAAATAGAATATGAGCGGCGCGAGATTGGGGAGGGAGACGTCTCCCGACCATAGGTGGAGGCGCCGGGAATCTAACCCGCTCCCAGTCATCGCTCGGCCCGCTCACGCGCCGGACGCCTTCGAAAAAACGGAGCTGCGCTTCGAGCTCCGCCAAGCGCTGACCCGGAGATTGCGCGAGGGACGCTCGAATCAGGCTGCGGTCGACCCCTTGTTCGTCGTAGGCGGCGTTTAGCCGCGCATGGAGTTCTTTGTCAACGTCGTTCAAGAGGCTCCTCAGCGCCGTCGAGCCTTACCGGCGCTCCAGCAGCGCCTTCGCGAGGACTTGGTCGCTCTCGTCGCCTGGCCACTTGCCGAAGAAGGTGTCCAAATCGGGTCCCGTGCTCGCAAAGGTAGGCCCGCCAGCGCGGCGCTCGCGTATCGATGCAATGATTTCCTGATGGACGTGCGCGCGCTGTTCGTCATTGAGATCGTCGTTGCCATCGAACACTTGGTCGGCGGGCACGAGCTCGATCAGCGTGCCTTCGGGCAAGTCAGTGGGCTCGTCGAGCTTGAGTCGGCCATTTTCAACGCGGGCTTTGAAGGCATGCATCGCGTGTTTCTCTACCACATTGCCCTGAAGGCAGCGACTGGTGGAGGCGGTCGGGAAGGCCGATCTGCCGACGAACGTTGTTGAGCAGAGGCCCAGCCGCTGCGCCCCGCCGCGAGCGGGCACCGACCAGGCCGACACCCGCTCGCAGAGCGCTTCAGTGAGTGAGCTTGTAGAGCATGGCCACGATGCGATCGTAGTGACTGAGCACCTGGGCCGCGCCCGCGTCGCTGACGTAGCCCCAGCGAATGGCGGCCAGGATGCCGACGCGCACCTCGTTGGCACTGCCGGCCGCCGACTGATAGCGACTGCGCCGGGTACCCGGGTCGCTCAGCGCCCCTTCGCCCGTGTTGAGCACGCTGCTGTTGGCCGCGTCGGTGATCTGCCGAGCCAAGTTACGGTCGTGCTTCTTAATGCGAAGGACGATGGGCCTAAGCAGCTCGAGTGCTTCGAGCGCGAGGTTGAGGACATCAAGTTTCATCATCGGATGCTCCGTTTCTGAGCCCAGCGTGCGGGGCTCGTAAGAGCCGCCCCGCACGCTGGGCGAACCGGGAGCGCGCCGATGAACTGAAGCCCCGTCTCGAGCGGCGACAGCGCCCGAGCCGCCCTGCAGGCGCCAGTGCCAGCGGGAGCTGGCGCGCGCCTGCCCCAGTCACCGGTGGCAGCAGAGGTCACGGTCACGGGAGCCGGTCACGGTCACGGAAGCCGGTCACGGTCCCCGGTCACGGTCCCCGGTCACGGTCACGGAGTCCGGTCACGGCCACGAAGGCGTGCCTGACGCCGGCCGCGCTGAGGGCGGGCGCCCGCCAGGCACGTAGGCGTTCCGTAGCAACGCCAATACATGATCCGACCTGATGCTACTCGGCGGGCACTCGCCAGCGGTCGCTGAGGCGGTTGAAGAGGGTGTTGTCGAGCTGCCGGAGGTGGTCGCCGTGGTCTTTGGCTTCGGTGCCCTCGAACCCCATCAAGTGGAACGAACGAGCGTGTACTTCGGAGGACATGCGCAGGGCGCCGAGGCGTTCTTCATCGAGGTGCAGGACGCGGAGCAGGCCGAGCGCGTGGAGGACGGCGTCGGTGGTTTCGGTGGTGCTGGCGAAGTCGCCGGTTTGGATCGACGAGTGGGTGACGACCATGAGCTTGTCGTCGCTCATGGCTTGCTTGCCGAAGGCGATGAAGGGCTCGAGGCCGGCTTCACTGATGATGCGCGGGTACTTGTTCACGAGCCCGGTGTGGAGGCCGTCCGAGAGCAGCACCGCGTCGACGCGCGCGGCGTGGGCGTCGTTGCGGATGAGTTTTTGGATCGAGGCGTAGCCCGCGCTCCAGCCGCTGAGCGCGATGCGGCCGATCTTCAAGGGGGCGTTGGGGCAGAGTTCCTTGACGTAGCGCTGGGCCGAGGCCAGCAGCTGGTCGAAGGCTTCGGGGTAGTTGTAGCGATCGGCGTAGGGCTTCGTGCTCTCGCCGTGATTCATGATGAAGAGCGCCGCGTTCAAACGGTCGCGGCGCCAGGCCCGCTCGACCAAGAAGGGGTTGCCGTGGAAATGAAAGACCACGTCGAAGGAGTCAAAGCCTTCGAAGCATTCGCCGGGGGTGACCACCACGGTGCCGCGGCGGGTCGTCATTCGCTTGGGTTCGCTCGCGTGGGGCTTGGGGCGATCGCGTCCGTCGACGTGCACGGCGGCGGCCGTGAGTTCACGCGGCTCGGCGTGCTTCGCCAGCGCCTGGCCGCCGATGCGGCTGAAGGTCAGCAGGCCTACGGTGAGCAGGATCGTCGCGAATGACCGCATTGCCTCCATTGTTAAGGGAGTTTTGGGCGACCACGCAACGCTTAGTCGCGGAAAAAGCGCTATGATTGTACCGTCTTGCTCGAAACGGCCTCCGCGGAGGCACAGCATCCTCTATCGGCAAAAAATTCCATGGCTCGAAAATCCACTGCTGAGCACGCTGTCAGTGTCAGAAGCGTCCATCAGAAGCAGTTCGTGAAGGGGTGGCGATGAAGCTGATTCGTGTTGCGGCTTGCACCTTGAATCAGACGCCGCTCGCTTGGGACGACAATCGGCGCCACATCGCGAGCGCGATCGATCGCGCGCGGCAGGCGGGGGCGTCGCTTTTGTGTCTGCCGGAGCTGTGCATCACCGGCTATGGTTGTGAGGACGCGTTTTTGGCGTCCGCCACGCACGAGACGGCACTCGAGGTGTTGCTCGAGATGCTGCCGCAGACGCACGGGATGGCGGTGAGCGTCGGGTTGCCGATCCGCTACAACAAGGCCAACTACAACGCGTGCTGTCTGGTCGTCGACGGCGAGATTCGCGGCTTCGTCGCCAAACGCGCGTTGGCGGGCGACGGCATTCACTACGAGCCGCGCTGGTTCAAGCCTTGGCCACTCGGGCGCCGCACGACGCTGACGGTGGCCGGCGTGGAGTATCCGCTGGGAGACGTTCATTTCGACATCGGCGGCGTCAAGATCGGGTTCGAGATCTGCGAAGACGCCTGGGTGGCCAAGCGCCCGGGGCTCGAGCTGGCGCTCGAGGCGGTGGACATCATCTTGAACCCCAGCGCGAGCCACTTCGCCTTCGGGAAATATGCGGTGCGCGACCGGCTGGTGCTGGAAGGTTCACGAGCTTTCGGCGTGAGTTACGTGTACGCGAACCTGCTCGGAAATGAGGCGGGACGCGCCATTTACGATGGGGACGCGCTGATCGCGACGCAGGGCCAGATCGTGGCGCGGGCGACGCGTTTCGGGTTTTCCGATCTCGAACTGGTGACCGCGGTGGTCGACATCGACAACACGCGCAGCCGGCACAGCGGGTTGAGCGGCTTCAACCCGGATCTTAGCTCGGAGAACGCGCGGGTTCGGGTGCCTTTCGTGCTGCCGGCGGTCGAGCCCGACACCGAGCACGGGGGAGCCTGCGCCTGGGAGCAAGGGCCCCACGTCAAGGAAGAGGAGTTCACGCGCGCGACGGCATTGGCCTTGTTCGACTACCTGCGGAAGAGTCGCTCGCAAGGGTTCGTCGTTTCGCTGAGCGGCGGCGCGGACTCATCCGCGGTGGCCTGTTTGGTGCGCCTGATGGTGGCGTTGGGCGTGGCGGAGCTCACGCTGGCGGGCTTCGTGGCGCGGCTATCGCACGTGCGTGGCCTCGAAACGGCGAGCTCCGAGGGTGACCTCGTGCGCGCGCTGCTCACGACGGTGTACCAGTCGACGCGTAACAGCGGCGAGACGACGAGGACGGCGGCGCGCGAACTCAGCGCCGCGCTCGGGGCCACCCACTACGAGCTCGATGTCGACACGCTGGTGCAAGGCTACAGCGAGCTCTGCGAGCGAGCGATCGGAAGGGCGCTGGATTGGGCTCGGGATGATCTGGTGCTCCAGAACATTCAGGCGCGCGTGCGGGCGCCGAGCGTGTGGATGCTCGCCAACCTGAAGGGTGCGCTCTTGCTGTCGACCAGCAACCGCTCGGAGGCAGCCGTGGGCTACGCCACGATGGACGGCGACACGTCGGGAGGGCTCAGCCCGATCGCGGGCATCGACAAGGCGTATCTGCGCCGCTGGCTAGTCTGGCTCGAGCGCCTGGGGCCGCTCGGAGTCGGGCCGATCCCCGCCCTCAGCGCCGTGAACGCGCAAGCGCCCACCGCTGAGCTCCGGCCGACGGCTGCAGGTCAGACTGACGAAGCCGACCTCATGCCGTACGAGCTGCTCGACGCGATCGAGCGGGCCGCCATCCGAGACAAGCTGATGCCCGTGGACGTCTACCGCATGATGCGGAGTCAGTTCGCTCACTACACCCCAGATCAGCTCGTTGTCTGGGTCGAGCGCTTCTTTCGGTTGTGGTGCAGAAATCAATGGAAGCGCGAGCGCTACGCGCCGTCGTTTCACGTCGACGATGCCAACCTCGATCCGAAGACCTGGTGCCGCTTCCCGATTCTGTCAGGTGGCTTCGAGCGTGAGCTCGGCGTGTTGCACCGCTACGTCGCCGAAGAACACGCGCGCGGCCGCTAGCGACCGCGCGCGCCGGCAGTTCAGAAGCACTGCTTGATCACGTCGCCCGGCCCGGCGTAGAGCGGGGGGTCGAGGTTGTAGCAGGTCGGGTAGAGTTCGGTGCAATCCGCGGAGGTGCGGCAGTACGGGGTGCACTCGCCCTCCAAGCAACCCAAGCCGTCGGCACAATCGCCGTTCACCTCGCAGAGCGAGCCTTCATCGAGTCCGCCCGAAGCCGCGCAGTACGCAGCAACGTCCAGGTTGACGGGATCGTTGGCGACCGGCTGACACAGATAACCCTCTGGACAGGGTTTCACGTCGTCGGCTGCCGCGCGGTCCGCCAGTACGGGCTCACAGGGTGCATTGCAATAGAACCAGCCGGGGATCGGCTCGTTCGCGCTGCTCTGCGCCTGGAAGCAGTCGCCGATGACGCAGCTGTTGTCGCCTGCTTCGCCGCAGAACGGATCGCAGAAGCCGCCCACGCAGGAGCTGCCTCGAGCGCACTCCGCCAAGCTCTCGCAAGCGCCCCAAGCCGGCACCGTGCCTTCGGCAATGCATTCGGTCGCGCCCGTATCGAAGTCGGTGATCTTGCAGGCGTCGCCGCCGCCACAGCCGCACTCGGGAAACACCGAGCAGTCGAAGTCGCCGCTGTCACAGACGCCGCAACCGCCGAGTTCCCAATCTTCCAGGTACGCAGGCGGGCTGAATCCGAGACACGTCCCCTCCGCCTCGCAAGCATTCTCGTCGCCGACCTCGCAGAAGCGACGGCACGTCAAGTTGAGGTTGTCGCAGAAGTAGCCGGGAGCGCACGCGAAGGGGTCGGGCGAGCCGTCATCGTCGCAGGCGTCGCCCCGTACGCCTTCGCCATCACTCGCCACACAGACGGTGTGCGCCAGATTCCCAGCGTCATCGGCGTAGGCGTAGCAGGTGGAATCTGCGTCGCAGGCGGCGCCACCTTCCAGGGGTTCGGTGGGGTCGACGGGGTCGCACTCTTCGCTGCAGTAGCCGAACGCTTCGATCACCTCGTCACCGTCGTACACCTCGAGGCACGCGGCGTCGTCCCAGCCGCAGTCGTTGGATGAGGTGCAGTAGCGCTTGCAAATGCCACTGATGCAGCCGTGCCCGCGCGGGCAGTCGGCGTTGACGTCGCAGACGTGGTACGGCTCCTGCTCGCCGGCGGGGTTGCAGGCCGCGAGATCCGTGTCGACGTTGTACGAGCAGTTCTCAGTTGCACTGCAACCGCACAGGCTCACCACGTCGCATTCCCACCCGGGTTGGTCGGTGCAACCGCCGCTGCCGCCCGTCGTGGTGGTGCCACCGGTCGAGGTAGTGCCGCCGCTGGTGGTAGTGCCACCGGTCGCCAGCGAGCCACCCGCGCCGGCGCTTCCGCCCATCGAAGTCGAACTCGTGCCGCCCCCGCCCGCGCTGCCGCCCGACCCGCCGTCGCCGTTCGAACCGCCGCTGCCGCCGTTCGAACCCCCGGCACCGCCATCGGCGCCCGCTCCCGCACTTCCCCCGCTGGCGTCGTCGACCACCTCGAGGTCGTTGACGCCGGAGATGAGCTGACAGCCGACCGTCCACGCCCCCAAGAGGCTCACGATCGAAAGCACCCGTTTCATCAGAAGGTCCCCCGCACGGAGGCCTGCGCCAAACCCGGCACCCAGAGGGCGGACACCTGAGGGGTGTGCCCTGCCGGCGCGCGCGCCGGCGTTCGGGGCGATCGCGACAGCGCCGCGCTGGGCTGCTGCGGCTCCGAAAGGACCTCGTACAGGCCCCAGGCGCCAGCCGCGATGGCCACGCCAAAGCCGATGTTCGAGAACGTGGCGAACGACTTCGAACTGTCGATGTCGTCGCTGGCCTTGGGAGTGCAGATGTCGCCCTCGCAGTGCTCCTTCGCCGAGGAGGCCTTGCTGAGAGAGAGCAAGCCAGTGACGGTCCCGAGGACGGCGCCGGCTCCGGCAATGCCGAAGGCAATGTAGGCCCGCGTCCGATCGGGAGGCGCGCTCGGCTTCGCTGCGGCCTCCGGCGCTGGTGCCGCTTCTGCGGGCGGCGTTTGGTCCGCAGGCGCCGCCGTGTTCGCTTGTGCCACCAAGTTGACCGAGACCGTCGTGGAACCGCCCTCGTCGAGCTTGAAGCGTTGCTCGGCCGTTTGGTAGCCGGGAGCGGTGACCTGCACGACGTGCTCGCCCGGGTTGGTCTTGTAGGGTAACCCCACGGCAGCGGCGGGGAGCTGGGTCGCATCGACGAAAATGGAGGCTTGCGCCTCCTTGGGCCACACCTGGATCGTCGCCGATGGAATGCGGGTCGCGAGCTGGGCAGCCAGGGCCGAGGCCTCCTGACGTGCCTCGGCCATCACATTCGGTTCGCCGGCAGTGATGGGGAGGTTCGCGACTTCGATGGCCATGGCGCGCGCCTCGACCAGTTTGCCGAGGGCGGAGAAGGTCTTAGCGACTTCGATGCCGGTGGTTGGCACCCTCATGATGTCGTGCGCGGCTTGGTACCGCTGCAGCGCCCCGGCATTGTCCTGCGCAGCGCGCAGCCGATCGCCATCATCCATCAGGCTGCGCGCGGTCTCTTTCTCGGCGTCGGTGGGAGCGGCTCCCGCCGAGCTTGCCAAGAACAGACACCCCGCGAAAGCCAGAGCGCGCAGCGGCGCGCTGAGGTGCAGGCGTGTCTCAAAAGCCGCGGTACTTCTCGCGCGGCGCCGTGGGTGGGGTTTGTGTGGGCTTGGGCGGTGCGGAGGCTTGGTCATTGCTAGTCGAAGTGCTCGTAGAGGTGCTGGTGGTCTTGGGTCCAGAAGCGCTCGATTTCGCCGGAGGAGCCAGCGCGGTAGACTTGGTTCCCAGCGGTAGCGTCGGCGCCTTGCCGCGCGCCGGTGGGGCTTCGGGGGGCACGGCCGAGGGGTTGCTCGCTGGTGCGGTGGACGTTGCGCCGAGCGTACTCGAGGCCGGCGTCGGAGGTTCGGGCCGGAGCGCTTGCGTTTGAGGCGGGGTCTGCGGAGCCGGTTCGGGCGTGCTGCTCGCTGGCTGTCCGGCTGGCGCTTCGTTGCTGCGCTCGGCGGACCAATAGCGCGATGCCGCAAAGACGCCGCCCGCCAGCACGACCACGCCCAAGAGCGCGCCGACGGCGACGATGCCCGAGCGGGTCGTCGGCAAGTCGTGCACGTTGACCGTGGTCCCAATCTCCGTTGGCGGTCGCTGCGCTTCCGGGTTCGTGTCCGTACTCGCGCCCGGACCGATCCTCACCGTACCCGTACCCGTATAAACACCACCCGTGGTGGCCCGCACGACGCCCGGCAGGGAACCCGATGTGATGGGCAAACCGCTGGGGAACGCGGAGAGCCGCTGCAGGAAGCGTGCGAGCTCCGCCGCGAACTCTTTCACCGTCGCGAAGCGCGCGTTGCGGTCGGTGGCGAGGGCACGTGCGATGAACCCATCGAGCTCGGGACTGATCGGAGCGAGCTGACTCGCGGGCGTGAACATGCCCCGATTCACGGCGAGACACAGATCGCCGTAGGTCGTGCCGTCGAACGGCAGCCGCCCGGTGAGCATGCGGTAGAGCACGATGCCCAAGGCCCAAATGTCGGTTCGATGATCCGCTTGTTTTCCTTCGAAGAGTTGCTCGGGGCTCATGTAGTGCGCCGTGCCGATGACGCCGCCCGTGTGGGTGAGGCGCTGCAGCTCCGGATCTTGCGTGGCGCGCGCGATGCCGAAATCGAGGATTTTGACGAAAGGTCGATCGCCGGCGAGCAGGAAGATGTTCTCGGGCTTGATGTCGCGATGGACCAAGCCCATGGCGTGCGCGGTGCCGAGCCCGGCGCACACCTGGTCGAGGATGAAGTACGCTTCTTCGATGCTGAGCGTTTTTCGGCGCTCGAGGAGCTGGCCCAGATCTTCACCGTCGAGCAATTCCATGACGATGTAAGGTTGTGAGAGCTCGGTGAGCGTCACTCCTTGGTCGAGGACCTGGACCACGTGCGGGCTCTTCACCTGAGCGACCAAGTGCGCCTCTCGATCGAAACGACTTCGTGCCGCCGTGTTGTTCAGCATCGTTACCGACAGGAACTTCACTGCGACCTGCGTGCGCAGCCGGAGGTGATCGGCGACCCAGACGCTCCCCATCCCGCCTGAACCGAGCAGTCGGACGAGCCGCAGGTACTCTGCTACTTGGTCGCCCGACTTGAACATAACCTCGAGAGAATTCACCGGGATCGTTAACGTTGCAAGCACGAACGGAGGCGCCCTGCCTAGGCGCGCGTTTTCGTTGAACGCCTGCTTTCTCAGCGATGCACGACGAACGTGGTGGCGGGCCCTTTGCTCGGCACCCAGCGCACGCCGTGCCAGCCCGCTGGAACCTCAGGCTCGGTGAATCCGAACAGCCAGCGGCCGTCGATCGGCGAAACATTCACACAACCCGCGCTCTTGAGCTTGCCCCAATCGTCGTGCCAATAGGCTCCGTGCAGCGCGTGGGGGCCGCTGAAGTTCTGCGTCCACGGCACATCCGAGTGGATGTACTCGCCGGGGGCTTCCATCGTTGCCGTCGCGAACTTGCCGCTGATGGGGAACGTTCCGGTGGGTGTCGAGGCGGTTTCGAGCGGGTCCTTGCCGGGCACTGGGGTTCCACCGCGACCTGGCGAGATCAGGGTGACGTACACGGGCGTGTTGCCCTCGTAGGCGATCAGCCATCCCCCCCAAACGCTCGCTTCCATCCACGTCGCGCGACCGCCCTTGGGCAGACCCGTGCGATCGGCGCTGCCGACCTCGGTGCCCCACGGTGTTTTGGCGCTCGGCTGCGGCACGACCGCTTCGCTCTTCTTGATGAAGAGGGTAGACCCTGCCACGCCTAGGTACTCGTCGTCGTCCACGCGCACGGATTCGCCGGAGAGCTCGACATGGCTCAAGCGAGCGAAGCTCTTGCCGTTCGGTGCGAAGCTGCCGTCGCTCGCGCGGGCATATTGCGGTCGATCGCTGCCGCGAAAGAATGCCAGGGGCAGCTTGGCATCTTTGCCGAGCTCGACGCCCTGGAAGGTCACCTGCACGTAGGGTTTTACCAGGTTCTTGGGCACCCAGGTCATGTCGGCCGCGAGCAGGTAGGTGCCGTCGTCGCGCGTGAGCTCCGACGAATACGCGACCGTCGATTGCGGCAATAGCCGCGTGCGCCCCTCGTACACGGTCTGCGGCAACGTCACGAGTCCGAACGGATCGCGGTCGAGTCGCGCGAGCAGAGCGCTCTGGTCTGGCACCTGGGTCGTAACGCTCGCCGGCGCGAGCACGGCCTTGCCCGAGCCCGCGTTGGGATCTTTGGGCGCCAAGTTCGGGAGCCGCGTATAACGCGGAAGACCCCGGGACTCACCGTACACATGGGGCCAGGCCGTGCGCAGGTTCGGCGCGTGGGGAGCGAGCGCCCGCAACACTGGGTCGTTCGCGTCCAAGGTCGCGCGTTTACCGTCGACACACACGAAGCCGCGGGGCTCGATGGCGTACCAGGTTTCGCAGCCGGGGCCGTAGAACACCTGCTCGCTGCGGAGCGCCGCAGAGCCGCCAGTCCACAGGTAGCCGATCCACTGGAGCTCGGCCGACGGGAAGTCGCGGATCCATACGAAGCGGGACTTCGCGTACACGCGAGGGCCGGGC
>Ga0315910_10004482_pt1 | contig 11670 bp, 9 predicted proteins | sample EdamamesoilMG_FD_204470 | JGI IMG/M metagenome (GOLD analysis project Ga0315910, IMG submission 204470) | Garden soil microbial communities collected in Santa Monica, California, United States - Edamame soil | ecosystem: Environmental > Terrestrial > Soil > Garden | place: USA: California...
TGCGCTCCGGTCATCGCAGGCGCCGACGCTCCCGGAGCGCACGCCAGCATGAGCGGAAGCATGGCCCAGCGCGCCATCAACCGCTGTTCGCCGCGCGACTGGCTCCGCGCCCGTCCGCGGCCAGCAGCCGCGCGATCGCATCGGCATCCGCCGCCGTCCGCGGCGTATACACCACCAGCCCGAGCCCCGGCAGCCCGTCGACCGTCAGCGACGAATACTCGAGCGCCAGCGGCCCCGCGATCGCGTGCTCGAGCCGCTTCGTGCCAGTCCCGTAGCTGCGCAGCTCGTGGTCCGCCCACATGCGGCGGAAGTCCTCGCTAGCGGCCGAGAGCTCTGCCGCCAGTGCCGCCGCCTCCGGGGGCCGACCCGTGCGCACCGCGTCCACGCGGAACGCCGCCAGCGCGAAGCGGGCGTCTGACTCCCAGTCGGGCAGGCGCCGCTTTCGCTCTGGGTCGAGGAAGAGGCATTTGAGCACGTTGCGCTCGTGCGGCGGCATCGCTCCGTAGTCCATGAACACCGCAGCAGCCGCCGCATTCCAGGCCAGCACGTCCCAGCACGCCGTCTTCACCAAGGCCGGGCTCAGCGGCAATGCCTCCAGCAACCGCTGCATGGCCGCGGGCACCTCCGGCGTCTGCGCAGGCTCGAGCGGCGGCGGACGTTGCTGCGCCAGCAAGAACAGCACTTCACGCTCCTCGGCGCTGAGCTGGAGCGCGCGCGACAACCGCTCCAGCACCTCATCCGATGGCGGCCCGCCGCGCCCCTGCTCCAGCCACGTGTACCAGGTGACACTCACCCCTGCCCGCGCCGCCACCTCTTCGCGCCGCAACCCCGGCGTGCGCCGCCGCGCGGGCGCTCCGGTACCTGGCGCCAGGCGCGCCCGCCGGTCCCGCAAGAAGTCACCCAGGGTCAACGCCGAGCCCGGCAGAGTGTTAGCGGCCATACCCGTATACGCTCCCGACTTCTCGAGCCCGCGGGCGCGCAGAATAACCCGTGCTCCCCATCACACTCATCGGGAGAACCACCATGCGTGTTTTCGTCACAGGCGCCACGGGCTTCATCGGTACCGCCATCGTGCAAGAGCTCCGCAGCGCGGGCCACCAGGTCCTCGGCCTCGCCCGGAGCGACGCCGCGGCCCAAACCCTGACACGCCTCGGCGTCGAAGCCCACCGCGGCGATCTCGAGGACCTCCAGAGCCTCGCCGCCGGCGCCCGAGCGGCCGACGGCGTGATCCACACCGCCTTCATCCACGACTTCGACGCCTACGCCCAGGCCGCCGAGACCGACCGCCAGGCGATCGCAGCGCTCGCCAGCGCGCTCGAAGGCACCCACAAGCCCCTCGTCGCCCCCTCCGGCACCTTGCTGCTGCCCTCCGGCCGCCTCGCCACCGAACGCGACGAGCCGCCCCGCGATCGTGCCATCGCTGCTCGCGTGGCCTCCGAGCAAACCCTGCTCGCCGCCGCTCAGCAAGACGTGCGCGCCTGCCTCATCCGCCTCGCCCCGAGCGTCCACGGCGTCGGCGACAAGGGCTTCATCCCCATGCTCATCGAGGTCGCCCGCCGCAGCGGCGTCTCCGCCCACGTCGGCGATGGCTCCAACCGCTGGCCTGCGGTCCACCGCCTGGACGCCGCCCGCCTCTTCCGCCTCGCCCTCGAGAAGGCGCCGCCCGGCACGATCCTCCACGGCGTCGCCGAGGAAGGCGTCCCCCTGCGCTCCATCGCCGAGACCATCGCCCAGGCCCTGCGCGTCCCTGTGCGCGCCATCCCGCTCGAAGGAGCCCGAGCACACTTCGGCTGGATGTCCCTCTTCCTCGCCAACGACAACCCCACCTCCAGCGCTCACACGAGAGCCCTGCTCGACTGGCACCCCCGGGGCCCCGATCTGCTCTCCGACATGCGCCAGAGCTACTTCGCCTGACCCTCGAACACCAAGGCGTTTGGGCTCAGGCGCCCTTCACGGCTCGACGCAGATCAGGTAGGCGCCGTCTGCGCACGAGCCGGTGGCTCCGCGCGCCCAGAACTGAGACTGGGTGACACCGAGCCTGCCGACGTACCCTTGCTGGTTCTGATCGAGCCAATCGCCACAGTTGGACTCGACCTCACCCAACGCATCCATGCGTTGCGACCCGCTCCAGACGAAGATCGAGAACTGGTCGATGCGGAGGTAGCTGCCGTCAGCCGTTTGCCAGAGCCCGGTCTCCAGGTGTGAAAAGCTGGGCGCCTGGGACGCCTCGATCAGACGTGCGCCCGTGCCGACGATCTCGCCGTCGGGGCGCACGTAGTCTGCGCTGGGGTCGATCGAATCCGAAGCGGCGCGATCGCTGTAAGCGACCAGCGCGACGGCGCTGGTGACGCCGCTCGGCCGCTCCGCTTGGCAGGCCTCGTCCGGGCTGAGCCCACCCGGAAAAAATTGCGTGTTGCTCAGCCAGATGCGCTTGCCGGCTCGGGGTGTGCGCAACAGGGGTCCCGTGGCGGAATTGCCGAGACAGACGACGCGGCGGGGCACGGCCGGGTCACACGGGTTGGCCCCGCTGATGGGGAGTGACCCCGTCCCCATCCAGGCACCGGGGCCTTCGGTGAACGGATTGCCTTCCGTCAGCTCCGCGCTGGTAGAGCTCCAGTTGTCACAATGAAGGCCCAGCGCTCCGTCTGCCAGAGTGCCGCTCATGTGAGCATCGCCAGTGACGAGCTCGCCGAGCTCCGTGTACGCGACGGTGTTGTAAACGATGCCCTCGTTCACGATCTCCTCGCGGGTGTCCCCGAAAGGGCGCCCGTCCATACGCACCCAGCCGCGCGCCGTGCCGAGCCGGTCAGCAAAGTGGCTGGTCGCATCGGAGATGGCGGCGATGAAGCCGTCTCCAGCCGGGTTGAGGCCGGCGGCGCTCGCGAGCCGATTGCAGGCGGCATCGTAGGGTGCCACGCCGCCGAGAACGGGCGAGAGCCCCTCCGAGGAGATGAACACCAGGTTGTTCGCCGGCGTGAAGAACGCCACGGGCACGATCCGCTCGACGCTCTGGTTTGGGAACGACGCGAGCCGGCAGTCCCCCGCGAGCGGCTCGCATTCGTCCGCGCGCCACCCTCCAAACATCTCACCCGAAACGGGCGTCGCCACGAGCTGCACCTCCTCCTCCCGTTCGAACGGCGCCCGGCAGACGTCACCACAATCGATACCGGGCGGCACCGACGTGACACGCCCAGCACCCTGCTTTCGAACCTCGAGCCATGGCAGCGCGACGCCGTTGACCGTCAGCCGTGTTTCGCCGTCGAACCAGGCGAGCCGCAAGGTACGCCGAACGGTCCCGCTCTGTGAGGGTCGATACGTCACCTGGAAGGTGCATGACCCACCGGCGACGAGGCGCGCTCCACAGCCGTCTAGCACCGTGAAGTCAACCAGCGGCGCCGCAGCGTCCTCGGACAGCGTCAGTCCCGTGAGGTCGACGGCGCGTTGGTTGGTGATCACCCACGCCACCGGCGAGGAGGGCGTCCCCACCGGTATCGATCCGAGAAACACGGCTTCGGGCATCGCGACGACGCCGAGCGGGCTCTCGGGCGACGCCGCGGACGCGACGCCATCGTTCGCAGCCGCGCTCGCCTCTGGGGTCGCTGCCGAGTCGGGCAACGCTGGCGTGTTCGCCCCCGGCAGCGCCGACGCTCCGCCGCTTCCGCCCGCGCTCGAGCCGTCGCCGGCCGAGACGGTGCGCCCGTCGATCGAGCAGGCCACGCTCAGCCAAAGGCTCCACACGAGCATGGCGTTCGAACGGCACCATGACGAAACGGGGATTGCCATAGGGTCCCTCACGAGGTGCCGAGCATAGTGGGCTGCCGCTCAACGGACGAGAATGGCGAGTGAGTGGCGCAGCGAACATTGTTATGCTCTCGGGGTGGCGATGGTGTGGGGCGTTCGCAGTGGTGAGACCGTTTGTTGGCCGGCCGTGTGCGCGGCCGCGCTCGCGCTTCTCGGCGGATGCGCGATCGACGCGCGAGAGACGCGCGCCAGCGGGCCGAGTCTGCCTGGCCCCAATCCAGCGGAAATGTCGCGCCCGAACGCAGCCGGCAGTCAGAACGCGGGCGGCAGCGAGAACGCGGTCGGCGCCGCTGCAACGCCTTTGCCCGGCGATGCAGCATCCGGCAATGCAGCATCCGGTGATGGCTCGATGCCCGTCGCGGCCACGCTCTCGGCCGAGCCCGCGCTCGATCTGGGCGCCGCCGAAGTCGCGCAGTCGGGTAACACGCTCATCTGGACGGTCGAGCGACGCGGCGCCATCACGCAGGCGCTCCCGGTCCTGACCCACTCGAACGCCGCCGACTTCGAGGTCATCGGCGATTGTGCCACGCTCGGGACGCAGGGCTCCTGCGCGCTGTCCGTTCAATTCACGCCCCAGACGGGCGGTGTGCGCACGTCGCGGCTGGAGCTCGCTCTCGAGGACGGCCGCATCGGCGTCGATCTCACCGGCAACGCACAGGTTCGGCTGACGCTCGTTCGAGCCGGTGGCGGGCAAGGCAGCATCCGCTCAGCCATGTCCGACGCGATCGATTGCGGCGAGCGCTGCACGGCCCTGTTTGACGCCGGCGCGCGCATCGCCCTCGATGCGAGCACGCGGAACGGCGATGGCAGCTTTCTGTCGGCGTGGCAGGGCGCCGAGTGCGAGGGCCCGAGCCAGCGCTGCACGGTGCTGATGGACGCGACCAAGACGGTCGAGGCGACGTTCTCGCCCATGCGTGAGAACCTCGTGTTCGTTTCCTCCGAGCCCTATGCGCCCAACCTCGGGGGCGTCGCGCCGTACGACGCCGCGTGCAACGAGCAGGCGAGCGCCGCCGGCATCAACGATGCGACGGGCGACGCCTATTTCGCCGGCATGGGTGGCGCGGGCGTCAGCCTTCGGGACCGCCTGCTCGCCGCCCCCGTCACGGGTTGGACTCGCCTCGACGGGCTGCCGTTTGCGCTCGACGTCGACTCGCTGTTCGACGGCCAGATCCTCCATCCCGTGCGCTACACCGAGCGCGGCGAAACACGCTCCGTATCCGTGATGATCGGCGCAGACTCCGACGGTAGCGACAACGGCGCCAACTGCGATGCTTGGTCGAGCGCCACGGCCGATGCGACACTGCTCGCGGGCAGCAGCGTCGGGGGGCCGTACACCTGGCAGATCTCCTACGCCGGCGGTTGTGACTTCTCCCCGCTGCACTTGCTCTGCTTCGGTCGCAACGGCACCGCGCCTCCAGCGCCCATTCGGCGCACGGGGAAGCTGATCTGGCTCAGCGACGAAGAGTTCCTGCCGGGCAGCGGCAGCCCCGACGAGGTCTGCCAGCGCTCCATGCCCGCCGGCGTCAGCTCGGCGCTCGCGTTCCTGGCCACCACCGAGCGCGCCGCCGCAGCGGTGCTCGATCCGGCCGCTCTGTATGTGCGTCCCGATGGGCAAGCAGTGGGCACCGGCGAGCAGCTCGCCCTGCGCCAGCCCCTCACGGGCATCTGGCAGCTGGCGGACGGAAGCTACGTCACCTTCGAGCAAGGCTTCACCACGTGGACGGGGCACTCCGAGCGCACCGAGCCGGGCCAGGCCACATCCAACTGCGACAACTGGCAGTCCACGAGCGGGTCTGGCTGGGTCGGCTTCGCCACCGCCGCCGGCGATGACTTCTGGTTCATCGGCTCACAGCCGTGCGCGGCTGCAAACCACCTGTACTGCGTGGAACCCTGAGCGCTACGCGAGGTCACCCGCCGCCGAGAACGAACGAGTGCCGCCTCGCGCTCAGCGCGCCAGCACCCACGAGCCCACGACGCCGCGGAAGACGTCGAACGATTCACTGAGCTCGACAGCCTCGGCAGGATCGTCCGCGGAGGTCGGCGCTGGCGTGGACGAGAAGAAGCGCACGACACCGGTGTAGACGTTGCAGTCCTCGGACGCTTCGGTGGAGGGCACGTCCGCGGGGGTGCAAAACGGGCTGAGAGCGTCGGGGGCGACCCAGGCCGTGGCGATGTCGAGGCGCCTCTCCGTATGGCCGGCGATGAGCCAGTCGCTCGGGACCTCGAGTGTCCCCTGCAGCTCTTCGAGCGGGACGCGGCTGTCTGCCACCCAGATGGACTCGATGTTGCCGTCGTAACCGACGGCGACGAGCTCGCTCGCGACATCATCGGCGAGCCGACCGTCTGCAGACTCGATCCGGAGCTGGATGGGGACCTGCCGGAAGGGCACGCAATGGCCCTCTCCGCGCGGGGGGTCGTCGACCACCGAGGTGTCCCCCACAACGCTCGCCGCGATGCTGAGCGTGGTCGTCGTGCCGTCGTGCCACGTGAGGGTGCCGGACCCCTGCTCGTTGAAGATGGAGAGCATGTCGAGGGCCGAGAACCCGGTCCCGCGCGTGTCGTCCAGCGGGGTGTCGGCGAGGAATTCCGGCGATGTCGAGCAGCTATCCGTCTCCGAACGATTGAACGGCGGCGGCTGGCCCGAGGCTGGAGGCGCGTCTTCGCCCGGCAGGAGTGGCTCGCTCGATGCCATCGGCTCGTCCGGCGTTGGCTCTTCGCGAGGCTCGTCCCCGGGAACCGGCGCGCCTGCCCGCTCGACCGAGTCGGCATCTCCCGAGCAGCCGAGCTGGAAAATCGAGAGCACCCCGCATACCAACCAAGAGCCGCGACCTCGCATCGTTCCCTGAGTAGCCTGCCTCATCCCCCCATGGACGCGAGAAAGCGCACGATACGACGATGAGCGGCGAGAGGACGCCTTCCTTTCGTCCCTTTTCGATACCTTTCGAGCAAATCTGCAACTCACGCCCTCGAGTTTCAGCTCAGGGCCGAGCGCCCTGCGGGTCGGCGCACACGACCAGGGAGGACGACACATAGCCCCACGCGCTTTGCAGCGCCGCCTGGTCGTGCTCGAAGCGCTGCTCGAGCTCGGGGCTCCACCCCTGCAAACGAGCCTCCAGATAGCGCTCCAGCTGCTGGCGTTGCCGAGCCGTGACCGCGAGCTCCTGTTTCAGGAGGGCGATCTCGGCGCGAGTCTGAGCGGACTCACCCGGCTCCGCCCCGCAGTCTTGCGTGCGCTCGATCTGCCCTTCGAGCCGCTGCTCCTTCTCGACCAGCCGGGTCACATCCTGGCTGAGCTCGATCGCGCGAGGAGCCGCGGTCGCGGCGTCGTTGGCGAGGCCGGGAGCGGGCCGCTCGGGCGTGGCGGGCGTGGGACTCGCGGGTGAGCTCGACGCTGCGAGCGCCCCGCGGGGAGCGCGAGCGTAGGGCGCGCCGATGCTCGGGCTGCAGGCGCCGACGGCGGCTAGCATGGCCAGCGCGAGCCACGGCTGGAGCGACCCGAAGCGACCCGGCGACGGTCCCTCGCTCGACGCGCAGAGCCGCGCCACGCGCACGAGGATGATGCTCCCTGCACGCGCCATCGCCACCGAGGGGACAAAACGCGCGCCGCTGACCCAGCTCGCCACCAGCGTCAGCGTGCGGGCCAGGCCGAGCGAGTTGCCCGTGAGCTCGACGGCGCGATCATCGGCGGCGAGCTCCGCCGTTTCCTGCAGCTGCGCCCGGAGCTTGCGGTTGAGCGGCTGAAACCACAGCAGCGCCTGCAGCAGCAGCGCAGCACTCAGCCACAGCCCGTCGCGCCGCTCGATGTGTGCGAGCTCGTGCGCGAGCACGGCCTCGAGCGCCTCTCGATCGAGCTCCAGGGCGCGCGCGGGCAAACAGATCTCGCGCGCGTTCAGCACGAACGGAGTGTTGACTGCCGTGCAGTGGCTGAGCCGAACGGAACCCCGAATGCCGGCACGCTGCGCCAAGCGCTCCAGCACCTCCAGCCACGCGGCGTCGGTGACTGTCGTGCGCGACTCGAGCCCGCGGCGCTGCCGGACCGCAGCTCGCGCGAGCAGCAGCAGAGCCACGAACGCCACCGCCGCCCAGCACGCGACGAACGCCATGAACCCAAACCCCGACGGCTGCGCGGCCTCGGCAGCGCGCGGAGCGCTCGAGCTCAGGAGCGCGCTCGCCAGCGGCTGCCCCGCGAGCCGCGGCAGCTCCGGTCCCCAGGCGTCCCCCATGGAGCTCGGCTGCAGGAGCGACCATTCCCAGCAGCGGCACCAGGCGGGAGCGAGAGCGCAGGAAGCGAACGGCCCGAGCAGCGCTGCTCGCCACAGCGCGTGGCGAGCCGCCGACGATAACCAGAGATGGATCCGCGTCAGCAGCAGCGCGGCCACGACCCACGCCGTGCTGTGCGCGAGATAGGTGAGCAGCACCCCCAGACCCGCGTCGATGCCGAACAAAACCAGGTGGATCAAGACTCGTCCTTCCCTGCCTTGCGCGCGATGAGCTCTTGCATCATCGCGAGGTCCTCCGCGCTGACGTCCTCGGACTCGAGCAGCTGACACACCAGCGCCGGAACGCTACCGCCGAAAAACGAACGCGTGATGCGATCGAGCACGCCGCCCGTTGCCTGCTCACGGCTCACTCGGGCGCGATAGACGAACTGCCGGCCTCGCTCGCTATGCTCGACCCAGCCATCCTTCTCGAGCCGCCGCAGCACGGTGGCGACCGTGGTCGGCGCGAGCTCGCGACCGCTGCGCACGACCTCGCCGAGCACCTCGGCCACGCTGCCCTCGCCCAGGCTCCACAGCGCCCGGACGATAGCCAACTGCAGGTCACTCAGCTGCTTCAGCGTCACGACTACACTTGTCGTTGATCCGCGAGCCCGCGTCAACTACAGACGTAGTCCAGTCTCCGGAGCGGCGACTCGCCGTGGGTTGCAGGCGATCAGCAACACGCGCTGCACCGACGTCGCATACGTCTGCCCGCCGTACGCGCTGACTCCGCGCCCCAGGCTGCCCAGACCCTGCGTTTCGTAGCTGCCATCGCACAGCGCGACCGCCTTCTCGTGACAGCTGCCATCCTGCGTCGCCCGCTGGTTGCACGTGATCTCGTACTGACGCCGCCCATCCGGCGTGGCGCCGAGCGGTGTGACGTTCACGCGGGTACACGCGCACAGCAACGCGAGACCGACCGAAAACCCATGTCTCGACACCACGACTACAGTTGTAGTCCTATTCTGAGCGACGTCAACTACAAATGTAGTCCAAGCCGTCGAGACCGCTCGGGCTCGCCCAGAGCGTCTGCAATCGGGGCGACGAGTCCCCCGCGGCGCGCTCGGTCGCCGGCGCCTGGACCCTGCCCGGCGCCGGCTCGGCGACGTCCTCGAGCCGGGGTCCGCTCAGAGCGCGAGCTCGACCATGTGCGACGCCAGCCCCTGCACCGCAAACCGCCCGAGGGCGTTGCCATCGACCAGCTCGTACGCCGTGGTGCGCGCGTAGTCGGCGCTGGGCATCAGGATGAAGGAGCGCCCGCCGACGTGCACGTCGTTGTAGCCGCCGGGCTTGAACTCGAGCCCCTCGACGGGGGAGCCCGTGCCCGCGCGCAGGTCGACGTTCCAGAGCCGCCAGTTCGAGCTCTCACCCAGCTCGGAGGGGTCGGTCTCGCCGTCGATCGTCGCACGCTCGTCGTGGAAGATGTCGGCCAGAGCTCTTCCATCCCCGAGGTAGCGCAGCACGGCCCCTTCTCGCCCCTCGGCGACGTCGGCGTAGCGGAGCTGCCAGGTGGGGTCGAACGCCTCCTCTCCGGCGGGGACGCGCAGCGAGCAGCTCTGCGGCGCGCCTTTGACCAGCGTCTCCATCGGGCTCCAGACGTGGTTGCTGAAATACAAGTCGCCGGCTTCGTCCTCGAACGGCGCGCTGTAGATCGCGGGGCAGCGTGTCTCTTCGACGACCCGCAGGATCTGATCGCTCGTGGTGTCGTACACGGCGAGCTGCTGCGGCACGCTGGAGAACTCGAATGTATCAAAGTTCGCCCACGAGAACAGGATGAACAGGCGATCGCCTCGCAGGTGCGCGGGGCTCGCCTGCAGCTCGAGCTCGGGCGCGGCGGCGACGGGCAGCGGAATCTCTCCGACGATCTGCATCGTCGTCGGGTTCCAGACGATGAGGCTGCCGTCGGCCGGGTTGGAGAAGTAGGCCTTGGTGGGGCTCACCATGGTGTTGCCCCAGGGGGCGATCGACCAGTACGGCATGCCATAGTTCGCGAAGCTCAGCTGCGCCTCCAGCGTCAGCGTGCCGTCTGCAGACACAGAGAAGCGATCGATGATCGGTTGCTCGCCATCCATCACGAACAACCACTCGCCCACGGTGCCGACCGATGCGCGGCCGTTGTACTCGCGCGCCGCGTCGAGATCGATCTCGCCCACATCGAGCGAAGGCAGCACGCGCACGTAGCTCGTGGACGATGGGGAGTCGGCGCTGAAGAGCTGGGTCGCGATCGCGTACAGCGGCCCCGCGCTGGGCGCCACGGGCTCGGGCTGCTCCGAGCCCGGGTCGGTTGACGCGGTGCCCGCGCCTGCCGCAGCGCCGGCGCTCGGAAGGGCCTCTTCGACCGCAGTCGCTTCGCCGACCATCCGGGTGGTGTCTTCACCCCCGCATGCCGCTGCAACCAGCGCACCGAGGCTCGCCAGCGCCAGAAGCCGTCGATGGCCCGACGGGTGCCGAGGCGTGAGCGTGAAGAATGTGAAAGCTAGAGTCCGAGGCTGCCGCATATCAGTTCCGTTGCCGTGCCCCCGCGGGGGTAATTCGGGCTCCGGACGATGCCTCAGGCCGCTCTTTGCCGGTCGATAGCACGAGCGCCGCGAGCGTTCGAGCGCAAACGCACCGGCAGTGCGAAAGCCGCTGACGCAACGATCGTGCAACACTCGGCTCCCGGGCGTCGCGCCCCTCGCCCGGCTCAGAATGAATCGAACCAGCGGCGCACCTCGGGCAGGGTCTCGTGCCAGGTCCTCAGATGGTCGGGTCCGATCCAGTCGACCAGCTCGATGTCGTTGCACGCCCCGAGTCGAGCGAGCGCCTCCAGAGCCAGGTCGTAGGGCACCTCGTCATCGTCGATCATGTGGATCATGCGAATGGGTGACTCGAGGCAGACGTCGTCGCGCGCGTTCTCGCGGAGGCGCGCGCGGATCGGCGAGCACGCGTCACCGGCCTCCGCCAGGAAGGCCGGCGTCAGCAGCTCGGCGCTGCTGCCGGGCAAGCCGGCGATGACCTCCTCGTAGGTAGAGCTCATGTCGAACAACTCATCGAGCGCGGTCGCGTAGGGGGCGGCGAAGGCCTCGGACGGGTGCCCGTAGATGTCGCCGTAGACGTCCTCGTAGCTGATCAAGATGTCTGCGGGGTACACTTGCAGGTAGCTGCTACCCACCTGATCGATCAGCCAAGCGAACCACGCCTCGGGGTTCGCGATCACACCCCCCAGCGAGGTGGCGGCGATCTCCACTCCGGCCGCCTCCGCCTCCGCCGCGAACGAGAGGGCGGTGTGGCTGCCCTGCGAGTAACCCGTGTTGAAGAGGCGACCGTCGGCTCGGCTCTGGTATAGCGAGCTCGCGCGCACCGCCGTCAACATGTCGAGCGTGGAGTGGGCCACGCTGTCCGCGTGCAGGTAGCGATGCCGCGGCGCACCGCTATCACCAAACCCCGTCAGATCGGGCGCGAGGAAGACATACCCGTGCCCCGCGAAGACCACCATGGCGGAAGGTCCATCAAACACCTCGTCCACGTCGGGGTTGCTCGGTGTGTCCACCCGCGTCACGGCGGTGCCGTGGCTGTACATCACGCTCGGCGCGCGCTGCTCGGTGCGCGGCAGCGCGAGCAGGCCGGACGC
>Ga0315910_10004483_pt1 | contig 11670 bp, 11 predicted proteins | sample EdamamesoilMG_FD_204470 | JGI IMG/M metagenome (GOLD analysis project Ga0315910, IMG submission 204470) | Garden soil microbial communities collected in Santa Monica, California, United States - Edamame soil | ecosystem: Environmental > Terrestrial > Soil > Garden | place: USA: California...
CTGCGCATCAAGGGCTTCTACCTCGTGGTCGCGACGCTGGCCGCGCAGTTCATCAGCGAGTGGGTGTTCACGCGCTTTCGCTGGTTTTCGAACGACAACTCCTCGGGCCTGGTGTCAGTGCCGCGGTTGACGTTTCTCGGCTTGGACCTCGGCTCTCCCCTGGCACGCTACCTGCTCACGCTCGGCGTCGTCACCACGCTGACGGCGATCGCGCTGAACATCCCCAGGAGCGAGCTCGGTCGGCGCTGGATGGCCGTGCGCGACATGGACACCGCCGCCGCGGTGATCGGCATCCCCGTGCCGCGGACCAAGCTGCTGGCGTTCGCCGTCAGCTCGTTCTACCAGGGCGTCGCCGGAGCGCTCTGGGGGCTCACCTACCTGGGCACGTTCGATCCCCGCACGTGGGAGCTATCCCGCTCGTTTCAGATCCTCTTCATCATCATCATCGGCGGCATGGGGACGATCAGCGGCAGCTTCCTGGGAGCGGCCTTCATGCTGCTGCTGCCGATCGCGATGAGCCAGCTCGGCGGCGCGTTCGTCGCTGGTTCCATCGATCAAGGCGCGCTCGAGAACTACAAGAAGATCGCCTTCGGCCTGTTGATCGTCGCCTTCCTCGTCCGGGAGCCCGGCGGGCTCGCCCGCCTCCTGGAGAAGGCCCGCGAGCGCCTGTCGCTGTGGCCGCTCAGGGCCTGGTGAATGACATGACCCCCGGAGCACCTGCGTGAGCTCAGTCATCCTGCGCCTCGAAGACGTCGAGGTGATGTACGATCGCAGCATCCTCGGGCTGCACGGCGTGTCGCTCCAGGTGAAGCGCGGCAGCATCGTCGCCTTGCTGGGCGCGAACGGCGCCGGCAAGACCACCACCCTGCTCGCGATCTCGAGGCTGTCCGCGCTCTCGCTCGGCGAGATCACGCGCGGGCAGGTGTATTACGGCGAGCGCGAGATCACCCGGGCCGATCCGGCGGATCTGGTGGCGTCCGGGCTGGTTGCCGTGCTCGAAGGTCGCCATTGTTTCCCGCAGCTGACGGTCGAGGAGAACCTGCGGATGGGCGGAGTGGCCCGCGCGCTGTCACGGCGAGTCTTGCGCGAAAAGCTCGACTGGGTCTACGCGACTTTTCCACGCCTGCGCGAGCGGCGCACGAGCCGCGCGGGTTACACTTCAGGAGGCGAGCAGCAGATGCTGGCGATCGGTCGCGCGCTGATGACGGGCCCTGAGCTCGTGCTGCTCGACGAGCCATCGATGGGCCTGGCGCCGCAGGTCGTGGACGAGATCTTCGAGATCGTGGCGGAGCTCAACCGCAACAGCGGGGTCAGCTTCCTGATCGCAGAGCAGAACGCGACGTTGGCGCTCGAGCACGCCCATCACGCCTACGTGATCGAGAACGGGCGCGTCGAGGCACATGGCACGGCGGCCGAGCTTCGGTCGCGCGAGGACGTGCAAGCGTATTATCTCGGCGGCCCAGCGCGAGGCGCGGACTCCGGCCGCGCGCGCCCGCGAGTCTTCCAGGGCACGCCTCCCCGCTGAGTCTCGAGCGCGTCTGGGTGGGTTGGCTGCGGCCCCGCGCCCCCGCGGCGCAGGGCCGACACTCGTCACTCGCCGCCGACCTCCCAGAGCTCGAGAGGCAGACCGACGAGGTTCTTGCCGAGCCACTCGCGCGCGATATTGTTGGAGGGTCCCATCACGAGGCCTGCCCGAGCGTCACGGAAGTACCGCTCGAGGGCGCCGCGCTTGTAGCCGTAGCCGCCCGACACGTCGAGGCCCTTCTGAGTCACCTCGGCGGCGACCTCGGCGGCGTGCACCTTGAGCTCGATCAGCGGGAACAGCAGCTCGCCCTGCGGCTTGCCCTGCGCCTGGAGCGCGTCGAGCTGCGCGGCGAGCGCGTGCTGCCACGGCCGCAAGCTCTCGATCAGCACCTTGGAGCGCCCGAGCTCTTGTCGCAGGATCTGGTAGTCGGCGAGCCGGCGATCGAAATCGCGATGCACGGTGCCGACCGCGTACTGGGTGGTGGCCGCCAGCGCACCACGCGCCACGCCGTGCCAGACAGCCCCGAGCCCGAGCAGGTACGAGGGCGACCCGCCGTCGAACAGGACCTCCTTGCCTTGGCTTTCGCGGCCCAGGCGGTCGCGCTGGGGCACGACCACGTTCTCGAGCCGGAGAGGCCCGCTGTGGTTGGCGCGAACGCCGAGCGCGTCCCACGCGCCGGGGCGGATGCCGTCGCTGCTGCCGTCCACGATGAACCAGGTCAAGTCCGAGCGCTGCTGGGCGCCAGGCGTCTGCGTGCTCAGGACGTAGAAGCTCGCGTGGCCGGCGCTCGTCGTGAACGACTTCTCGAGATCGATGACGTAGTCGTCACCCCGGCGCTGCGCCTGGCTCACGTTGTGCCAGAAATGGCCTCCCGTCGCCTTCTCGCTGGTGGAGAACGTGCCGATCGCGCCACGCCGCGCCGCCTTGACCCAGCGCTCGCGCTGATCGTCAGTGCCGAACAGAAAGATGGTTTGCGCGGCGCTCACGTGCATGACGTAAATGAGGCCTGTCGAGGCATCCGCGCTGGCGATTTCTTCCGCGGCAATGGCGAACGCCACGTGATCCAGCCCGAGGCCGTCGAGCTCTTTCGGAAACAAGATGCCGTTGTAACCCGCACGCGCCAGCGCATCGAGGTTCTCGCGCGGGAAGCGCCCCTCGCGATCGTTGCGATCCGCGTTCGGACGTATCACGTCGTCGACGAGGCGGCGGATGTCCGCGCGGAAGGCCTCGTAGTCGATGCCGGGTGTCGCTGGCGTTTGAGCGCGGCCCGCGCCCGGGTGTTGGAGCTGAGTTGTCGTCATGGTCTCGCCTCGTGTTGCCTGCCCCGCGCACGAAACGCGGCGGTCCGGCGGCGCTCGGAGTGTAGCGAGGCGCGCGCGCTTGTCCACCACACAAGACACCAGTCTTCGTCACGAGCCCCTCGGGTCAGAGCAGCAGGCAGGCATCACCGAACTCGTGCCCGAGATAACCCGCGGTCTCGGCCTCGGCCAGGGCGCGCTCGAGCAGAGCGCGCGGCGCGAAGGCCAACAGCAAGGCGTGGTGGCTCTCGGTGGGCTCGTGCATGCCCGTCCACAGCCCATCCACGACCTGGCGTCGATAGCCGGGCCCGATCCGCAGGCAGGTGCTGCCCTCACCCGCTGGCAGCAGACCGCCAGACTCCGCCGCCCGGCTCTCGAGCGCGCGCACCACGCTCGTGCCGACGGCGATCACGCGCCTGCCAGCGCGGCGGGCACGCGGGATGGCGTCCGCGGTACGAGCCGGAACGGCCAGGCGTTCCTCGAGCGGCAGGGCCGCATCGAGCGCCGCGTCGCCCGTGGACGACAGCCCTGCGGCGTGAGTGACGGTCGCGACCTCCACGCCGCGCCGGCGCAGCGCCAGCAGCAACGCGGTGTCGAAGGGGTGACCCGCAGACGGCGCCTCGGCCGCCCAGGGCACCGACGCATAGGCAGTCTGGACGTCCCACAGCTCGAGAGGCGACGACACGTACGAGTACTGCACGGGGCGTCCGGCACGGTACAACCGTGACCAGAGCTCGGCGCCCTCGGCGTTGAACCGCACGCGCAGCAGCCGGGGGCTCGGCGGGAGCGCTCGCTCGACGAACGCCGTCAGCCCGGGCAGGTCGATACGAGCGCCCGGCATGAGGCGCGGCGGCTCGGGCCTGCGCTCCGTGGGCGTGTGATGGTCGCCTGCGCCGAAGGCGACCGCGCGCCAGCTGCCGTCCGACTCGGCGCCGAGCAGCCGCAGCTCGATCGGCTCGCCAGCGGCGCGACCGGCGATCGAGGCTGGCAGCGTCGCCGCGTCGTTGAAGACCAGGAGATCGCCGGGCTCGAGCAGCTCGGGCAGCTGATTGGGGCTGCGGTGCGCGATGCTTCCGCTGGCGAGGCTCACGTGCAGCAAGCGGCCAGCGCTGCGCACGCTGCGCGGCTGTCGTGCTGGGTTCACGCGGCCTCCAGCTTCGCGGCTTCCAGACGCGTGCCCGACGGAGTAGCCTGCGAGTGAGCCAGGAAGCGCACGATGCGTGCCGCGACGTCCGCCGGTGCCGCCAGCGTCGCGGTGTCGGCGTCGGGCAACGCAGCGCGATGCATGTCTGTGTCCATCTCGCCGGGATCGATGGCCAGGAAGCGCACGCCGGTGCCGGCGAGCTCGGCCGCCCAGATGCGACCGAGATGGTCGAGGGCGGCCTTCGAGACGCCGTACGCGCCCCAGCCTGGATAGGCCGAGGTGGCGGCGTCCGAGCTGATGGATACGATGAGCCCGGAGCCCGACACCAGCATGTGCCCGGCGAGCGCCTTGCTCAACCGGAACGGGCCGAGCAAGTTGACCTGGAGCGTGCGCTCGAAGTCCTCGCAGGCGGTGTCGGAGAGCAGCGGAAGAGGCGTCGGGCCGAGCGTGCTGGCGTTGTGCACGAGCACCTCGATGGGTCCCACCAGCGCGGCAGCGGCGCCGGCGATACGATGGATATCACGCTTGTCGCCGATGTCGGCGCCCAAGCCATGAGCCTCGAGCCCACGAGCTCGCAGCTCGGCTGCGACCTGGGCGACCGCCTCCGCGTGGCGCGCGACGCCGACCACGCGCGCTCCCGCGCGTGCGAGCTCTTCGAACAGCGCGCGGCCGAGGCCGCGGCTGGCGCCAGTGAGCAGGACGGCTGGTTTGTCATCGAACAATGTCATGTCGTGTTCCTCCTGCCCGTCAAGCTAGGCCGCGGGCGCCCACGGACTGGCGTCACTGCCAATAAACGAGCAAGATGCCATTCGATGGGCGAGGACCTTTCACAGCGCCTGGCGCGCAACATCCGGGCGCTGCGTGAGGGCCGCGGCGCCACACAGGCAGAGCTCGCCAAGCTCGCCGGCGTGCCGCGCGCCACGTGGGGCAACCTGGAGTCCGGCTCCGCCAACCCCACACTCCAGGTGCTGTACGGCGTGGCCGGCGCGCTTCGAGTCTCGCTCGAGGAGCTGCTGGCGGCCCCGCGCGCGAGCGCGCGCCACTACCCCGTCGCGAGCCTCACGAGCAAGCAACGCGGAGCGGTGACGGTCCGTAAGCTCCTGCCGGATCCGTTGCCGGGGATGGAGTTCGACCGCATGGAGCTGCCGCCCGGCGCGCGCCTCGTCGGCGTCCCGCACACGGCGGGTACACGCGAGTATCTGGTGTGCGAGGCTGGACCGCTCGTGCTGATCGCGAGCGGCGAGCGCTATCAGCTCGAGCCGGGCGACGTGGTCGTGTTCCGCGGCGACCAGCGGCACTCCTACGAGAACCCCGGGCGCAAGCCCGCCGTGGGTTACAGCGCCGTGCTGCTCGCCCCGCCCCGCTCCTGACACCGGGGCATACTGCCCCCCCCGGGAGCCGGCGGACCGTGGCTGCATGTCGGACGTCGCTCGATCCGCGAATGGCATCGAGATTGCTACCGGGCGACTGCGGCTAGGAGTCCGTTCACACCTCGCTGGAGCAGCCCATGTCAAACACCATCTCGAGCAGCGTCGCCGAGTTTGTCGAGCAGCGGTCAGACCGCGTCCGCGATCACTCCGGGCAATCGTCCAATCGACGCATCGCCGAGCGCACCAGCGCACGAGTCGAGCAGCTGATCACTCGGGGGCGGGACGCCGTGAGCCGTCGCCTGGCAGAGCTCGATCACGAATGGGACATCGACCGAGCCCTGATGGTCAACTTCGCCATCGCGGGCGGCGCCGCGTACGCAACCGGGCTGTACCGCTACGCGCAGCGCCCGTGGCTCGGGCGTCGCCGCAAGGGTTGGTTGTATTTCTTCTCGGCGCAGCTCGGCTTCTTGCTCCTGCACGGCACGCTGGGCTGGTGCCCCCCGCTGCCCGTGCTTCGCAGGCTGGGTGTGCGTACAAAGGCGGAGATCGAGGCCGAGCGCCAAGCCCTGCTGCGAGCGCTACCGGCGCTTAATGAAGGCGCGGCGCCCGGGGTCGACCGCTTGCAAAACGCGGATCGGTCCGTGTAACCGCCTGAACGATGGCCACACTGATCAAGGCGCCGACGCGGGTAACGGCAGCCGGTAACAAGCCCAAGCTGATCGACGAGTACGTCGGCCGGGTCAACAACGGGGACGATCGCCTCAGCATCGCCCACATGCGATCGCCGTCCGGTTGGAAGGAGCCAGGACAGAAGCCCGAGTTCGACGAATATACCCTGGTGCTCTCCGGCACCCTGGTCCTCGAAGGCGAGACCACAGACCTCGAGGTGCGCGCCGGGCAGGCCGTGCTCGTCCGTGCTGGCGAGTGGGTTCGGTACAGCACACCCGGGCCCGACGGAGCAGAATACATCGCCGTGTGTCTGCCCGCGTTTGGGCCCGATATCGTGCACCGGGACGGCTAGCCGCGCTCAGGACTTGGCGCGCACCGTCTCGGCGGTCTGTCCAAACAGGATCTTGCGTGCCTGCTCGTCCATGGTCGGGTTCGTCGCCGGGTTGATCTCTGCCGTGCGGGCGTAGGCCCGCACCGTCGACGGACGGCTCTCGATCGCCTTGAACCAGCGTTTGAGGTTCGGGAAATCGTCGAGGTTCTGGCCCTGCCTCTGGAACGGCACGATCCATGGATAGCTCGCGATGTCGGCGATCGAATACGGTCCAGCGACGAACTCCCGGTCAGCGAGGCGCTTGTCCAGGACGGCGTAGAGGCGCGACGTCTCCTTTACGTAGCGATCGATCGCATAGGGGATCTTCTCTGGAGCATACTGGGAGAAGTGGTGGTTCTGACCTGCCATGGGCCCGAGCCCCGCGGCTTGCCAGAACAGCCACTGCACCGCGTCCATCCGTCCGCGCAAGTCCGACGGGATCAGCTGCCGCTGCTTGTCGGCGAGGTAGAGCAGGATGGCACAGGACTCGAACACGGAGACGGGCGTATCGCCTTCCGCCGGCGTGTGATCGACAATGGCCGGGATGCGATTGTTGGGCGAGATACTCAAAAACTCGGGCTTGAACTGCTCGCCGCGGCCAATGTTCACGGGGATCAGCCGATACGGCGTCTGCGTCTCCTCCAGAAACATGGTCACCTTGTGGCCGTTCGGCGTAGTCCAATAGTAGACGTCGATCATCGTGGGGGCTTTCGTCTCGGGGTCTTGGCCTGCCCCCCGATGATAGGCAAGGTCGAGGCAGGGTCAATGCGGCCGGTAGCTCCGGGTGCGATAAAGCACCGTTTGGGCGTCGAGCCCGCCCGCGCACACCGCCCGCATGTGCCCCCCTGGCTCACGTCATTGCCGCCCGTGCGGCGATTTTCAATAACATGATCCGTGAGCATGTCCGTGAGCCATCGGGGCGCTCGTGCACACGCTCGCGCGCCGTCAGCGCGCCACGGCTTCCCCGGTCTTCGTCCCCCAACGCACGCTGCCTTGGGCGTCCGCGCCCCGGGCCATGACGGACGCGAGCAACGCGACGAGCTCCTCGGGGTCGATCGGTTTGGTGGCGTGAGCGGTGAAACCGGCAAGCAAGGCCTTGGCGCGGTCGGTGTTGTGCGCGTAGGCCGTCAACGCGATCGCAGGCGTACGCCCGCCGTGCTCGGGCGCGAGCGCGCGAACGCGCTCCATCAGCGCGTAGCCGTCGTCGACCGGCATGCCGATGTCGGAGATGATCACGTCAGGCCGCTCGGATTGCAGGCGGTCGAGCGCCTCCGCGGCGTTACTGACGGCCGTCACGCGGGCCTCGTATGAAACCAGGACGGACGCGACCAGGTCGCGCGCGTCGCAGTCGTCATCGACCACGAGCACGAACAAGCCCTCGAGCGAGCGCGGGTTCGCTCGGACCGGCTGGGCACCCGCGCTCGGCGCGGGGCTACGCTCCGATAACGGCGGGGGGGCCTCGCGACGGAAGGCGTCGTTGATCGGCAGTCGCACGCTGAGCAAGCTGCCCTTGCCCAGCCCTTCACTCGCGACCGCCACCGAGCCCCCATGCAGCTCGACCAGGTGGCGCACGATGGCGAGGCCGAGCCCGAGGCCGCCCGTCTTGCGCGCCGTGGAGGCGTCGTGCTGGCGGAAGCGCTGGAAGACCTGCGGCAAGAACCCCGTGGGGATCCCCTGCCCCGAATCCTCGACCTCGACCACGAAGAAAGCGCCGACGCGACGGAGCCGCACGGCGACCCGTCCCGCGCGTGGAGTGAACTTGACGGCGTTCGAGAGCAGGTTCCAGAACACTTGCTGCAAGCGATCGGCGTCACCGAGCAAGGAGCCCACGTTCGGATCGATCTCGTGCTGTAGCCGCACGCCCTTGGCGTCCGCCGCAGGTCGAATGATGTCGATGGCGGCCTCGACCACGGCGGGCAGATCGACGGGCTCGCCCTTGATGCGCATCTGTCCGGTGATGATCCGGCTCACGTCGAGCAAGTCATCGATGAGCTGCGCCTGTGCCAGAGCGTTGCGCTCGATGGTCGCGGTCGCCTTGCGCGCCTGCTCGTCGCTCAGCGCGCCAGCGTTCAACATCTTGGCCCACCCCAGGATGGCGTTCAGCGGCGTGCGCAGCTCATGGCTGACGACGGCGAGAAACTCGTCCTTGGCGCGATTCGCTTCCTCGGCGCGACGCCGCTCGAGCTGGGCCACATCGAACAGGTAGGCGCGATCGACCGCCTGCGCGCACACCCGCGCCAGCGCGAGCAGCTCGCGCCGATCGTCCTCCGAGAAGCGCCTCGGTCGATCATAGATCAGCTCGATGCTGCCGAGGGCGCGCCGCTCGAGCACCAGCGGCAGCACGACCACCGCCTCGTCACCGGGCGCGCGCGTGTCCGTCTGCTCCGGGTAGTGTGCATCGAGCGCAGCGCCATCCTCGAAATAGAGCGGCTCGGCGAGACGCACGACCTCCGCCAGAGGCACCGGCGCATCGAGTGGGAGCTTGCGCCAGCTGTCGTGCGCGACGTCGTCGAAGCCGTCCGCCCGGATCACGGCGATGTGCTCGTCGCCGTCGGCCAGGACGGCAAACGCGGCGCGCTGGGCGCGAAACGCCGCGCGCAGCTCCGTGCTGGTGGTCTCGGCCACCTCGGCCACGGTCCGCTCGAGCGCCAGCGTCGCGGTGAAGCTCTGCAAGCGCGCCAAGCGCTGGCGCTCTGCCGCGGCAGCGACCTCCGCGCGGCGGACGCGAACGGCCTGCGCGATACTCTGCCGCAGGCGCGGCCCCGAGAAGCCGGCCTTGGTGACGTAGTCGGTGGCCCCCGACTGCATCAGCTCGACCGCGAGCCGCTCGTCCACCCGTGCCGCGAGGACGATCACGGGGATGGTGAGCCCCATGGCGCGGGCCCCCTCCAGCACGGCCAGAGCGTCGGCGCCCGGCGTGCGCAGATCGAGCAGGGCGCAGTCGTGCTGCTCACTTCGCAGCGAGGCCAGCGCCGTGGAGACGTCCCTGGCGTGGATGAACGTCAACTCGAGCGGCGTGCGATCGACCAGGCAACGCAGCGCTTGCCGCTGGGTCTCGCCGCCGTCGAGCACGAGCAACGACAACGGTGCGGCCGACGTCCCCGTCCGGAGCTCGCTGTCCATCACACCCCCGCACAGACCACGAGGGGAGCCGCCCGGCGTCGCGCGACGAGCGGCAGGGCAGCCCGTCGCGCAAACGCCGAGTGTGCACCTTTTGCCGCACCACGAGCGGGCGCCCTACGCCGCCCGCTCGTGTCCAACGCGCCCCGGGCGACGAGGGCGCGAGCTAGCTCGCTGATTTGCTCGGCCATGTCCGTGCAGTTGCACCTGCACGGGACGTGCCGATGGGCTCGCTCTCAGTAGTGGATGGTTCCGAGGCTACCGCCGCCTGCCGCTATCGCATCGCCGTTGATGGCCACGCTCAGCGGCGACGCCAGGAAGGCGACCAACCACGCGACCTCGCGCGAGTCGACGATGCGGCCAATGGCGACGTTCTGGGCCAGAGCTCTCTCCTGCGCCGGATCGGTGCGCTCGGTACGCGTGGCTCCCGGGTGGACGGCGACCACGTTGATGCCTTTTGGCCCCAGCTCATCCGCGAGGTTCTTCGTGATGGCTGCCACGCCGACGTTGCGCAAAGTCGCCACGGGGCGACCCGTGCGATGAATGGCGAGCCCTCCGATATTGATGATACGCCCCCAACCATTTTTGATCAGGTGCGGCGCCAGGGCACGGGCGGTCCGCAAATAGCCCACCACCTTGATATCGATGTCCTGGAGCACTTGCTCGTCCACGACCTGGTCCAGACGGGTCGCCGGCGAAATACCGCCGGGCACCGCCGCGTTGTTGACCAGAATGTCGATCTGCGAGAGCCGGTCGATGCTCGACGCGACGAGGCGGTCCACCGACTCACGATCGCCGGTGTCCACGACGATCGGGATGATTCGGCGACCGGTCTCCCGCGCGAGCTCGGCGGCCGCGACCTCCAGTGGGCCGGCGCTGCGCGCGGCGATCACCACGTCTGCACCTTCCAGCGCGAGCTGACGTGCGATCGCCTTGCCAATTCCGCGACTGCCCCCAGTGACGATCGCGTGTTTGCCTTCGAGTCGTAGGTCCATCTGTCCGTTCCTGTGAGCCGCTCAACGTTCAGCGGTGGATTGTGGCCGCGGCGGCGTGCCCAGCGCGAGCAGCCGGTACGACTCGTCGCGCGCGGCCCCGGGAGCTCGCCCCGGCCCCCAACCAACGACGGCGCGATACCCGCCGAGCAACCCGCGCTGGGACAGCTCGCCTTCGCTCAGGTGAACCGACGTGTCGGCCTCGGGCGCCACGAACAGCGCGTCCGCGGGGCAGTACAGCTCACACATGAAGCACGTCTGGCAGTCCTCCTTGCGCGCGATCACGGGATGGTCACCCGGCACCGCGTCGAACACGTTGGTGGGGCAGACGCGCACGCAGATGTCGCAGTCGATGCAACGCTCGTCACTGATCAGCTCGATCACGGCTTCTCCTCCGGCTACTCGGCGGCGATGGGTGCCTCGGCGGCCGGGGCGGCCTCCGGCCGAACCCAGACGCCGTCCAGGCCGCCGCAGACCAGACGGCGCTGCTGCTGGGGATCGAGCGTGGGGTGGTCCATGTGCTTGTGCATGCCCCGCGTCTCGGTGCGCTCGAGGGCGCTGGCGTACATCCAGCGCGCCGTCGCGGTCATCGCCGCCGCCTCGCGCCGCCGGAGCACGGCTCGGGCACCCGCCGCGCCAGGCCCCTGGACACCCCGCCACAAGGCCTCGAGCTGGCCAAGCGACGCGAGCAGCCCGGCTCGCGTACGGAACAGGTTCTTGTCGTAGGGGAAGACCTCTGCCTGCACGCCCGCGACCACGCTCTCGGTGTCGAGGTTGGCGGACGATTCGCTGTCGACGAAGCTCGCCCGCCCGGCGGCCCTCGGGTCGCGCTTCGAGCTCTGGAGACCGACCGCCGCGGCGTGCCGCGCCGCACCCGTGCCGGCAAAGTGTCCCGAAGAGATCGCCCAGGCAGCGTTGTGGCTGCCGCCTCCCGTGAAGCCACCGCAGATGAGCTCGCGCGTGGCCGCGTCGCCAGCGGCGAACAAGCCGGGAACGTTGGTCGCGCACTCGTCGGACGCAATGCGGATGCCCCCCGTGCCGCGGACGGTCCCCTCGAGCCGCAAGGTGACGGGGAAGCGCTGGGTCAGCGGATCGATGCCCGCGCGATCGAACGGCAGGAAGAAGTTGGGCTGCGACGCCCGCAGCGCCGGGCGCATATCCTCCGTTGCTTGATCGAGGCAG
>Ga0315910_10004484_pt1 | contig 11669 bp, 10 predicted proteins | sample EdamamesoilMG_FD_204470 | JGI IMG/M metagenome (GOLD analysis project Ga0315910, IMG submission 204470) | Garden soil microbial communities collected in Santa Monica, California, United States - Edamame soil | ecosystem: Environmental > Terrestrial > Soil > Garden | place: USA: California...
CGAACCGCGCGACCTCAAGATCAAGAATGTCAGCGACCAGCTGGACCTGCGCATGGAGCGCACCGTGGACATCCTGGCGGCGGTTGCGGCGCGCGCGGATCGTCCCTTTACCGTGGGATTTGCCGCCGAGACCAACGATGTGGAGAAGCATGCGCTGTCCAAGCTCGAGCGCAAGCGGCTCGACCTCATCGCCGCCAACGAGGTGGGCGATACCAAGTGCTTCGAGCAGGACGACAACGCGCTCACGCTGCTGTGGCCGGGTGGCGGCAAGCTCGAGCTGGGTGCAGGGCCGAAGAGCGAGCTGGCGCGCAAGCTGGTGGGAGTGATCGCGGCGCGCTACCTGCAGCATGTGGGAGCGAAGCCCGCGATAGTCGCGTAGGCTTTAACGCGGATTGGGCATCTCGTAGTACGCCACGTCGTAGTCCCGCCACGGCGTGCGATGCACGCGGTCATCCACGTAGCGCATGCCGAGTTTGCGCATGACCGCTGTGGATGCGACATTCGCCGGATCGGCGATGGCACAGAACACGCGAATACCCGGCTGATGGCGCAGCACGTCGATGATGGCGGCCGCGGCCTCCGTGGCAATGCCCTGTCCCCAGCAGTGACGCTTCAGTCGCCAGCCCAGCTCCAGGTTGTCCGTCTCGTGATACGACGTACCGATGCCGTACTGGCGCACGAGTATCCAGCCCAGGTAGGCGGCATCCTCGCGCCTGCGCACTTCCCACAGGCCATATCCCGAGACCGGATCGGTGAAGCGCATCATCCGCGGCACGAATTTCTGGTCGATGTCCTCCCGGGTGGAAGGCTTGCCGTCGTTGAGAAAGCGCATCACCTCCGGGTCCTGGTCCAGCTCGAACAGCAGCGGCGCGTCGGCGGCGTCCATCAGGCGGAAGGCGAGTCGGGGAGTCGGTGGAATCTGGATGGGGGCTGTCATTCTGGTGCTAGGCTACCGCGACCAGTCCAGGCTGAGGTGACGCCATGCAGGCTTTCCTGATCCGCCTCCTGATCAACGCGCTCGGGTTGTGGCTGGCCGATGCGATCGTCCCCGGCATCGCCATCAGCGGTGTGGGCAACCTGATCCTCGCTGCGCTGCTGATGGGCATCGTCAACGCGCTGGTGAAGCCGGTGACCATCCTGCTGACCCTGCCGATCACCATCGTGACGCTGGGCCTCTTCCTGCTGGTGGTGAACGCGGCGATGTTCTCGCTGGTGGCCTGGATGCTGCCGGCATTCACGGTGAGCGGCTTCTGGGCGGCGCTGGCGGGGTGGTTGATCGTGACCGCCGTGAGCTGGCTGGCGTCATCGTTCAAGGAGCGCGGGGACAAGCCGGATCTCCGGTGACGGGTGGCCACCTGTCACCGCCGGCGGCATTCATCCACAATTGCGCGCACAGGGCCGCCAGTCGGCAGAAGACCCTGTTGACCACACCAGCCAGGCAATGAACCAGGATCTCAAGAGAACGCTCTGGGCGGCGGCCGACAAGCTGCGCTCCAGCATGGATGCCGCCGAGTACAAGCACATCGTGCTCGGCCTGATCTTCCTCAAGTACATCTCCGACGCCTTCGACGAGCACCGCGTCTCATTGCAACGGGCCCTCCGGGATCCGAAGCACAAGTGGCACCTTCCTGATCCGGCGGACCATTCCGATGCCATGGAAGAGCGCGACTACTACACCATGGACAACGTCTTCTGGGTGCCCGCCCCGGCGCGTTGGGAGGCCATTCGCGCCCAGGCCAAGCAGGCCGACATCGGCGTGCGCATCGACGCGGCGCTCGAAGCCATCGAGGCCATCAACCCAAGTCTCAAGGGCATCCTCGACAAGCGCTTCGGCCGCACGCAGCTCGAGCCCGGCCGCCTGGGCGAACTGATCGACCTGGTCTCCACCATCGGCTTCGGCGAAGGCCACCACGCCAAGGACCTGCTGGGCGAGGTGTATGAATACTTCCTCGGCCAGTTCGCCACCGCCGAGGGCAAGAAGGGCGGGCAGTTCTACACGCCCGCCTCGGTGGTGAAGGTGCTGGTCGAAGTGCTCGCCCCGCACCGGGGCCGCGTGTACGACCCTTGCTGCGGCTCGGGCGGCATGTTCGTGCAGAGCGAGAAGTTCATCGCGGCGCACGGCGGCCAGGCCGACGACATCAGCATCTACGGGCAGGAGGCCAATCCCACCACCTGGCGGCTGGTTGCGATGAACCTCGCCATCCGCGGTCTGGCGGCGGATCTGGGCAAAGAGCCCGCCGACACCTTCCACCGCGACCAGCATCCGGACCTGCGCGCGGACTACGTGCTGGCCAATCCGCCGTTCAACATCAGTGACTGGGGCGGTGAGCGGCTCACCGATGACAAGCGCTGGGTCTACGGCACGCCGCCGGCCGGCAACGCCAACTACGCCTGGCTGCAGCACATCCTGCATCACCTCGCACCGCGCGGGCAGGCCGGCGTGGTGCTCGCCAACGGCAGCATGAGTTCCAACCAGAGCAATGAGGGCGTCATCCGCAAGGCCATGGTCGAGGCCGACGCGGTGGACGTTATGGTGGCCCTGCCGCCTCAGCTCTTCTTCAACACGCAGATTCCCGCGTGCCTGTGGTTCCTGGCGAAGGACAAGAGCGGTGCCGCCATGCCGGGTGGCAAGGCTGGGCGCGACCGGCGCGGCGAGGTGCTGTTCATCGACGCGCGCAAGCTGGGGCGCATGGAGACGCGCGTGACACGGGTGTTCGATGATGAGGACATTGCGCGCATCGCTGCCACCGTGCACCGCTGGCGCGCGGATGGGGAGGATGGTGCGGAGGAACCGTATGCCGATGTGCCGGGGTTCTGCCGCGCGGTGAAACTGGCGGAGATTGCGGAGCACGGACATGTGCTGACGCCGGGGCGTTACGTGGGCGCGGAGGTGGCGGAGGAGGGTAACGAGGCGTTCAACGAGAAGATGGAGCGGCTGACGGCGCAGCTGGCGGAGCAGATGGCGAAGGGGGCGGAGCTGGATGCGGTGATACGGGAGAAGCTGGGGGAGGTGGGGTATGCAATCTGACGCCCCGACGAATAGCGCGCCCCTTGGTTCACTTGCTGTCCGCATCCGATCTGGCGCGACGCCCAGGGGCGGCAGCGAAGGCTATCTCGAAGTGCGTTATCGTTATGCGCTGGTCAGAAGCCAGAACGTCTTTGATCACCATTTTGATGAAGCGGGCCTCGCGTTCATCAGCGACCAGCAGGCACGAGATCTGGCAGGGGTGGAGCTGCAGGCCGACGATGTGTTGCTCAACATTACAGGCGACGGAGTAACCTTTGGGCGCGCGTGTCTAGTACCGAAACAAGTTCTTCCTGCTTGCGTGAATCAGCACGTCATGCTGATACGTGCGAAGCCAGAGGTCTGTTGTCCACGCTACTTGGCTGCTTGGCTGAGTCTGCCATCGACCAAGGCATACATTGAGTCTTTCAATTCTGGCGGAAGTCGGCGTGCCATCACAAAGGGTCATGTCGAGTCCTTTCAGGTTCCGCTACCGAGCATTGAGTTGCAGCGTTCGATCGGGGAGTTTGCAGCGAGTATCAATGATCGTATCGACCTCTTGCGCAATACCAACGCGACTCTCGAATCCATCGCCCAAGCCTTGTTCAAGAGCTGGTTCATCGACTTCGATCCGGTGCGCGCCAAGTCCGAGGGCCGCGAGCCCGAAGGTATGGACGCCGCCACGGCGGCGCTGTTCCCCGCCGAGTTCGAGGAGTCGGCGCTCGGGTTGATACCGAAAGGGTGGGCTATCAGCGTCCTTGCCGATCATGTCATCGCCGAGCGTGGGTTGAGCTACAAAGGTGCCGGCCTGTGCGAGATAGGGGAAGGGTTGCCCATGCACAATCTCAACTCTGTTCTGGAGGGCGGTGGATACAAGTATTCTGGCATCAAGTATTACCGCGGCGAGTACAAAGACCGCCATGTCGCTGTTGCTGGTGACGTTATCGTGGCCAATACCGAGCAGGGACATGAGCATCGCCTCATTGGCTTCCCCGCCATCATTCCTTCGCGCTATCTCAAGGCTATATATTCGCACCACATCTACAGAGCCAGACTGAAGCCGGAGAGCTCCCTGACCACGCACACGTTGTACTACATGCTTATGGCGCCAGCAGTGCGCGAAGCTGTGATTGGTTGCGCAAACGGCAGCACCGTGAACATGCTGAAGATCGCTGGCCTGCAGATGCCGAGATTTGTATGCCCGCCTTGTGGTGTTGCGCAGGCGTTTGAGGCGGTTGCGCTTTCGATTCGGCAGCAAATTGAAGCCAATATCGAGCGAGCCGAGACCCTTTCCACCTTGCGTAATGCCCTGCTCCCTCGCCTCGTTTCCGGCAGGCTTCGAATGCCCTTGTATTCATAGACGAGCAATATGCTGGATTCCGTTACCGCTGTCCGATTTCATCGCCGGATGACAAGCGGCCGGACGGGTCCATTCCTTCTCGAATGTGAGGATGCTGCACAGGGAAGCCTTGAGGTCGTTGCAAAATTCACAGGCCCACACCTCACGGTCGAGGGTCTCGTCCGAGAGGCGTTGTGTGCAATGCTCGCGGCTGACCTCAAACTGCCCGTTCCAGCCTGCTATTGCGTTGCGTTGACGACCGAATTCCTGGCGGCTTTGGCCAGTACTCATCGGGCGGAGGCACAATACCTCTCGGCAGCAATTCCAGTGGGTTTCGGTTCGCGCGCATTGCCGCCTGGCTACGCGGTGTGGATGCCTGGGCGCAGCATTCCCAAGCCAATGCAGGCAGCAGCGGCAGAGATATATGCCTTCGATTTGCTGGTGCAGAATCCGGACCGCAAGCCGAGTAATCCAAATCTGCAGTCCAAGGGTGACACGTTTGCTATTTTCGACCACGAGCTGGCGCTGATGACCGAGGGAGTGCTGTTCTGGAGGCCGCCGTGGGAGCCAGGAGCCCTTGCGGCGGAGCGGGCCCCTGAGGGGCACATCCTCATGCGAGAGCTTCGGGGAACAAGGCCGGATTTCGCGCGTCTTATAGCTGCCTGGGAGGGCATCGACGATGCTCGGCTGGCGGCCTATGCGAACGCACTTCCCGTCGAATGGGTGCCTGCCGCTGGCAGGGATTGTGTGACGGACGCCTTGGGCTTCTTGCGCGATTTGCGCCAGAATCTCCGTCCAGCCATGCAGGAAGTACTGGGGACACTAGCATGAGCCCACGAACTGCTTACACCTATACCGTGCTGCGCTATGTGCACGACGTTGCGAGCGGGGAATTCCTAAACGTCGGCGTCGCATTGCTGGCTCCAAAGCACAGGTACGTCTATGCGCTCTGCCGCACCAGTTTCGGGCGCCTGAGATCCGTATTCCCCACGCTCGACGGAGAGTCGTTCCGTGCGGCCATGCGACACGTTACCCATTCTTTCGGGCGATTCCGGGATGAACTGAGTGATGAACTGCAGCTTCGCGCACCGGCGAAGGATGTGATGGACTACGCCTTGGCTGTGCTGGGCAAGGATGACAGCTCGCTGCAATGGTCGCCCGTGGGTTCAGGCGTGACGGCCGATCCGGAGCGCACGCTTGGACAGCTCTTCGAACGGTTCGTGACAGTAAACGAGAAGCACGACAGCCTGCACCGTCACCAGGATGACGACGTGTGGCGTCATTTCAGCCGGGAGCTTCAGCAACGACAGGTTCTGGAGTACTTCGTCCCGAAGACTATCGCGGTGAAGGACGATCAGATCGAATTTGAGCACGCGTGGAAGAACGGCGTGTGGCATTGTCTGGCGCCCGTGTCCTTCGACCTTGCATCAGTGGAAACGATCAAAGAGAAGGCTCATCGCTGGTTGGGTCAGGTGACCAGCGTGGCGGAGTCCAGCGAAGCGTTCAAGATGTACTTTCTGGTGGCGCCACCCACACAAGTTGAACTGATGCCGGCCTACGAGTCGGCAGTGCATATCCTGCAGAAGGCGCCCGTCGAGAAGGAAGTATTCCCGGAGTCTCAGGCGAGAAAGCTTTCGGACAAATTGGCAGCGGAGGTCAAGGCACACGGGCAATCGCGAGCAGATTGAGGATGCCGGCGTTTGCGTTGCCCCCGCGGACTTTGGCGTTGAGCGAGCCGCGTGCACCGGTGCCTTGATCAGGTAATGCAAGTGCATTACCATGCCGCCATGCCCACCACCCTCGAAACCGAATCCACCCTGACCGACCGCTACCAGACCACGGTTCCCGAGACTGTGCGTCGCGCCCTGCGGCTGGGCAAGCGCGACCGCATCCGCTACGCCATCCAGGCGGACGGTCGCGTACTGCTGTCACGTGCCGATCAGGGTGCTGCGTCCGATGACCCCGCCTTGGGCGCCTTCCTGGCCTACCTGGCGCGCGACATCGCTGAGCACCCGGAACGTCTGCGCGCAGTGGATGCCAGCTTGCCGGAGCGTATCCGCTCGCTGGTGGGCAACCTCGACGTCGACCTGAACGCCCCCCTCTCGGCCGACGATGAATGAGCGCAACCGCGCTCGTCATCAACGGCTGGACCATCTTCGCGCACCCACTGTTCCTTGACGCGCTCGACGCGCTGATTGCCCAGGTGGAGGCCCTGCGCCGGAGGGATCCGGCCGGCTACACGCGCAAGAACGCCACCAAACGCCTGCAGGCCATCAGCAAGCTGGCCTTCGAGGTGATTCCGCAGGACCCGTCCCGTCCCGAATACCGGCAGGGGAACACGCTCGGTGACGCGCATCGCCACTGGTTTCGCGCCAAATTCTTCCAGCAGTACCGGCTGTTCTTCCGCTACCACGCGCAGGCCAGGATCATCGTCTACGCCTGGGTGAACGACGAAGACACCAAGCGTGCTTACGAGAGCGCCGACGATGCCTACCGCGTCTTCCGCCGCATGCTCGACAGCGGCCACCCGCCGGGCAACTGGGACCAGTTGCACGCAGAGGCGCGCGCCGAGGCGCGCCGTCTCACGGAATCCGCATCCCGCTTGTCCGGATCGCTGAACCAGCCCTGATCCCGGGTTACTCTTCGGCCCCATGTCAGCGCTGGTAACGGAAGACCAAGTAGAACAAGCGATGCTCCAGTGGCTGTCCGGCCTTGGCTGGTCCGTGGCCCATGGTCCGGACATCTCCCCGCCCGACAGCAAGACGCCGGGCAGCGAGCGGGCCAGCTATCGCGACGTGGTGCTCGCCGACCGGCTGCGGGCGGCCATTGCGCGGCTGAATCCGCACATTCCCGCGGGTGCGCGTGAAGACGCGCTGCGGCGTGTGCTGAGTCCCAATGTCCCTGGTCTCGTGAACGCGAACCGCCAGGTGCACCGCTGGCTGCTCGATGGCGTGCCGGTGGAGTTCCAGAAGGGCAGTGAGACGCGTGGGGACCGCGTGCGGCTCATCGACTTCGCCGACGTGGCGAACAACGACTGGCTGGCGGTCAACCAGTTCAGCGTGCTGGGCCCAAAGCAGACGCGCCGTCCTGATGTGGTGCTGTTCATCAACGGGCTGCCGCTGGTGATCGTGGAGTTGAAGAACCCCGGCGATGAAGACGCCGACATCTGGGCAGCCTGGAATCAGTTACAGGCATACCAGCAGGACATCCCGGACCTGTTCCATGCCAATGCCCTGCAGGTGATCAGCGACGGCATCGGTGCGCGCATGGGCTCGCTCACCAGCGATCGCGAGCGGTTCATGGCTTGGCGCACCATCGACGGTCAGGCCACCGATCCCCTGGGGCCGATGCGTGAGCTCGAGACGCTGACACTGGGCCTGTTCCAGCGCGACCTGCTGCTCGAATACCTGCGTCACTTCATCTTGTTCGAGGACGAGGGCGCGCTGGTCAAGAAGATTGCCGGATACCACCAGTTCCACGCCGTGCGCGCCGTGTTGCGCAGCGTGCTGCAGGCTTCGACGCCGGGCGGCACGCGCAAGGGCGGCGTGGTCTGGCACACGCAGGGGGCCGGCAAGAGCATCGAGATGACCTGTCTCGCCGGGGCGCTCATGGCGCACCCGGACATGGGCAACCCCACGCTGGTGGTGGTCACTGACCGCAACGACCTGGATAACCAGCTCTTCGGGGTGTTCGCCGCCGCCAGCGAGATGCTGCGCGAGACGCCGGTGCGAGCCGAGACGCGGCCGGCGTTGCGCCAGATGCTCGCCAACCGGCCTTCGGGCGGCATCCTCTTCACCACGATCCAGAAGTTCACGCCGGGCGAGGACGAAGACGCCTTCCCCGTGCTCTCGGAGCGCAACAACATCGTGGTGATCTGCGATGAGGCGCATCGCAGCCAGTACGGCTTCGAGGCGAAGCTGGTGGATGACACGGGCAAGCAGCCCAGGCTCAAGCCGGGCATCGAGGCAGTGCGCGCCGCCGCGTCGGTGAAAGATTCTCCATACCCGCCCACCGCTATAGGCGGCAGCTCCGTGCGCTACGGCTATGCGCAGCACCTGCGCGACGCCCTGCCCAATGCCACCTTCGTCGCCTTCACGGGTACGCCGGTGAGCCTGCAGGACCGTGATACGCGTGCCGTATTCGGCGACTACGTGCACGTGTACGACATCGAACAGGCCGTGCGCGATGGCGCCACCGTGCCGATCTACTACGAGAGCCGGCTGGCCAAGCTGGAGCTGAAGGAAGCGGACCTCACCCAGCTCGACGACGAGGTCGAGGAGCTCACCGAGGACGAGGAGGGGGACACCGCCAAGGTCGCCCGACTCCGCCGCTGGGCTGCCCTGGAGCAGCTCGTGGGCGCTCCGCCGCGCATCCAGAAGGTCGCGGCGGACATCGTGCAGCACTTCGAGAACCGGCTCGTTTCACAGACCGATGAGGTGCGGCGTGTGGCCTCCGGGGGCAAGGGAATGATCGTGGCGATGAGCCGCGACATCTGCGTGCACCTCTACAACGCCATCATCGCGCTGCGCCCGGACTGGCACAGCGAGGACCCGGAGCAGGGCGCCATCAAGGTGATCATGACCGGCTCTGCCTCCGACAAGGCCCTGCTGAAGCCCCACATCCACCCGAAGGAAGTCCGCAAGCGGCTGGAACGGCGCTTCAAGGACCCGCAGGACCCCTTCAAGCTGGTGATCGTGCGTGACATGTGGCTCACCGGGTTCGACGCCCCGGCGCTGCACACCATGTACGTCGACAAGCCCATGCGCGGCCACAACCTGATGCAGGCCATAGCGCGCGTGAACCGCGTGTTCAAGGACAAGCCGGGCGGCCTCGTCGTCGACTACATCGGCATCGCCAACGAACTGAAGGCCGCCCTGGCTGACTACACGCGCGCCAAGGGGCGCGGCAAGCCGACTATCGATGCCCGGGATGCGCTTGCGGTGCTGCGCGAGAAGATGGCCGTGCTGCACGCCATGCTGCATGGTGTGGACTACGCGAACTTTCGCGCGCAGGCGTGGCAGTTGTTGCCAGCGGTGGCGAACCACGTGCTTGGTCTGGAGGACGGCAAGCAGCGCTTTGCTGATGCCGTGCTTGCTGCGGCTCAGTCCTTTGCTCTGTGCTGCACGCTGGACGAGGCGCTGGTGCATCGGGATGAGCTGGCCTTCTTGCAGGCCGTGAAGTCGGCGCTGACCAAGCATGGCAACTCCGACAAGAAGCTCACCGACGAGCAGAAGGAACACGCCCTGCGGCAGATCATCAGTCGCGCCGTGGTCAGCGATGAGGTCATCGATATCTTCGCGGCTGCAGGTTTGAAGCGTCCCGACATCGGCATCCTTTCCGAAGAGTTCCTCGAAGACGTGCGCCACATGAAGGAGCGCAACCTGGCGGTCGAGCTGCTCGAGCGGCTGCTGAAAGGCGAGATCAAGTCGCGATTCAAGACCAATGTGATTCAGAGCGCGCGCTTCTCCGAACTTCTGCAACTGAGCCTCACGCGTTACCGCAACCGCGGCATCGAGACCGCGCAGGTGATCGAAGAGTTGATCGCGATGGCCCGCAAGTTCCAGGAAGCGGCCCAGCGCGGGGAGCGGCTGGGTCTGAACAACGATGAGCTGGCGTTCTATGACGCGCTGGCGACCAATGAGTCCTCGGTGCGCGAACTGGGGGACGAGACCCTCAGGAAGATCGCTGTGGAATTGGCCCGCAGCCTCCGTGGCTCGGTGGCCGTCGACTGGGCTCGCCGTGAAACCGTAAGGGCACGTCTGCGTGTTCTGGTCAGAACGCTCCTGCGCCGGTACAAGTACCCACCGGATCGACAGGAGGAAGCAACGGAGATCGTGCTCAAGCAGGCGGAAACCCTGTCCGAGCAGTGGGCGGCCGCCGCCGCGTAACGCCGTTGCCGTCGGCGAATGGGGGGAATACTCTCCTCGGTAAGCCAATGCCGTTGACCGGGGGAAGTCATTTCACGCTCTGACTGGTTCCTGATCGCACAACGCGGGCGGAGCAGGTGATCATCCTCACCGGTCCCCAGTGTCGCGCCGCCCGTGCCCTGGTGGAGTGGTCTGCGGAACAGGTGGCGCGCCGTTCCGGCATCGATGCGCAGGTGATCCTCGACTTTGAGGCGAAGCGCAGCGATCCCGGTGACCAGGTGAAGCGGCAACTGTTCGAAGTGCTCGAGAGTGCAGGTGCGGTATTCATTTCCGAGAATGGTGGCGGCGTGGGCGTGCGGCTGAAATACGCGCGTCGTGATGTGCGCGCCGTGAACAAGTGGGAGGCTGAAGGCGGACCCGCGGGCGAAGACGACGTGTAGCGGACCTCCCGTGCATCCAGATGAGCGGCGGTTGCCGCCCGCTGGTTGCCGGCATAACCTTCGGGCGCGGACATCATCCCAGGGGGCAGCATGAAACTTGCCGTTCGGCGCGTCTTGACGCTGGTTTTCGCCGGGACAGTGATCGCAGGCACAGCATCGGCCCAATCCCCTGAACCCAGGCCCGCCTTTTCCGGCCAGACCGACGCCCCGCCTCCCGCAAAGCCCTCGCCGCCGCTGAAGGTCGAGACTCTCGCCACTGGTCTGCGGGGGGCGTGGTCTCTTGCCTTCCTGCCCGACGGCCGCTTCCTCGTCACCCAGGGCGGCGTGGGTCCCATGCGCATCGTCAGCCCCGACGGCAAGCTCGGCGAGCCCATAGAGGGGTTGCCCGTGATCAAGTCGGTCGGGGCGCAGGGACTGCACGACGTGGTGCTCGATCCGGATTTTGCGCGCAACCGCACGCTGTACTTTGCCTACTTCGCGCCCCTGCAGGGTGAGCCCGGCGGCAGTTTTCCGCTGGAACAGCTCTACGACAATGTATGGAGCGTGCCGCTTGCCGAGCGGCGCGTGATGAAGATCGGCATCGAGCGCGTGGCGCGCGCGAAGCTGTCCGCGGATGAGCGCCGGCTCGAGGATGTGCAGACCATTGCCGAAGGCGCCGAGCGGCGCATCGCGCTGGCGCCCGATGGCACGCTGTATGCCATCGGTTCGGATCGCTTCTGGCGCTATGAATCCAAGCTCGATGGCATGGAGCACGACTTCACCGCCGAACCGGACATCCGCCGCAATTTCTCCGGGCGCGTGCTGCGCGTGAACAAGGATGGATCGATTCCGCGCGGCAATCCGTGGCTGAGCCGCGCCACGGTGGATGCGCAGACGTATGCACATGGCCTGAAGGATCCGGAAGGCGCGGCCATCCATCCGGTCACGGGCGAGCTGTGGGTGGTCGACCACGGACCGCAGGGCGGGGACGAGGTGAACATCATCCGCGCCGGAAAGGACTACGGATGGCCTGATGTGTC
>Ga0315910_10004485_pt1 | contig 11668 bp, 6 predicted proteins | sample EdamamesoilMG_FD_204470 | JGI IMG/M metagenome (GOLD analysis project Ga0315910, IMG submission 204470) | Garden soil microbial communities collected in Santa Monica, California, United States - Edamame soil | ecosystem: Environmental > Terrestrial > Soil > Garden | place: USA: California...
AAACGTACCGACATCGAAAGCATCCTGATCATTGGCGCCGGCCCGATCATCATCGGCCAGGCGTGCGAGTTCGACTATTCCGGCGCGCAGGCCTGCAAGGCGCTGAAGGAGGAGGGCTACCGCGTCATCCTCGTCAATTCGAATCCCGCGACCATCATGACCGACCCGGGGATGGCCGATTCCATCTACATCGAGCCCATCAACTGGCGCACGCTGGCCCGGATCATCGAGAAGGAAAAGCCGAACGCGCTGCTGCCCACCATGGGTGGACAGACGGCGCTGAACACGGCCCTCGACCTGGTGCGCGAGGGTGTGCTCGCCAAGCACGGCGTGGAGCTGATCGCCGCGTCGCGCGAGGCCATCGACATGGCCGAGGACCGCGAGCTGTTCAAGAACGCCATGAAGGAAATCGGGCTCGAGTGCCCGCGCGCCTCCGTGGCCCATTCGCTGCCGCAGGCGGTCGAGATCCAGCAGGGTCTCGGATTCCCGTGTGTCATCCGCCCGTCGTTCACCATGGGCGGCTCGGGTGGCGGCATCGCCTACAACCGCGAGGAATTCGAGCAGATCGTGGCGCGCGGACTCGATGCCTCGCCGACCTCCGAGGTGCTCATCGAAGAATCGGTGATCGGCTGGAAGGAATTCGAGATGGAAGTCGTTCGCGATCGCAACGACAACTGCATCATCGTGTGCTCCATCGAGAATCTCGTTCCCATGGGCGTGCACACCGGCGACTCGATCACGGTCGCGCCGGCGCAGACGCTCACCGACAAGGAATACCAGCGCATGCGCAACGCGTCGATCGCGGTGCTGCGCAAGATCGGCGTGGATACCGGCGGCTCGAACGTGCAATTCGCGGTGAACCCGAAGGACGGGCGCCTGCTGGTCATCGAGATGAATCCGCGCGTGTCGCGTTCTTCCGCGCTGGCGTCGAAGGCGACTGGTTTTCCGATCGCCAAGATCGCGGCCAAGCTCGCCGTCGGTTACACGCTCGACGAGCTCAAGAACGACATCACCGGTGGCGCCACGCCGGCATCCTTCGAGCCATCGATCGACTACGTGGTCACCAAGGTGCCGCGTTTCACGTTCGAGAAGTTTCCGGCCGCGAATTCACGCCTGACGACGCAGATGAAGTCGGTGGGCGAGGTCATGGCCATCGGCCGCACCTTCCAGGAGTCGCTGCAGAAGGCGCTGCGCGGGCTGGAGACCGGTCTCGACGGTCTCAACGAGATCCTGCCGCCGTCCACCGAACCGCTGGACGAGGAGGCGCGCGACAAGCTGGCCTACGAGCTGCGCGCACCGGGCCCGAGCCGCCTGCTGTACGTCGCCGATGCCTTCCGCGCCGGCTGGACGCTGGAGCGCATCCAGGAGCTGTCGTACATCGATCCCTGGTTCCTCGCGCAGATCGAAGAACTGCTGCAGGAAGAAGCGCGCCTGCGCAAGGAAGGCCTGTCGTCACTCGACGCCGACCGCATGCGCGAGCTCAAGCGCCGGGGCTTTTCCGACAGCCGCCTGGCGCGGCTCACCGGCATCCTCGAGCAGGGCATGCGCGAGAAGCGCCATGCGCTCGGCGTGCGCCCGGTCTACAAGCGCGTCGATACCTGTGCCGCGGAATTCGCGACTTCGACGGCCTACATGTACTCCACCTACGAAGAGGAATGCGAGGCGCAGCCGACCAACCGGCGCAAGATCATGATCCTCGGCGGTGGCCCCAACCGCATCGGCCAGGGCATCGAGTTCGACTATTGCTGCGTGCACGCCGCGCTGCAGCTGCGCGAGGATGGTTTCGAAACCATCATGGTCAATTGCAATCCGGAAACCGTGTCGACCGACTACGACACTTCGGATCGCCTGTACTTCGAGCCGCTCACGCTCGAGGACGTGCTCGAGATCATCCACAAGGAAAAGCCCGAGGGCGTGATCGTGCAATACGGCGGCCAGACGCCGCTCAAGCTGTCGCGGCCGCTCGAAGCCGCCGGCGCGCCGATCATCGGCACCTCGCCGGACTCCATCGACATCGCGGAAGACCGCGAGCGCTTCCAGCTGCTGGTCAAGAACCTCGGCCTCAAGCAGCCCGCCAATGCGACGGCGCGCACCGAGGAGCAGGCCGTGAAGCTGGCGCGCGAGGTCGGATTCCCGCTGGTGGTCCGTCCTTCATACGTGCTCGGCGGGCGCGCGATGGAAGTCGTGTTCAACGAAGACGACCTGCGCACCTACATGGCCACCGCGGTCAGCGTGTCCAACGACAGCCCGGTGCTGCTCGACCGCTTCCTGGATGTGGCCATCGAGGTCGACGTCGACGCGTGCTGCGACGGCGAAGACGTGCTGATCGGCGGCATCATGGAGCACGTCGAACAGGCGGGTGTGCATTCGGGTGACTCGGGTTGCTCGCTGCCGCCGAATAGTTTGACGCCCGAGACCCAGGCGGATCTGCGCGACCAGACGCGCAAGCTCGCGAAGGCGCTGAACGTCGTCGGCCTCATGAACATCCAGTTCGCGATCCAGAACGGCATCATCTACGTGCTGGAAGTGAACCCGCGCGCCTCGCGCACCGCGCCATTCGTGTCGAAGGCCACCGGCGTGCCATTGGCCAAGATCGGCGCGCGTGTCATGACCGGCCGCAAGATGAAGTCGATGGAGAATGTCGGCGAAGTGGTGCCGCCGTACTTCTCGGTGAAGGAGGCGGTGTTCCCGTTCACCAAGTTCCCCGAGGCGGATCCCATCCTCGGCCCCGAGATGAAGAGCACGGGTGAGGTCATGGGCACGGGCCGCACCTTCGGCGAGGCCTACGCCAAGGCCCAGGCAGCCTCAGGCGTGACGCTGCCCCGCGCCGGCGTGGTGCTGATCAGCGTCCGCGACCGCGACAAGGCGGGCGCGGTGGTGCTGGCGCAGAAACTCATCGGGCACGGCTTCGAACTCGCGGCCACCGACGGTACGGCCAAGGCCATCCTCGACGCGGGATTGCCGTGCAAACGCGCCAACAAGGTGCGCGAGGGCCGGCCGCACATCGTCGACATGATCAAGAACGACGAATTCGCGATGATCGTGAACACCACGGAGGGCAAGACCGCCATCCGCGAGTCGAATTCCATCCGCCGCGAAGCGGTGCACAAGCGCATCACTTACTACACGACGCTCGCGGGCGCGCTCGCGACCTGCGAAGCTCTCGATCACCTGGATGCCGTCGAAGTAAACCGTCTGCAGGACCTGCATCAAGAGACGCGCTCATGAAACGCAATCCGATGACCCTGCGCGGTGCCGAGGCGCTGCGCAACGAACTCAAGCGTCTGAAGACGGAGGATCGTCCGCGGGTCATCAAGGCCATTGCCGAGGCGCGCAGCCACGGCGACCTGTCCGAAAACGCCGAGTACCACGCGGCGCGCGAACAGCAGGGCTTCATCGAAGGCCGCATCGGCGAGATCGAAGCGAAGTTGTCGACCGCGGAGATCATCGACCCCACCGCGATGGCGAGCAGCGGCAAGGTGATTTTCGGCGCGACGGTCGATCTCGAGGACCAGGACGACGGCAAGTCCATCAGCTACCAGATCGTTGGCGAGGACGAGGCGGACATCAAGTCCGCGCGCATCTCCATCACTTCGCCGATTGCGCGCGCGCTGGTCGGCAAGAGCGCCGGCGACGTGGTCGACGTGACCGCGCCCGGCGGCACGCACAGTTACGAGATCGTCAAGGTCCGCTATATCTAGTTAGTCCGCCAGGTCGGGCGAGGGAGGGGTATGAAGCTTCGCCTGTTGTTCGTGTGCGCGGTGTTTGGCGCGGCGCCACAGTTGTCCGCCCAGGACTGGATCCCCCTGCAGGATGGCAAGTCGCTCGCCGGCTGGAAGGCGCCCGAGAAGCCGGAATCGTGGGTGGTCGAAGACGGCGTGTTCGTCACGCGCGGCGACCGCTCGCACCTGTATTACGTGGGCAAGGTCGGAAAGCACGACTTCAGGAACTTCGAGTTCTCGGCCGACGTCATGACCGAGCCCGGCTCCAACAGCGGGATCTACGTTCACACGAAATACCAGCCTGAGAGCTGGCCGGCGGCCGGTTACGAGCTGCAGGTCATCAATTCCAATCCGCCCGCGGAGCGGATGAACGGTTATATCGAACACAAGATGACCGGCAGCATCTACGCGGTGCGCAACACCTGGGTCTCGCCGGCGAAGGACGGCGAATGGTTCAACTACCGCATTCGCGTGGTCGGCAAGACCCTCCAGACGTTCATCAACGACCAGCTGATCTGCGAATACGCGGAACCGGACCAGCCATACCGCCCCAAGGACAAGCCGGGACGGCTGCTCGGGTCAGGAACCTTCGCGTTGCAGGCGCACGATCCGGGCAGTGTGGTGCGCTACAAGAACATGAAGGTGAAGATCCTGCCGAAGGATGCCGCGCCGCCCGCGGGGCTGGTGCCGATCGCGGATCGCGAACTCGACCAGCTCGTGACCCAGGCTTCCAACGACAACTTTCCGTTGATCGACATGGCGCTCATGGTCGCGCCAGACAATCTCGACGGGTGGTCCGCCGCGCGGCGCTATGGCTTGACTCCGCTCAATTCGTTTCCGCCGAGCTCGCTGGAGAAAGCGCCCCCTTCACTGCTGGTCATCATCGACAGCGAGAGCGCGCCCGACGTCAACGCGTTGAAGGCCATCAAGGGGACCGGCATCAAGGTGATCTTCACCTCGAGTCAGCAAGGAGCGGGAAAGTTGGACGAGGCGCAGCTGAAGCGTCGCCTGCAGGCAATCTACGCGGCGGGGCTCGGCTGGAAGGACTTCTGGGTGCCCAGCAAGTGATCGCGCGGTGGCTGCGCGGACTGCTCGTCCTGCCGCTGGGGTTCGCGGCGTCGGACGCGGTGGCGTGCATCAACACCTATTCGTTCGAGCTCAAGTACGCATTGTTCTCCGGCCGCGCCGAGCGGGTGAAGGAGCTGACCGCGCAGATCGAGGCGGAATATCGCCAGTCGCCCGACATGGAGGCCACCAACGACCTGGCCGTGGTGCGCATCATCGAAGGTCGCTATGCCGAGGCCATCGATCTGCTCCGCAAGCTCGACAAGTCTCATCCCGATCTGGGAATGACGGCCGCCAATCTCGGCACGGCGCTCGAACTCAATGGCGACGACGTCGAAGCGCTCAAGTGGATCCGAGAGGGGTACCGGCGCGACCCGCGCGAGCACGTCGGTTCCGAGTGGGTTCACGTCAGGATCCTCGAGTCCAAGATAGCGCTGGAGAAAGACCCGCAGTGGCTCGACACGCACACCGTGCTGGGCGTGCAGTTCGGCAGCGAGGACTTGCCGCGTACACCCGACCCCTTGCCGGTCGACCACACCGGCAGGACGCGGTCGATCTCGGAGGCTTTCGCTGCCGCTGGCTACCAGTTGTTCGAACGCGTGTTATTCGTGAAGCCGCCGGACGCGGTGGTTGCGGACCTTGCGAGGACGTCCGGTGACCTGGGCTTGCTGCTCAGGCAGTCCGAGGGCAACAAGAAGGGCAATGGCGCCGACCGGCACTACGAAATGGCGCTCAAATACGGGGCGAAGGATCGGCTCCTGATCAACCGGCGCATGCAGGTCTTCGAAAGGCTGAGCGCCAGCGCGCCGGCCCCCGTCACGACACCCTGACGATCTCGAGGCTCGGGCCGCCCTGCATCGGCGCCGCGCCGCGCATGGTGCGCAGCAGGTCGTGCGTCTCGTGCGGCGCCATGGGCTTGCTGAAAAAGTATCCCTGGCCGGTGGAGCAGCCGAGCGCCAGCAACTGCGAGGCGTGTTCGCGCGTCTCGATGCCCTCGGCCACGGTGCCGAGATGCAGGCTCTGCGCCATGCTGATGATGGCGCGCACGATGGCGGCATCGTTGCGATCCACGTTCATGTCGCGCACGAAAGTGCGGTCGATCTTGAGGTAGTCGATCGGCAGGTTGCGCAGGTAGGCGAGGCTCGAGTAACCCGTGCCGAAATCGTCCACCGACACGCGGATGCCGAGGTCGCGCAGCGCGTGCAGCTTGGTCACGTGCTGTTCGGAATCCTGCATCGCGACGCTTTCGGTGAGCTCGACTTCCATCTGGTGGGGCGCGATGTCGAACTCGTGCGCGATGGCCACCAGCCGCTCCGGCAGGTTGGAGCGCTTGAGCTGCTTGGCCGACACGTTGACGGCCACGGGGACGGGCTTCAGGCCCGCGCGCTGCCAGGTGGCGATCTGCCGCGCCACGTTGCGGAACACGCATTCGCCCAGCTCGACGATCAGATCCGAGGCCTCGGCCACTTCGATGAACGACAGCGGCGGCACCGCGCCGTGGCGCGGATCGTTCCAGCGCGCCAGCGCTTCGAACGACACCAGTCGGCCGCTGCGGATGTCGACGATGGGCTGCAGCTGGATCTCGATGGCATCGCGGTTCACGGCGCTGCGCAGGTCCTGTTCCAGTGCAAGGCGCGTGTGCACGCGCTTGTTCATGGCCGCGTCGAACATCTGCACGTTGTCGCGGCCGCGCGCTTTGGCTTCGTACAGCGCGATGTCCGCCGAGCGCAGCAGCTCGCTCATGGTGGTGGCGTCGCGCGGGTAGACGGACAGGCCGATGCTGGTCGTGGCCGAGTAGGTGGCTTCGCCGAGGCGTACGGGCTTCTTCAACGCGGCGGCGACTCTTTCGGCGATGGCCGCGCTGTCCGGCTCGAGGCCGTAGTGCCGGGTGACCACGAGGAACTCGTCGCCGCCCATGCGAACCACGAGGTCGGGGCTGGCGATGGAATCACGCAGGCGTCGCGCCACCGAACGCAGGTAGTCGTCGCCGATCGAGTGACCGCGCGAATCGTTGATGTTCTTGAAGTTGTCGCAGTCGATGTACAGGATCGACAGCGAATCGCCGCGGCGCGCGGCTTCGTCGATGAGCCGCGGCAGCTCTTCGTTGAGGAAGGCGCGGTTCGGCAGGCCCGTGAGCGCGTCGTGGGTCGCGAGATGCTGCAGGGAGAGCTGGTGTTCCTGCGCGCGGCGTTCGGCCTCGCGCCGATGCGAGATGTCCTGCAGCAGCATGGCGTGCACGCGGCCGGAGCCGGGCTCGAGGTCGGCGATCGAGATCTCCACGTCGCGGCGTTCGTTGTCGCCGCGCAGTATCTGCGCGGGACGGGTCGCGGCCGGTTCCTGGTCGCCGCCCGGCGCAAGCGACACCGGCGTGTCGAAAATCGTGGCCAGGTCGCGCCGGCGCAGCTCGTCGAGCGATGCGCCGACCAGGCGTTGCGCCTGCGGATTGGCGTCGAGGACACGGCGCGAAGTCGGATCGAACAGGATGATTCCGGAAGCGGCGCGCTCGAAAATGGCGCGGTAGCGGGTTTCACTGAGCGCCGCGGCGTCCGCGCTCCGCTTGAGGCGGCCGCGATAGGCATGCCACCCGGCGATGACGAGGCTCACCAGCAGCGCCACCATGCCGACCAGGTAACGCACGCCCTGTTGGCCGCTCAGCACCACAGAGCGCGGCAGCGTGGTGTACATGACGGCCAGCGGGCGGTTGTCGATGCTGTCGATGCGCAGTTGGCCTTCGATGGTGGTATCCGAGCGCAGCACGATGCGGCGCGCGTCCGGCGCGAGCAGCAGCGCCTGCTTCTCGGCGGCCACGCTGCGATCGTCGAGCAGGGCGAATTTCAGGCCGAGCTGCGAGTCCGCGCCGATGCCGGCGACTTCCGGCGGACCGATGCGGCGCGCGAACACCAGCGTGCCGGCGGCCGGTCCACTGCGGTCGCTGTGCAACACGGTGTGAGCCGCGATGACGTGCGGCACGCCGTTGATCAGCACCATGCGCAGCGTGCCTTCCTGGTCGACCACGCTGCGCACCAGCGGCGTGATGCGATTGAGCTCGCCGACCACCGAATCACTGGCCGGATGCTCGTAGCGCGCGTCGTCGGTGTCGTTCTCGAAGGAAGCGAGCAGCTTGCCCTTCGGGTCCAGCAGCCAGACGAGGTCGACGTTCATCTCGTCGAGGCCCGCCTCGGAGAAATTCTCGTACTCGAACTTCGGATCGAGCGTCGAGACGTACGAATACATGTCGTCCCAGCGCGCGAAGTCGCGCGAGACGGTTTCGATCTCGGTGTTCTTGGTGACCAGCGCCTTGCGCATGACCTCGACGCTGCGCGAGACATCGTTGCGCTCGATGTTCTCGAACTTGCGGAGGATGAGATAGCGGGATGCGGCCCAGGTCCCGGATACGACCAGCAGCGCGGCTAGATAGACCGCAAGCGCGTCGCGTCCGAACGAGCGTGTGTGTCGAGCCGTCATGTGCCTGATATACGACTTATTCCAATGCCTGGCCACCGGAACAGTCCGCAAATTCCTCCCTGTGGGGCGATCCTCGCTCCTGTCACAGGAAATCGGCCAGTGGCACGGGGTCTTTATGCGTCGGGGATCACAATTCCGGGACCGTCATTCCGGCGTTTGTAGTAGAGGGCCGTATGCCCGATCCGTTGCACCACGGTGCTCTCGGTCGCGGTCGCCAGTTCGACGAATCCCGTGTCGCGGGCGCCGCGATCCGAACCGCGGAACTTCACCTTGATGAGTTCGTGGTCGGCGAGGGCGCGCTGCGTCTCGGCGATTACCGCCGGGGTGAGGCCGTGCTGGCCGATGAGGATCACGGGATTGAGTGCGTGCCCGAGCCCACGAAGATACTTGCGCTGCCGTTCGGAGAGTTCCATGGCGCGATTGTAAAGATTGCAGCCGGCATGCGTGCCTTGAAACCTAATGCCGTGAGCCTCATCAAACCGTCCACAAGGTCCGATTCGTCAGAGCGGGCGCCGCCGCGTCCCGCAGTTCTGAGCTTTACCTGCTGGCGAGCGGTTTTCGATTGGTGTAGCGTGACCGGCATCCTGCATGCCGGGCTGGTCGCCTCGCGAGGGTAACTATTTGAACGATCTGACAAAAAACATCCTGCTTTGGGTCGTAATCGTGATGGTCATGGTGGTGGTCTTCAGCCGCTACGTGCCCACCGGTGCCGAGCCCACGCAGGTGTCGTACTCGGCGGTCCTGGATGACGTCCGCAATGGCCGGATCAAGTCCGTCACGCTGCGCGGTGAAGAAATCATCGGCGTACGCAAGGACGACAGCCGTTTCCGCGCCTACAACCCGGAAACCGAGAACACCGCCCTCATCGGCATGCTCGACAAGTCGCACGTGGACTTCAAAGGCGAGCCTCCGAAGCAGCCCAACTTCCTCATGCAGCTGCTGTTGCAGCTCGCCCCGGCGCTGCTGCTGATCCTGGTGTTCGTGTACATGCTGCGCCAGATGCAGGGCTCGGCCGGCGGTCGCGGCGCGATGTCGTTCGGCAAGAGCCGCGCAAGATTGTTAGGTGAGGACCAGGTCAACGTCACGTTCGCGGACGTCGCGGGCGTCGACGAGGCCAAGCAGGAAGTGGGCGAGATCGTCGACTTCCTCAAGGACCCGTCCAAGTTCCAGAAGCTCGGCGGCAAGATTCCGAAGGGCGTGCTCATGGTCGGCTCGCCCGGTACCGGCAAGACGCTGCTGGCGCGCGCCATCGCGGGCGAAGCCAAGGTGCCGTTCTTCACGATTTCCGGTTCCGACTTCGTCGAAATGTTCGTCGGCGTCGGCGCCTCGCGCGTGCGCGACATGTTCGAGCAGGCGAAAAAACACGCGCCCTGCATCATCTTCATCGACGAGATCGACGCGGTCGGTCGGCATCGCGGCGCCGGCCTGGGCGGCGGTCACGACGAGCGTGAGCAGACACTGAACCAGTTGCTGGTCGAGATGGACGGCTTCGAGGGCAGCGAGGGCATCATCGTCATCGCCGCGACCAACCGGCCCGACGTGCTCGATCCGGCGCTGCTGCGCCCGGGCCGCTTCGACCGCCAGGTCGTGGTGCCGTTGCCGGACGTGCGCGGCCGCGAGCAGATCCTGCGCGTGCACATGCGCAAGGTGCCGCTGGCCGACGACGTGAAACCCGCGTACATCGCGCGCGGCACGCCCGGCTTCTCGGGTGCCGATCTCGCCAACCTGGTGAACGAAGCCGCGTTGTTCGCCGCCAGGGCCAACAAGCGCACCGTCAGCATGGACGAGTTCGAGCGCGCCAAGGACAAGATCTACATGGGCGCCGAGCGGCGTTCCATGGTCATGTCCGACCAGGAAAAGAAGATGACGGCGTACCACGAAGCGGGCCACGCCATCGTCGGCTTCCTCGTGCCCGAGCACGATCCGGTCTACAAGGTCACCATCATTCCGCGCGGCCGCGCGCTGGGACTCACGTGGTACCTGCCCGAGGGCGATCGCTACAGCACCAGCAAGCGCCGCCTCGAAAGCAAGATCTCGTCCGCGTTCGGCGGCCGCGTCGCCGAGGAGCTGATCTTCGGCGCCGATGGCATCACCACGGGTGCATCGAGTGACATCGAACACGCCACCGACCTGGCGCGCAGCATGGTCACCAAGTGGGGCCTGTCGACCAAGCTGGGTCCGCTGACCTACTCGGAAGAGAGCGGTGAAGTGTTCCTGGGCCGCCAGGTGACGCAGCACAAGCAGGTTTCCGACGAAACCGCGCACGCCATCGACGAGGAGATCCGCCAGCTCATCGACATCAACTACAAGCGCGCCAAGGAAATCCTCGAGTCCAACATGGACAAGTTGCACGTGATGGCCGAGGCGCTGGTGAAGTACGAAACCATCGACGAGACCCAGATCAAGGACATCATGAGCGGCAAACCGCCGAAGCCGCCCGCGGATTGGGACGACTCGGTGGGCACGCCGAAGCCGAAGCGGCCGGAGGGCGAGAGCGAAGGTGGCTCGCCGATCGGTACTCCCGCCGGTCAGCACTGACCACGACGATAACGAAGAAGCCCGCAGGCACCGCCCGCGGGCTTTTTCTTTGGGGAGTCGAGATAGTTAGATGATCCCGGTCAACGACAAGTGGCGATGCCGCGATCGCGTGCTCGACCTCGGCGCGCCGGTGGTGATGGGCGTGCTCAACGTCACGCCGGATTCCTTCTCGGACGGCGGTCGCTTCGGCGACCCGCAGGCGGCGCTGGCGCAGGCGCGGCGCATGCTCGCCGAGGGCGCCGCGATCATCGACGTCGGCGGCGAATCCACGCGGCCCGGCGCCAGCCCCGCATCCCTCTCCGAGGAACTCGGGCGCGTGACGCCGGTGGTGGAGGCGCTGCGGCGCGAGTCGGCGGTATTCATCTCGGTCGACACCAGCAAGCCGGAGGTCATGCGCGCCGCGGTCGCCGCCGGCGCGGACATCATCAATGACGTGCGCGCACTGGCCGAGCCCGGCGCCATCGACGAGGCCGCCGCGAGCGGCGCGGGGATCTGCCTCATGCACATGCAGGGGGAGCCGCGCACGATGCAGCAGGCGCCGCAGTACGAAAACGTGGTGGAGGAGGTGAGCGCCTTCCTCGCCGCGCGCATGCGTGCCTGTCGCGAGGCCGGCATCGATGCGGCGCGGCTGGCCGTCGATCCGGGCTTCGGTTTCGGCAAGAACGCGGCTCACAACCTCACATTGCTGAAGCGTCTCGCGGCCCTCGAGGCCCTGGGCGTGCCGATCGCCGTCGGGCTGTCACGCAAGTCGATGCTGGCGCAACTGACCGGTCGCGCAGTCGACGAACGGCTGCCGGGAAGCATCGCGCTGGCTGCCATTGCGGTTCTCAACGGAGCGCGTATCGTGCGCGCCCACGACGTGGCCGCCACCGTCGACG
>Ga0315910_10004486_pt1 | contig 11665 bp, 7 predicted proteins | sample EdamamesoilMG_FD_204470 | JGI IMG/M metagenome (GOLD analysis project Ga0315910, IMG submission 204470) | Garden soil microbial communities collected in Santa Monica, California, United States - Edamame soil | ecosystem: Environmental > Terrestrial > Soil > Garden | place: USA: California...
TGAAGCGCTTGAGATAGCGACGATAGGCTGCGGTATTGGCCGGGCCGCATTCGAGCATCTTCATGCTCCCCGCCTGACCAGGCGGCACGTACCGCCCTTGAGCGCCCAGACCGCGAAGATCGGCAACACAATGAACAGCGTCTGCGCGGTGGTATCGTCGATCAGGCCGTAAACATTGCCGATTGCGTTGAGCAGGATCGCCCCGCCCCAGCAAAGCGCCTTTTGGATATTGGTCATCAGTCAAGCTCCCTTGAAATCATGTAAAGGAACATTGACTGATTCGGGCGGAGAAGTCAAGGGACATTTACACAATGTGCAGGAACCTTGTCGCCAATCCCGCGATTGTCCGACGCGCCCGCAATCGCCATTGTGAGCGAAACTGCGGGATTGTACCGATGGATCGTCGCGCTTTGGGGGTTCATTACCCCTGTGCGGCGCTTTGCGATGGAGACATGGAATGTACGCACGACTGATCCCTGCCCTCGCCTTGGCACTCGCCTCTGTCGTCCAGGCCCAGGAGATCATCGAAGTGCCCGAGAGCGAGGCGCGAATCGCCCGCCCGGACGACCTGTTCTCCCTGCCGCCGGGCCAGTGGCACCTGTCGAGGTCGTTCTCGCAGGGAAGGGCGCCGTGCGAGCCGACCCAGTGCGAGGCCGGCTTCACCAGCGGCGACCTGGTGGTCAGCGTCGAACATGCCGGCAATTTCGTGCTCATCATTGCCGGCTTCAGGGGCTGCGATCGGGTCGCCTTCAGGGAAGTCGAGGTCAGCCCCAAGGCCGGCAGTCCCACCTTCGGGCGCATCTCCAATCACATGAAGCGGGTCGTCAAGGGGCTCAAGAAATCCTGCGGCATAACCCCGCCCGAAGTGCCCAAGCTCGAAGTCGCACAACTCTTCCCCAAGCCCCCGGAACAGGGGTGACGCCCCAGCACCGGCAGAAACGCCAGTGACTTGGCGATTATTCGTTGCTAGGGGCCGCCGCATGACGCGCCGACGCACCACTACGACCACTACCACCGGTTTCCGGGGGCAGGCGGTCGCGCGTTAGACGCACAGTCGCCGCCCGGCTCGGGGCGGTGCGGCGTCAACCTCCCGAAGCCGAGAATATCCCGACGCCGCCCCTTCCGGCGCGCGGGCAATTCTGCCATTGCGCCGCAGACGCGAAATGAGAGTGCAATGAGTGAGCACCTGAAAATCAGCCTGCCCGACGGATCGGTGCGCGAGATGCCGGCGGGCTCAACCCCGGCCGATGTCGCCGCGGCGATCGGGCCGGGGCTGGCCAAGGCGGCTTTGGCGGCGCGCGTCGACCATGGCTTTGGGGCAGAATTGCGCGACCTTGCGCGGCCGTTCGACGGCGATGCACGGCTGGCGCTGGTCACCAGCCGCGACGAAGCCGACGCGCTCGAACTCGCGCGCCACGACTTTGCCCATGTGCTTGCCGAGGCGGTGCAGGCCTTGTGGCCGGGGACGCAGATCACTTTCGGCCCGGCGACCGAGGACGGGTTCTATTACGACGTAATGGCGCCGGCGAGCCGCGAGCCGTTCTCGCTCGACGATCTCCCCGCGATCGAGGAGCGGATGCGGCAGATCATTCGCGCCGACAAGCCGCTCCGCCGCGAGGTGTGGAGCCGTCAGGCGCTGATCGAGCGCTGGCAGGCCGATGGTGAGAGCTTCAAGGCCGAATGGACCGCCGAGCTGCCCGAAGGCGAGGAGTTAACGGTCTACTGGTCGGGTAGCGACTGGATGGACATGTGCCGCGGACCGCACCTTCCTTCCACCGGCAGGCTCGATCCCGATGCGTTCAAGCTGATGCGCGTCGCCGGGGCCTACTGGCGCGGCGACCAGAAGAACGCCCAGCTCACCCGCATCTACGGCACCGGCTGGCTCAACAAGAAGCAGCTCGACGCGCACCTCCATAAGCTCGAGGAAGCGGCCAAGCGCGATCATCGCCGTCTGGGGCAGGAGATGGACCTGTTCCATCTCGACCAGGTCGCCCACGGTTCGGTGTTCTGGCACCCCAAGGGCTATGTCATCTGGCGCGAGCTCGAGGCCTATATGCGCCGCGCGATCGATGGCGCAGGCTACCGCGAGGTCAAGACCCCGCAAGTGATGGACGCGCGCCAGTGGGAGCAATCCGGGCACTGGGGCAAATACCGCGCCAATATGTTCGTGATCCCCGACGAAGTCCCCAACACCGAGGATGAGGGCCCGCTGGTTTCGGACGCCGCCGATTGGATGGCGCTGAAGCCGATGAACTGCCCGGCGCATGTGCTGATCTTCCGCCAGGGGATCAAATCCTACCGCGACCTGCCCTTGAGGTTCTACGAGAACGGCTGTTGCCATCGCAACGAGCCGCACGGCGCGCTGCACGGACTGATGCGGGTGCGCCAGTTCACCCAGGATGACGCCCACATCTTCTGCCGCGAGGACCAGATCGTCGAGGAAGTGCGCGCCTTCTGCGCGCTGGCCGACCGGATCTACCGCGATTTCGGCTTCACCTATGCGATCAAGCTCGCTTTGCGCCCCGAAACACGCTTCGGGACCGACGAGCAGTGGGACCAGGCCGAGGCCGAATTGCGCGATGCGGTTCATGCGGCCGGCCTCGCGACCGACGAGTATGGCTGGGAAGAACTTCCCGGCGAAGGCGCGTTCTATGCCCCCAAGCTCGAATGGCACCTGACCGACGCGATCGGGCGCACCTGGCAGGTCGGCACGATCCAGTCCGACCGGGTCATCCCCGCGCGGCTCGAAGCGTCCTACGTCGCCGAGGACGGCGAAAAGCACGTGCCGATCATGCTCCACCGCGCGATCTTCGGTTCCTACGAGCGCTTCATCGGCATTTTGATCGAACATTTCGCCGGCCGCCTGCCGTTGTGGCTGGCCCCGGTGCAGGCAGTGGTCGCGACGATCGTCTCCGATGCCGACGGTTACGCGAAGGACGTGGCAGCGAAGCTCGAAGCCGCCGGCCTGCGCGTCGACACCGACCTCAGGAACGAGAAGATCAACTACAAGGTGCGCGAACATTCGCTGGCCAAGGTCCCGCAACTACTGGTGGTCGGCAAGCGCGAGGCCGAGGAAGGCACGGTGGCGCTGCGCACCTTGGGTGAGCAAGAGCAACAGGTGCTCAATCTCGACGAAGCGATCGCGCTGCTCAAGGCCGGGGCGACGCCGCCCGATTTGTGAACCGAACGCTGGGGACCTGATGGACAAAGCACTGCCGGGAAACGAAGAGCTGGCGCCCAGCCGCATCGACGAGGAAGACATCCGGCTGACCACCGGATTTGCGGACATCTTCACCGCGATCCTGCTGGTCGTCGGCGGGATGCTGCTGGCTGCATTTTCGGTCGTCGGCGGGATCGCGATCGTCGGCGCGGCCTTCCTGCTCGGCCGGCCGTTGGTCCAGCGCCGCGGGTTCGCCGCCTGCGGCATCGTCCTTGCGCTGGGCGCGGCGCAGGGCGCAGGTCTTGTCTTCGCCCTGGTCCACTGGACAATCGCCCTGATCGCGGCGGCGATCGCCAGTGCGTTCCTCTGGCGGGTTCACCGGATCCCCTCGGCGCTGGCGCTGGTGTGGATCTGCCTGACCGGCCTGGTGATCGGCATGGGCGGCAGCGGCTTCGATTTCGAGGACTTCAGTCTTGGCGGCGCAAGCGTCGCGACCGGCTATTCACTGTTTGGCGGTGTTGTCCTGTTCGCGGGCGGGTTGTGGTACGATTCGCAGGACCGGCTGCGCAAGGGGCGGCTGTCCGATGTGGCCTTCTGGCTGCATTTGATTTCGGCCCCCTTGTTCGTTCACGGACTATTCGCGGCTTTGGGCATGAACCCGTTCACCGACACCGGCATCAATCCGCTGCTGGTCTTCGGGATCTTCCTTGTGCTTACGGCGGTGTCGCTGGCGATCGACCGGCGGCCGCTGCTGGCGTCCTCGTTCGTCTACCTTGTCACCGCTACCGGATCGCTCCTGCGCGACGGCTGGCAAAGCGGCGAAGTGGCCGATGGCGCGGACCGGTTCCTCAACGCCGCGATGGCCCCGGCGGTGATCGGGGTGCTGCTGCTGGGGCTGGCGGCGGGCTGGACGCCGATGCGCAGCCTGATCCTCAGGCCGCTGCCCGAAAGGCTGACCCGCCATCTCCCGCCTGCCGCGCACACCACCGCACCGGCGCCCGAAGGCACCCCCGACCTGCCCGAGGCCGAGAAGGAACCGGTCCGGCTGGTGCTGGGGTTCAACGATTTCTTTGTCGCGCTGGGGGCGATGGCGCTGTTCGTGGGGAGCATCTTCATCGGCATTCAACTCTTGATGGGTGCCACCGGAGACTGGGACGACGACACTTTCAAGCGATTGCTTGTGTCCGGGCCGATCTGGTTCCCGATCCTGGTTCCCGCGGCGATGATGTGGATGGTCGCCGAATATTTCGTCCGGGTGCGGCGGATGGCCTGGCCGGCGATTTCGGCGGCGTTTGCGTTCTCGTTGATGGGCTGTGCTGCGGGGATACTGTTGGCGATGAAGTTTGCCGTTGCGCGGCAACCCCAATTGTTTGCCCCCGCTAAGTTCCCTGGGACCGGCGAAACCCTTACCGTCGTGGCTACCGGGCAATGCGTGCTGATCGCCTGTGCCATCCCGCTGCTGGCGAATTTGCTGTTCTGGTGGCGGCACCGTGTACCGGTAAGCTTCGCGCTGGCGATCGCGTCGCTGGTGCCGCTGGTGTTCTTCGACCTGATCGTGGAAACCTTGAGCGAAACCGGCGACGGGTTCGAATCGGCGAGTTGGGCCCCTCGCCTGCTGGCGGCTGGCCTCGCGGTGTTCGGGCTTGCCATGTGGTGGGACCGGCAGGATGTGGCCCGCAAGACCCAGCGCGCCGATACCGCATTCTGGCTGCACCTGTTGGCGGCGGGCCTCGCGATTCCCGCCGCCTATGCGCTGACCCGCGACTTCGAGGGCGCGGCGGCACTGGTGCTGGTCGCCGCCGGGTTCCTCGGGCTGGTGGCGCTGGCGGTGGCGATCGACCGGCGCGCGCCGCTGGCGGTTGCGCTGCCCTTCGCGCTGGCGGACCTGTCGGAGCCGATTGCCGGCCTTGCGCTCGTGCTGGTCCTGCTGGCGATGGTGCTGCGCTGGGACCAGGCGCGCGGGATGCTGCTGCGCTGGGTTTCCGGGCTGACCGGCGCCGCGCCGCTCCCGCCAGAGGCCTGAACGCCACCCTTGCCGCCGCGCGCTTTCGCGGTATTCTCGCTCTATGGCCCACAAGAGGTCGCGGGAGGGAATGGATGCGCAGACTGGTCTTGGCCGCCGCTGCGGCGCTGGTATTGGCGGCCTGCAACCAGCAGCCCGAATTCGGCAATGTCGACGAGGAACGGTTGCTCGCCGCCGACAGCGATCTCGACAACTGGCTGGCCTATGGCCGCACCTATGACGAGCAGCGCTTCTCGCCGCTCGACCAGGTGAACGACGGTAATGTGGGCCAGCTCGGCCTCGCCTTCGCGGTTGAACTCGATACCAATCGCGGACAGGAAGCGACCCCGATCGTGGTCGACGGGGTGATGTATCTCTCGACCGCCTGGTCGCATGTCTGGGCGATCGATGCCGCGACCGGGAAGGTGCTGTGGAAGCACGATCCGAAGAACGACGGTTCGAAGGGCGTCCATGCCTGCTGCGATACGGTCAATCGCGGGGTCGCAGTGTGGCAGGGCAAGGTGTTCTTCGGGACCATCGACGGGCGGCTGATCGCGCTCGATGCCGCGACCGGCGATGAGGTGTGGTCCAAGGTCACGGTAGACCAGTCCAAGCCCTACACCATCACCATGGCGCCCCGCGTGGTGCGCGGCAAAGTTATCATCGGCAACTCGGGCGCCGAACTCGGCGTGCGCGGTTATGTCAGCGCCTACGATGCCGACGACGGCGAGCTGGTCTGGCGCTTCTACACCGTGCCCGGGAATCCGGCAGACGGCCCCGATGGCGCCGCCTCGGACGAGGTGTTCGACAAGTTCGCCCGCGCGACCTGGACGGGCGACTGGTGGGAAATGGGCGGCGGCGGCACGGTGTGGGATTCGGTGGTCTATGACGCCGAATTCGACCAGCTGCTGGTCGGCGTCGGCAACGGATCCCCGTGGAACCATCGCGCGCGATCGGACGGCAAGGGCGACAACCTGTTCCTTGCCTCGATCCTCGCGCTCGATCCCGATACCGGGGCCTACAAGTGGCACTACCAGCTCAACCCCGGCGAGACCTGGGATTTCACCGCCACCCAGCAGATCACTCTGGCCGATCTCACCATCGACGGGGTCGAGCGCAAGGTGCTGATGCAGGCGCCCAAGAACGGGTTCTTCTATGTGATAGATCGGTCGAACGGGAAGCTGATCAGCGCCGAAGCCTATGCCCCGCAGAACTGGGCCGAGCGCATCGATGTCGAAACCGGCCGCCCGGTCGAGGTCGCGGGCGCGCGCTATGCCGATAAACCCTATTTCGTCTACCCCTCGGGGCTCGGCGCGCATGCGTGGATGCCGATGAGCTATTCGCCCGATACCGGCCTTGTCTACATCCCCTCGATGCATGCGCCGATCACGATGAACGACAACGTGAATTACGAGCGCTTCCCCGGGCGCTGGAACACCGGGGTCGATATGTCGGGCCCGCCGCCGGGGCGCGAGGCCGACGGGGTCTACAAGGGCTGGCTGGTCGCATGGGACCCGGTGAAGCAGGAGGAGGCTTGGTCGATCCCCAAGGAATGGCCGTGGAACGGGGGCACGCTGGCGACGAGGGGCAACCTCGTATTCCAGGGCGATTCGACCGGCACTTTCCGCGCGCATGATGCGAAAAACGGCAAGGAATTGTGGAGCTTCAATGCCGGGCGTGGGGTGCTGGCCGGGCCGATCACCTATCGCGTCGATGGCGAGCAATATGTCGCGGTGATGGCGGGTTACGGCGGGACCATGGGCATGGCGCTCGAATCGCCATGGATGCAGTCGCCACCGCCCAACGGCATGCTGCTGGTGTTCAAGCTTGGCGGCACGGCGAAGCTCCCGGCACAGGCCGCGGGCTCGAGAGGGCCTTACGTTTCAAGCAGCGAGAGTTTCACCCCGGCGCAGCTCGCCGAGGGGGCGAAGTGGATGTTCAAGTTCTGCACCGTCTGCCATACCGGCCCGACCCTGCCCGATCTCTACAAATCGCCGGTCGCGGCCGATGCCAAGGCGTGGCGCGAAGTGGTGGTCGGCGGCGCGCTGGCACAAAACGGCATGGCCAGCTTCAAGGACTACCTCACGCCTGAACAGGCCGAAGCGATCCGCGCTTTCGTAGTGACCGAAGCGATGGGGAAGGCAAAGGCGAACGAACCGCCGGTGACGCCGGGAACCCCGCGCCGACCGGCAGGGGGGTAGAGCCTGTCCTATCAGGACAGGCTCAAACAGCCCAGAAGGGGAAGGCCCGTCCGGCGGCGATCAGCGCGATGGCGCAGGAGCAGACGATGATCGTGCGGGCGATCTCGTAACGCTGCTGTGCGATGCGCTGGGTAAGGGCGATTGCTTTTGCCATGGACGCATGATGCGCCCGGTTCGCTTACCGAAGCGTTAAGCTTTCGGCAGCGACGGCATCTGCTGGCTGCAGCAGTGGAAGCTCCCGCCGCCGAGCAGCACCGCATCGGCGGGCAGGCCGATGGTCTCACGGCCGGGGAAACATGCGGCGACGGCCGCGACGCCATCGGCATCGTGCGGCGTGCCGTAGGTCGGCACCACCACCAGTTTCGTCGTCACCACGAAATTCATGAAGCTCGCCGGTTCGGCATCCTCCTCGCCGAAACGCCCGGGCGAGGGAATATCGCGCGTCTTGAGGCCGAAAGCCCGCGCCCGCGCCCTTGCATCGTCATAGATCGCCCGGTTGGGATCGTCCGCCCCGCTCGCGACGGGCACCGCCAGCACGCCGGGCGCAACAAACCGTGCGAGGTTATCGACATGGCCGTCGGTATGATCGCCGAGCAGCCCATCGCCAAGCCACAGCACGCGGTCGAAGCCGAGGTCGTGGCGCAACTTCGCTTCGATCACGTCGCTTGTGAGCAGCGGGTTGCGGTTGAGGTTGAGCAGGCATTGTTCGGTGGTGACCACCAGCCCGGTGCCGTCGGTATCGATCGCCCCGCCTTCGAGGATCCATTGCTTGCGTTCGACAGGCAACCCGGCTTCAGAGGCCAGCTCCGCGCCGACAGTCTCGTCGCCCTCCATCTCGTATTTCCCGCCCCAGCCGTTGAAGCCGAAGCGCTTCGCGATCCGCGTGCCGTCCTTACCCAACAGCACCAGCGGCCCGGTGTCGCGCAGCCAGATGTCGCCATAGTTGTGACGGCAAAGCGTCACGTCCGCGCTCACCAGCTTGCGCGCCTGCGCCTCGGCGGCCGCGTCGCGCACCACCAGCCGGACTTCCTGCCCACTTTCGGCGACGGCATTGGCGAAAGCCGCGACCTGCGCCTGCGCTTCATCGAGCAGCCCGAACCAGTCGGGCGGCTCGACCGGGAACCCGATCCACAGCCAGTCCTGGGGCGCCCATTCGGGCGGCATCGTCATCTTCATGGAGTGGGCGCCTTAGAGCCTGTCTTTGCCAGTTGGAAGCCTTGTGATTGCGCCGGGAAGCTCGCTGGGCAGGAGCGGCGCGCAGTGCGGGTCCATCGACCCCGTGCAAGCGTCGCGACGAACTCCAGCGGGCTTCCCGGCACAACCCCTGCGGGGCGGGCCGCTTTTGGCCCATTGCTGCGTTGCTCGTCGGTCACGATGCTTTAGGCATCGCTCCCTCCTCGCGCCTTGCACTGGGCCAAAATCGGCTCCGTCCCAATGCCTCTACCTCGTTAGGATGGGCTTCAGTTGTTGAACCCGGTTCGCGGACCATTGCGGGCGGGCGGTGCGGCTGCCACATTCGGGCGGTGAACACTCGCCCTGCCGATGTCCGGGTGAAGGCCGTGCTCGGCCCGACCAATACCGGCAAGACCCACCTCGCGATCGAGCGGCTCTGCGCCCATTCGTCGGGCGCGATCGGCTTCCCGCTGCGGCTTCTGGCGCGCGAGGTCTATGACCGGGTGCGCGCGCTCAAGGGCGAGCGCTCGGTCGCGCTGATCACAGGGGAAGAGCGGATCGAACCGCCCGAGGCGCGGTATTTCCTGTGCACTGCCGAAGCTATGCCCGTTTTCCGCCCGGATAAACCGGGCGGTGGGCCCAGGAACGGCGGCGATCTCGCCTTCGTCGCGCTCGACGAAGCGCAGCTCGCCGCCGATCCCGAGCGCGGCCATATCTTCACCGACCGGCTGCTCCATGCACGCGGGCGCGAGGAAACCATGCTGCTCGGCTCGGCAACGCTCGAACCGATGGTCAAGGCGCTGGTGCCCGGGGCCGAGATCGTCGGGCGACCGCGCTTTTCGACCCTAAGCCATGCCGGATCGGCCAAATTGTCGCGCATCCCGCCGCGCTCGGCGATCGTCGCCTTCTCGGCCGAGCAGGTCTACGCCGCGGCCGAGATGCTGCGGCGCTTCCGCGGCGGCGCGGCAGTGGTGATGGGTGCGCTGAGCCCTGAGACCCGCAACCGCCAGGTGGCCTTGTTCCAGTCGGGCGAGGTCGATTACGTCGTCGCCACCGACGCGATCGGGATGGGGCTCAACCTCGACGTCACCCATGTCGCCTTCGCCGGGCTCTCCAAGTTCGACGGACAGCGCCAGCGGCGGCTGACCCCGGCGGAAATGGCGCAGATCGCCGGACGGGCGGGGCGCCACCAGACCGACGGTACGTTCGGCACGCTTTCGGGGGGGAAGAGCGAGCGGCAGGTCGAATTCACGCCGGAGGAAATCTACGCGATCGAGGAACATCGCTTCGCCCCGCTGACCCGGCTGTTCTGGCGCGAGGCCGATCCGCGCTTCGAGGATCTCGAAACGCTGATCGCCGACCTCGAAGCCGCGCCGGAAGAGCCGGTGCTGGCCCGAGCGCCCGAAGCCATCGACCTCGCGGTGCTCAAACGGCTGGCCGAGGATGGGGCGATCGCCGACACCGTCACTTCGCCCGGCCTCATGCGGCGTTTCTGGGAGGCCTGCTCGCTGCCCGATTTCCGCCAGCAGGGCGCCGAGACCCATGGCCGCTTCGTTGCCCGGCTGTGGCAGGATTTGAAGGACGGCCATCTGGGCGACGATTACGTCGCCACCAAAATCGCCGCGCTCGACAATCTCGATGGCGATATCGACACACTGCAGGCGCGGATCGCTTCGGTCCGCAGCTGGTCCTACATCGCGCAGCGGCCGGACTGGGTGGCGGCGCGCGACGAATGGGCCGCCCGCGCGCGCGATATCGAAGCGCGGCTGTCGGATGCGCTCCACCAGCGGCTGACCGAGCGCTTCGTCAACCGCCGCACCTCCGTATTGATGAAAAGCATGGGCAAGGATGCCGCGTTGCTCAAGGTGGCGGTGAGTGAGGACGGCTCGGTCTCGGTCGAAGGCGAGCCGATCGGGCACCTCGAAGGCTTTCGCTTCGTGGTCGATGCCCGCGCAAACCATGCCGACCGCAAGCTGCTGTTGGCAGCGGCGGAGAAGCATTTGCCGAAGTTGCTGGCGCTCAAGGCCAATGCCCTTGTCGCGAGCGAGCTGGGCGAGCTGGAGATCGCCGGAGGCCGGATCCTCCGCAGCGGACAGGCGATTGCCGAACTGGTGCCGACGAAAGTGCTTACGCGCCCGCGGATCGCGCTGGCGAAGGAGTTCGCGCCGCTCGACCAGCGGCAGCGCGAGCGGCTCGCCGAAGCGCTCGATCACTGGCTCGAAGGCGTGCTCGCGCCGCTCGAACCGTTGCGGCGGATCGAGGCGGCCTGCCGCGATCCCGAGGCCGGGAGCGAAGCGCGGGCAGTGCTGCTGCACCTCGTCGCCGGGGCAGGGATGGTGGCGCGCGAACAGGCCGGGCTGGCGCATGTTCCCAAGGAAAGGCGGCCGTTCCTGCGGCGGCTGGGTGTCACGATCGGCGCGCTCGACGTGTTCGCCCCGGCCTTGCTCAAGCCCGCGCCGCGCCGCCTGCTCCAGGCGATCGGCGCCGACCGGCGGGCCTTGCAGGAGAACATGGCGGCGGTGATAGACGGCACGAAGCAGCTTCCGTCGGGTTATCGTCGTGCGGGCAAGCAGGCGATCCGGCTCGACATGGCGGAGAAATTGTTTCGCGCCGCCCATGAAAGCCGGGTTACCGCTTCGGACAGACGGTTCCGCATCGACCGCTCGCTCGGCACCTCGATGGGCCTTGCCGCGGAGAACTTTCCCCCGCTGATGCGCGACGCCGGTTTCCGCCCCACTCCACCGCGCGCCTTGGGGGAAGGCGCATTCGGCCCGCCCGCGCCCGAGCTGTGGGACTGGCGTCCGCCGCGCAAGGACGAGCCGCGCCCGGATCGCCGCAGTCAACCGCACAAGCATCGCAAGGGTGCCGACAAGGGGCACAAGGGCGCAAAGAGGCCCCCAGAGCCTGCCCGTGGAGCGCCCGCGGCCGGCAATGCCTTCGCCGGGCTGGCCGAGTTGGTCCGCGGATGAGAATCGATCGGCTGCTGTGGTTCCTGCGTTTCGCGAAGAGCCGTGGCCGTGCCCAGAAATGGGTCGCCGAAGGCCATATCCGCCGCAACGGAGCGCGAGTCGAACGGCTCGACCAGCAGGTCTGTGCCGGCGATGTCCTCACCTTGCCCCTAACCAGCCA
>Ga0315910_10004487_pt1 | contig 11663 bp, 8 predicted proteins | sample EdamamesoilMG_FD_204470 | JGI IMG/M metagenome (GOLD analysis project Ga0315910, IMG submission 204470) | Garden soil microbial communities collected in Santa Monica, California, United States - Edamame soil | ecosystem: Environmental > Terrestrial > Soil > Garden | place: USA: California...
GTTTGCTCGTGGTCGAGGGCGATACCTCGCTTCGCTGCGGCATCTCGATGAAAGGGGTCGACATCGTCGTGGGCGGGTCGGTCGGCGATTTTTCCGCCTTCATGGCCCAGGCCGGGCGCCTCGTGATTTGCGGCGATGCCGGCGATGCGCTGGGCGATTCGTTGTACGAGGCGGTGATCTACGTGCGCGGCAAGGTGCGATCGCTCGGCGCCGACGCTGGCGAGCAGCCGATGGCGGACGCGGACTACGCCGCGGTGGCGCAGCTGCTGTCGCAGGCCGGCCTGGAGCACGACCCCAAGCAGTTCCGGCGCATCGCTTCGAAGCGCGAGCTGTATCACTGGAACGCGGATTCGAACCAGGAATACTGAGCCGAATTCGGACCGGAAGATCAAGGTGAAACCATGAACAAACCCGTCGAGATGCACAAGCGAGTCCAGCGCGAGGAAAGCGCAGGCTACGACCGCAAGGTCATCGACTACATCCATCACGCGGCAGCCACCGGCTTGTATGAAATCCGCGGCCTGGGCGCGAAGCGCCACGTCCCGCATTTCGACGACCTCGTGTTTCTCGCCGCGTCGCTGTCGCGCTATCCGCTCGAAGGATATCGGGAGAAGTGCGTGACGAAAACAATCCTCGGCACCCGCTTCGCCAGCAAGCCCGTCGAACTCGCGATCCCCATCACGATCGCCGGCATGAGCTTCGGGGCGTTGTCGGCCAACGTCAAGGAATCGCTGGGACGCGCGGCCTCCGAGATGGGGACTTCGACCACCACTGGCGACGGCGGCATGACCAACGAGGAACGGCAGTCTTCGAAGGTCCTCGTCTACCAGTGCCTGCCTTCCCGCTACGGATTCAAGCCCGACGACGTGCGCCGCGCGGACGCGATCGAGGTCGTCATCGGCCAGGGCGCCAAGCCGGGGGGCGGCGGCATGCTGCTCGGCCAGAAGATCAACCCGCGCGTCGCGAAGATGCGCGTGCTCCCCGAAGGCGTCGACCAGCGTTCGGCGTGCAGGCATCCGGACTGGACCGGGCCGGACGACCTCGCGATCAAGATCAAGGAACTGCGCGAGATCACCGACTGGGAGAAACCGATCTACGTGAAAGTGGGCGCGACGCGGACCTTCCACGACGTGAAGCTCGCCGTGCATTCCGGCGCCGACGTCGTGGTGGTCGATGGCATGCAGGGCGGAACCGCCGCCACGCAGACGGTATTCATCGAGAACGTCGGCATTCCCACGCTCGCGGCGCTGCGGCAGGCGGTCGACGCGCTCGAGGACCTCGACATGATCGGCAAGGTCCAGCTGGTGGTTTCCGGCGGCATCCGCAGCGGCGCCGATGTCGCCAAGGCGCTGGCCATGGGCGCCGATGCCGTGGCCATCGGCCAGGGCATCCTGGTCGCGCTCGGCTGCAACAGCGACACCTACGTCCGCAACGGCGAGCACCAGTCCGCCGTTGCCGATTACGAAAAACTCGGGACCGCGCCGGGCTACTGCCACCATTGCCATACCGGGCGCTGTCCCGTCGGCGTCACGACCCAGGACGCGATCCTGGAGCAGCGCCTGCAACCCGACGTCGGTGCGAAGCGCGTGAGGAATTACCTGAAGACGGTGAACATGGAGCTCACCACCATCGCGCGCGCCTGCGGCAAGCAGAACGTGCATCACCTCGAGCGCGAGGACCTCGTCGCGCTGACGGTGGAAGCCGCCGCCATGGCGCACCTGCCGCTTGCCGGCACCAACTGGATACCCGGCGCCAACGGCGGCTAGGAACGCACCCATGGACGACCAGGAAAACGGCACGCCTCCCGAGGTCCGGCCCGGCGCGACTGCGGATCACGGCAAGGCGCTGGACCGCTTCCTGGGCAACGTGATTCGCGACCTGCGGCTGAAGGACAACCTCACGATCGCGGAGGTCGCGGCGCAGGCGGGCATCTCGCGCGGCATGGTCTCGAAAATCGAGAACGGGCAGGTTTCGACCAGCCTCGAAACCCTGTCCAAGATCGCCCAGGCGCTCGGCGTGTCGCTGGCCCATTTGTTCAGGCACTACAACATGCCTTCGGGCGGCGCCCAGCTGGTGAAAAACGACGAAGGAATGGAAGTCGTCCGCCGCGGCACGAAGCGCGGCCACACCTACCATCTGCTGGCGTACGACCAGGGGCCGAAGAAAACCTTCGAGCCGTTTCTCATCACGATGGACGACGCCTCCGAGGTGTTTCCGACCTTCGAGCATCCGGGCACGGAATTCATCCACATGCTGCGCGGCAGGATCGAATATCGCCACGGGCAGCAGACCTACGTGCTGGAACCTGGCGATTCCCTGACTTTTCGCGGCGACATCCCGCACGGACCGGAAAAGCTGATCGAGCTGCCGATCCACTTTCTCTCGATCATCATCTACGGCGGCCCGGACGATTGATCGTCCGGGTTTCCGCGACAACCGCTGCAACCAAAAAAGACGGGCGCCCTGGGGCGCCCGTTGGAACGGTAAGCTTGCTTACCGGAGGAGATTACATGTGGTACGCGGTCTCGCCGTGTTCGGTGATGTCGAGGCCTTCGCGTTCCTTTTCTTCCGGCACGCGCAACCCGATGACCAGGTCCACGATCTTGAACGAGATCGCCGCGACCACCGCCGTCCAGATGACCGAGATGCCGACGGCCGTGGCCTGGGTCACGAGCTGGCCGCTGATGCTGAAATCGCCGGGCTTGTTGGCGACGTAGTCCCACCAGCTGATGCCGCCGAGCGACGGCGAGGCGAAGATGCCGGTGCCGAGCGCGCCGATGATCCCGCCGATGCCGTGGACGCCGAAAACATCCAGCGAGTCGTCGTAGCCCAGCATCTTCTTGAGCCCGGTAACGGCCCAGAGGCAGACGATGCCGGCGACGAGGCCGAGGACGATGGAGCCCATCGGACCGACGAAACCGCATGCCGGGGTGATGGCGACCAGGCCGGCAATCGCGCCGGAGGCGATGCCGAGCATGCTCGGCTTGCCCTTCAGGATCCACTCCAGGAACATCCAGCCGAGTGCCGCTGCCGCGGTGGCGAGCGTCGTGTTGACCATCACCATTGCGGCCAGGCCGGTGGCTTCCAGGTTGGAGCCGACGTTGAAGCCGAACCAGCCCACCCACAGCAGGGACGCGCCGATCATGGTCATGGTCAGGCTGTGCGGCGGCATGGCTTCCTTGCCGTAGCCGATGCGCTTGCCCAGCATCAGGCAGCCCACCAGGCCGGCGATACCGGCGTTGATGTGCACCACCGTTCCGCCCGCGAAGTCCATCGCGCCCTTCTGGAACAGGTAGCCTGCGGTCGCGGTTGCGGCATCCGCGGCGGCCTGATCGGTGTAGGCATCGGGGCCGGCCCAGTACCACACCATGTGCGCGATCGGCAGATACGAGAACGTGAACCAGAGCACCATGAACAGCAGCACCGCCGAGAACTTGATGCGCTCGGCGAAGGCGCCGATGATCAGGGCCGGCGTGATCGCTGCGAACGTGAGCTGGAACACGATGTAGACGTATTCGGGGATGACCACGCCCTTGCTCCAGGTCGCCGCCACCGAATCGGGCGTGACGCCGCTCAGGAACATCTTCGATAGCCCCCCGAAGAAGGCATTCCCCTCGGTGAACGCCACGCTGTATCCGTAGATCGCCCACAGGATGCCCAGCAGGCAGAACGTCGCGAACACCTGCATCAGCACCGACAGCATGTTCTTGGTGCGCACCATGCCGCCGTAGAAGAGGGCCAGTCCGGGGATCGTCATCAGGATGACGAGGCAGGTTGCGGTGAGCATCCAGGCCGTGTCGCCCTTGTTGGGCGTCGGCGCCGCCGCCGCGGGCGCTTCCGCCGCCGCAGTTGCTGCTTCCGCCGCCGGAGCGGCTGCGTCCTCGGCGAAGGCCGGCAGGGCAAAGCCCAGCACGCCGCACAAGGCGATCAGCGCAAAAATCTTCTTGATCATGAGGTTCTCCCTATAGCGCATCGGCGCCGGTTTCACCGGTGCGGATGCGGACGACTTGTTCGAGCTCGAAAACGAAAATCTTGCCGTCCCCGATCTTCCCCGTGTTCGCGGACTTCTCGATGGCCTCGATCACCTGGTCGAGCAGCTCGGCCTTGATCGCGGCCTCGATCTTCACCTTGGGCAGGAAATCGACGACATACTCGGCGCCGCGGTAGAGCTCCGTGTGTCCCTTCTGCCGGCCGAAGCCCTTGACTTCGGTCACGGTGATGCCCTGCACGCCGATGGCGGACAGGGCCTCGCGGACCTCGTCAAGCTTGAACGGCTTGATGATTGCGGTCACTAGTTTCATGGTTTCTCCAATGGGCTTTGCGGTTCGGACCCGGCGTTGGCGCCGGGTCCTTTATGAAAAACGGATTAGAAGGTCTTGGAAACCGACAAGATGAGCGCGCCGTCGCCGAGGAACACTTCCTTGCCGTTCGGCGTGAAGAAGGTGTACTCGGTTTCGCTGGCGTCGGTGTCCTTGTAGTACGCGCCGAAGTTGAAGCCGTTGTAGAGATAGTTCACGCCGACCTTGTAGTCGGTGTAGTCGAGGTCGATGCCGGGGGCCGTTCCCTCGATGGTCTGGTGGCCGACGTGGGCCGTGACCGAGAATGCCTCGGTCACCGGATACGTTGCCGTCAGGTCGAGGTACAGGGAACCGTCGCTGCCGCCGCTGAAGAACGCGCCGAAGCTCTGCTCGTTCTGGCCGAGGAAGTCATTCACCGCGTACAGGGCCTTGAGGGTGACCCACTTCCAGGAGCCCTGCAGCAGCAGTTCGACGAAATCGAACGTGTCGCCGTTGGCGTACTCGGCGCCCGGGTAGTAATAGTAGAAGCCGCCGACGTTGACGCCCCAGTCGCCGTAGGTCTTCGCCCAGCCGCCGTAGAAGTCCCACTCCATGCTCCCGCCCGGGAAGATGGACCCGCTGACGTTCGACGCCCAGGTTCCAAGGTAGAGGCCGCTCGAATGCGCGTAGTCGAATCCGCCCTGGATGGCGGGTTCTTCCATGGTCTGGCTCAAGCCACGCAGCGAGTAGTCGGAGAACAGGCCGACGTTTCCGGTAAACGTATGGGGCGAAGCGGCTTCTTCAGCAAAAACGGCCCCCGGTGCGGCAAATGCGCCTGCGATTGCTGCAGGAATAAGGAATTTCTTGTTCAGCATGGCGATGTTCCTTTGTGTTGATTGATACGATGAAGTCGGCTGAGGAAACAGCGGGCAGAATCGTCAGCATTTACCATGCCAAACGATTTAATTATAAAAATCATATAATTAAATTGGATTGACGCCCTCTGCGCTGCGGCGGCGCACCAAACCAATGCACCATATAAGTGCCACGCACCGCTCTGGAGCGCTGAATCGGGGAGGCGGTCTTGAAGGGGTTTGGCTACACTTTTTCTGAGGAGGTAAGGCCGTGGACAACAAGCTTCTGGACGACCTGAGCCGGCGCGTGAAAGAGCTGGTGGATGCTTCCCCCGCGCGGGACATCGAGAAGAACCTGCGCGCGATGATGTCCAGCACCTTTTCGCGCCTCGACCTGGTGACGCGGGAGGAATTCGACATCCAGCAGGAAGTGCTCCGGCGCACCCGCGAAAAGCTGCAGGCGCTGGAGTCGCGGCTCGCCGAGCTCGAGAAAAACAGCCAGGGCCGGGCGCAGTAGCACCCCGGCGTCGCCGTGTCCCTGGCCGTCCTCTACAGCAGGTCGCTCGCCGGGATGGACGCTCCGCCGGTCACGGTGGAGGTGCACCTTGCAAACGGGCTGCCCAACTTCACCATCGTGGGCCTTCCGGAGGCGGAGGTGAAGGAAAGCAAGGACCGGGTGCGATCCGCGTTGCAGAACTGCCGGTTCGATTTTCCCGCTCGCCGCATCACGGTCAACCTGGCGCCCGCCGACTTGCCGAAGGAAAGCGGCCGTTTCGATCTGCCCATCGCGCTGGGGATCCTGGCGGCGTCCGGCCAGGTGCCCGCATCGCGGCTTGCCGATTTCGAGTTCGCGGGCGAGCTCGCGCTGACCGGCGAATTGCGGCCCATCCGCGGGGCGCTGGCCATGACATACAACGCCCATCGTTCGGGACGCGCCTTCGTCCTGCCGGGCGAAAGCGCGGCGGAGGCGGCGCTGGTCAGCGATGCGCAGGTGTTTCCCGCCGCGTCCCTCCTCGAGGTCTGCGCGCACCTGTCAGGCAAGGCGCTGCTCCCCAGATTGACCCGGCCCGAGGCGTCCACGGCCGGCGAGTTCGCCGACATGGCGGATGTCAGGGGCCAGCTGCAGGCCAAGCGCGCCCTCGAGGTTGCCGCGGCGGGCGGCCACAGCGTCCTGATGGTCGGGCCGCCCGGCACCGGCAAGACCATGCTTGCCGAACGATTCGGCGGCATCCTGCCGCCGATGGCGGACGATGAAGCGCTGGCTTCCGCGGCCATGCAGTCGCTCGGCAGTTCGGGATTCGACGTCAAGAACTGGAAGCGCAGGCCTTACCGCGCGCCCCACCATACGGCATCGGCCGTCGCGCTGGTGGGCGGCGGCAGCAATCCGCGTCCCGGTGAAATCTCGATGGCCATGAACGGCGTCCTGTTCCTGGACGAGCTTCCGGAATTCAACCGCGACGTCCTCGAGGTCCTGCGCGAGCCCCTGGAATCGGGAAAGATCAGCGTCTCGCGGGCGGCCAGGCAGGCGGAATTTCCGGCCCGGTTCCAGCTGATCGCCGCGATGAACCCGTGTCCCTGCGGCTTCCTTGGGCACTACTCCGGAAAGTGCCATTGCACCCCCGACCAGGTGATGCGCTACCGGAACAGGATTTCCGGGCCGCTGCTCGACAGGATCGACTTGCATGTCGAGGTGCCCGCGGTTCCGGAAAAAGACCTCGGGTTGCGCCAGGGCGGGGAGCCCAGCACCGTCATGCGCGAGCGCGTGGCCATCGCGCGCGAACGGCAACTCAGGCGCCAGGGAAAACCAAATGCGCTGCTCGCGGTCAACGAGATCGAGGAACATTGCGCGGGCGATGCGCAGGCGGCCGAATTGGCGCGCCAGGCGATCGGGCGCCTGGGCCTTTCGGCACGCGCATTCCACCGCATATTGAAGGTGGCCCGGACCATCGCGGACCTCGCCGGGAACGCGGTCGTGGCGAGCGCGCACGTGGGGGAAGCCGTGCAATACCGGCGCTTCGAAAAGGGATGAGCGTCAATGCCGGTGAACCGCGTTCCGGAGCGGGCCGTGCGATTGACAGGGCATGCGGCGACCTGTAACTTTCACGGTTCGCGCCGATTTGATCCACAGCTTGCGGGCGCTCTATAAATACCGCTAAAGCGCGACAGACCCGTCCCGCTTCAGCCGACGGGTTTTTTGTTTCCAGCACATGACGGAAAAACGCATCCAGCAACTGAACGGGCTTCTCAGGGAACGCATCCTCGTTCTCGACGGGGCGATGGGCACGATGATCCAGGGCCACGGCCTGGACGGCCATCACTATCATGGCGACCGGTTTCACGGCCATGCATGCGACCAGAAGGGCAACAACGACCTGCTGACGCTGACCCAGCCGCAGATCATTCGCGGCATCCATGCGTCCTACCTGGACGCGGGCGCCGACATCGTCGAGACCAACACCTTCAACTCCAATGCGGTGTCCCTCGTCGACTATGGCATGACGCAACTCGCGCGCGAGCTCAACAGCGCCGGTGCGCGCCTGGCGCGTTCCGCCGCCGACGAGTTCACGGCGCGAACCCCGGGCAAGCCGCGCTTCGTGGCCGGTGTGCTCGGGCCGACCAATCGCACCGCCTCGCTCTCACCCGAGGTCAACGACCCCGGCTTCCGCAACATTTCCTTCGACGAGCTGGTCGCCTGCTACCTCGAGTGCGTCCAGGGGCTGCTCGAGGGCGGGGCCGACCTGCTGATGGTCGAAACGATCTTCGACACGCTGAACTGCAAGGCCGCGCTGTTCGCAGTCGACGAATACTTCTCGAGAAACGGGATCCAGGTTCCGGTGATGGTGTCGGGCACCATCACCGACGCCAGCGGCCGCACGCTCTCCGGCCAGACGACCGAGGCATTCTGGAATTCGATCTCGCACGCCCGGCCGTTGTCCGTCGGCCTCAATTGCGCGCTGGGCGCCAAGGACCTGCGTCCGTACCTCGAGGAGCTCTCCCGGGTTGCGAACGTGTTCACCAGCCTGCACCCGAATGCCGGGCTGCCCAATGCATTCGGGGAGTACGACGAAACGCCCGAATACACGGCTTCGTTCCTGAAGGAATTCGCCGAAGCCGGGTTCCTCAACATCGCCGGCGGCTGTTGCGGCACCACGCCGGCGCACATCAAGGCGGTGTCGGAAGCGCTGGAAGGCATTGCGCCGCGCAAGGTGCCGGAGGTCGAGAAGAAACTGCGCCTGTCCGGGCTCGAGCCGCTCAACATCGGCAGCGACGCGCTGTTCGTCAACGTCGGGGAGCGCACCAATGTCACGGGGTCGAAGGCGTTCGCGCGCCTCATCCTCGCGGGCAACTACGGCGAGGCGCTGTCCGTCGCGCGCCAGCAGGTCGAAAACGGCGCCCAGGTCATCGACATCAACATGGACGAGGCGATGCTGGATTCGAAGAAGGCGATGGTCACCTTCCTCAACCTCGTCGGTTCGGAACCCGACATCTCGCGCGTGCCGATCATGATCGATTCCTCCAAGTGGGAGGTGATCGAGGCCGGCCTCAAGTGCGTGCAGGGCAAGTGCATCGTCAACTCCATCAGCATGAAGGAGGGGGAAGAGGAGTTCCTGCGGCAGGCCCGCCTGGTGCGGCGCTATGGCGCCGCCGCGGTGGTGATGGCCTTCGACGAGAAGGGCCAGGCCGACACCCTGGAACGGCGCATCGAGATCTGCGCGCGGGCGTATCGCCTGCTCCTCGAGGAAGCGGATTTCCCGCCCGAGGACATCATCTTCGATCCCAACATCTTCGCCATCGCCACCGGCATCGAGGAGCACAACGCCTACGCCATCGACTTCATCGAAGCGACGCGCCGGATCCGCCAGGCGCTCCCGCATGTGAGCATCAGCGGCGGCGTATCCAACATCTCCTTCTCGTTCCGCGGCAATGAGCCGATTCGCGAAGCCATCCACACGGCCTTCCTCTACCACGCGGTGAAGGCCGGCATGACGATGGGCATCGTCAACGCGGGCCAGCTCGGCGTCTACCAGGAGATCCCGCCGGCGCTGCTGGAGCGCGCCGAGGATGTGCTGTTCAATCGCCGGCCGGATGCCACGGAACGCCTGGTGGAGTTCGCCGAAAGCTACAAGGCGGGCGCCAGGGTCGTCACCGAAGACTTGTCGTGGCGCAACGGCAGCGTGGGCGAGCGCCTTACCCACGCGCTGGTGCGCGGCATCAACACCTACGTGGTCGCGGATACGGAAGAGGCGCGGCTGCAGACCGAGCGGCCGATCGAAGTGATCGAGGGACCGTTGATGGACGGCATGAACGTGGTCGGCGACCTGTTCGGCGCCGGCAAGATGTTCCTCCCCCAGGTCGTCAAGTCGGCGCGCGTGATGAAGGAAGCCGTCGCCCACCTGATTCCGTACATCGAGGCGGAAAAAGCGAGGTCGGGCACTTCCGGCCAGAGCAAGGGCAAGATCGTCATAGCGACCGTCAAGGGAGACGTGCACGACATCGGCAAGAACATCGTCTCGGTGGTGCTCCAGTGCAACAACTTCGAGGTCGTGAACCTCGGCGTCATGGTGCCGGCGGAAAAGATCCTGAAAGCGGCCATCGACGAGAACGCCGACATCATCGGCCTGTCGGGGCTGATCACGCCTTCGCTCGAAGAGATGGCGCATTTCGCAAAGGAGATGCAGCGCCAGGGCTTCAGCATTCCGCTGCTGATCGGCGGCGCCACCACCTCGAGGGTGCACACGGCCGTCAAGATCGAGCCCCACTATGCCGGGCCGACGATCTGGGTTCCGGACGCGTCGCGCAGCGTGGGCGTTTGCACCAGCCTGCTGTCGCGCGACATGCGCGACGACTATGTGCGCAGGATCAAGGACGAGGCGGAAAAGACCCGGACGCAACACAAGGGCAAGAAAGGCCAGGGGCCGCATCATCCGATCGCGGAGGCCCGGCGCCACGGCCTGGAAACGGATTGGCGGAGCTACGTGCCTCCCGTGCCCGCGATGGCGGGGCTCAAGTCGTTCGACGACTATCCACTGGCGGAGATCGCCCGGCTGATCGACTGGACGCCGTTCTTCCAGACCTGGGAGCTGGCCGGGCGTTATCCGAAGATCCTCGAAGACAAGGTCGTCGGCGAAGCCGCGCGCAACCTGTTCGACGACGCGAAAAGAATGCTCGCCCGCATCATCGACGAGAAATGGCTTCGCGCCGCGGCCGTGTTCGGGTTGTTTCCCGCCAACAGCGTGGGGGACGATGTCGAGATCTATGCGGACGAGTCCCGCAGCAAGGTCGAAACGACGTTCCATTTCCTGCGGCAGCAGATGGTGAAACCGCGGGACAACCCGAACCAGTGCCTCGCGGATCTCGTTGCGCCGAAGCAGACGGGCGTGAAGGACTACATGGGCGCCTTTGCCGTGACCGCCGGCATCGGCATCGATGCGAGGGTGGCCGAGTTCGAGAGCAAGCATGACGATTACAACGCGATCATGCTCAAGGCGCTGGCGGACCGGCTGGCCGAGGCGTTCGCCGAGTTGTTGCACCTGCGCGTGCGCAAGGAATTCTGGGCTTATGCCGCATCGGAAGACCTCGGCGTCGAGGCGCTGGTCGATGAAAAGTACCAGGGTATCCGGCCGGCGCCCGGGTATCCCGCCTGTCCCGACCATACCGAGAAAGCGCTGCTGTTCGACTTGCTCGATGCGCCGCGCAGGGCCGACATCACTCTCACCGAATCCTTTGCGATGCTGCCCACCGCGGCCGTGAGCGGGTTCTACTTTTCGCACGCGCAGTCGCGCTATTTCGCGGTGGCCAAGATCGATCGCGACCAGGTGCAAGACTATGCGCGCCGCAAGGGGATGACCCTGGACGAGGCCGAGCGGTGGCTTGCGCCGAACCTCTCCTATGAACCGGGTGCGGCGCTCGCCGCCTGAAGCCCGCAGCAGGGCGATCGCGACGCGAAGGGCTGGCGTGGCGCTTGCCGCGTCCGTCCTGATTGCACTCGCCGCCGGGAACGCCCGCGCCGAAACGCAGCGCCTGCATCGTTACCAGATCGCAATCGACGAGGAACTCTCCACGTTGTCGGTGCGCGCCTGCTTCGATGGCGAGCCGCCCGCCGAACTGGTGGCGGAATCCCTGGACGCGCCGCTGGCGCTCATCGACGCGCGTGTCGAAGGCGGGCGCCGTTCGATCGAGCCCAGCGGTTCGCTGTCGTTGCGCCAGGTGCCTCCCGGCGGCTGCCTGGTGTACTCGGTGAATGTTTCCCGCCCGATCCGCCAGCACGACCGCACCGACGGCAAGGTGCGGCGGCTCGGGCGCGACCTGCTCACCTCGATCGGGCTCTGGCTCTGGCGCCCGGCCGCGCTTGCCGAATCGGAGGACGTGGAACTGACGTTCCTGCTGCGGGAGGGCATGTCGGTTTCCGCGCCATGGAAGCCGCTGGGCGGGACGCCGGGCCGGGCTGTTTTCCGCCTGGGCCGTTCGCCGCATGACGAGCCCGCCTACGTGGCATTCGGGCGTTTCCAGGAGCGCGAGATCCCGGTCGGCG
>Ga0315910_10004488_pt1 | contig 11663 bp, 9 predicted proteins | sample EdamamesoilMG_FD_204470 | JGI IMG/M metagenome (GOLD analysis project Ga0315910, IMG submission 204470) | Garden soil microbial communities collected in Santa Monica, California, United States - Edamame soil | ecosystem: Environmental > Terrestrial > Soil > Garden | place: USA: California...
GTCCTTCAAGGCCAAGATCGGCGGTCGGGTGTTCTTCGACACGGGCTTCACCTCGACCGACGACGACTTCGAGGCCGCCTTCGGCCGCGAGGAGGACGGATCGAAGTTCCGCGCCGCGCGCCTTTATATGGAGGGCGAGATCAACGAGCACGTCGAATACAAGTGGCAGTACGACTTCTCCGGGGGCACGAACAACAAGCTCAAGGACGTTTACATCGGCTTCAAGGGCACCCCGGTCGGCGGCGTGCGCGTGGGACAGTTCAAGGAGCCCTTCAGCCTCGAAGAGCTGACCAGCTCCAACCACATCACGTTCATGGAGCGCGGCGCGCCGAACAAGCTCACGCCCAGCCGCAACATCGGCGTGGCGCTGGCGGACCACACCGAGTCCAAGCGCATGACCTGGTCGGCCGGCGTGTTCCGCGACGACGGCTCCGACACCGGCCAGGACAACGGCGACGGCGAGTACTCGCTGACCGGCCGCCTCACCGGCACGCCGATGATGGACGACGCCACGCACCTGGTGCACCTGGGCGCCGCGGTCTCCCTGCGCGAGCTGCGCAACCAGGCTTACGCCGTCTCGACCAAGGGCGAGTCCGGCATCACGCTGCAGGACATCGGCGCGATCAACGTGGCGACCGAGTCGGTGGAGCTGGCCGGCCTCGAGGCCGCCTGGGTCAACGGCCCGCTCTCGCTGCAGGGCGAATACGTCATGAGCTCCGCCGATCCGGTCAGCGGCTCGGACCTGGACTTCGACGGCTTCTACGCCTTCGTCTCCTACTTCGTGACCGGCGAGAGCCGCTCCTACAAGGACACCGCGGGCGCCTTCCAGCGCATCAAGGTGAACAACCCCTACGGCAAGGATGGCGGCAGGGGCGCGCTGGAACTGGCGCTGCGCTACTCGAACCTCGACCTGAGCGAGGGCGCCGGCGTGCTCGCGAGCGAGACCGACAGCTACACGCTCGGCGCCAATTGGTACTTGAACAACTTCACGCGCTTGATGTTCAACTACGTCCACGAAGAGATCGACCCCGGCGTCGGCTCGGAAGGCTCGGCCGACATCCTGCAGTTCCGCCTGGCCATTGAGTTCTAGGAAACGAGTAGGCTACAAGTCAGCGCGCCCGCTCTGCCTCGCGCGGAGCGGGCGTTCCCGTTGGCTCGAAAGCGGTTGTCTGCCATGACCAAGCACCTCCAGCACGACCTCGACCAGCTCAAGCGCGACATCCTGACCATGGGCGCCATGGTCGAGGAGGCCACGAACAAGGCGATGTCGGCGCTGATCCAGCGCCGGCCGGAGCTGGCGGAGGAGGTGCTCGCCGGCGACGACGCCATCGACCGCAAGGAGCTGGAGGTCGAGGACAAGTGCCTGAAGATCCTGGCCCTGCACCAGCCGGTCGCGGGCGACCTGCGCTTCATCGTCGGCTGCATCAAGGTCAACAACGACCTCGAGCGCATGGGCGACCTCGCGCACAACATCGCCGAGCGTGCATCCTTCCTGGCGCGCAAGGATCCGATCGAGGTGACGATCGACTTCGGCCGCATGGTCGAGCGCGTGCGCGCGATGGTCTCGGATTCGCTCGACGCGCTGGTCAACCTCGACACGCAGCTCGCGCGCGAAGTCTGCCAGCGCGACGAAGAGGTCGACCAATACAACAAGCAGATGTTCAAGCGCCTCGAAACGATGATGAAGGAGAAGCCGGAGACGATCGAGCGCGCGGTGCAGACGATGTCGGTCTCGCGCCACCTCGAGCGCATCGGCGACCACGCCACGAACATCGCCGAGGACATCGTCTACATGGTCAACGGCGAAGTCATCCGCCACAGCCGCGGCATGCAGGCCCAGCCGACCGCTCCGGCCGGGCGCGAGCGCCCCTCGCTCAACTGAGGCCGCGCGCGGCCCAGATGCCCAGCGCGGCGGCGGCCAGCGAAAGCAGCACGTGCGCCGAGGCATGCGCCGCGGCGCGAGCCACGGCGCCGGAGCGCAGCAGCTCGATGCCTTCCCAGGTGAAGGCCGAAAAAGTCGTGAAGCCGCCGAGCAAGCCGATCACCGCGAACAGCCGCAGCGAGTCGGCGCTGGCCCCGCGCGCCAGCGCCATGCTGGCGACCAGCCCGGTGGCGAAGCCGCCGAGCACGTTGACCGAAAGCACCGCCAGCGGAATGCCCGCCGCCGCCCAGCGCGCGCCCAGCATCAACAGTCCATAGCGCAGCAGCGACCCCAGCGCCCCGCCGAGCGCGACCCAGCTCAGTCGTTCGATCATGCGCGTGATCGTACGGTACCAGGCTCGACTTCATCACTTGCCCCCAGGCAGCGCGCGTCGCGCGCTGCCTGGGGGCAAGTGATGAAGTCGAGCCTGGTACCGTACGATCACGCGTCAACCGAGCAGGCCGGTTCGCTCGGCGAACCAGTAGAGGCCGGCTAGCAAGACCAGCGCCGAGCCGCACAGGCGCAGAGCGCGCGGCGCGAGGAAGGCGCGCGGCACGCCGTCTGAGTCGCGCGCTCCCGGCAGGCGGCCGGCGATCAGCGCCAGCGGCAGCACGATCGCGACCTGACCGCTCTCGACGCCGAGGTTGAAGCCCAGCAGCGCGGTCAGGCGCAGCGGCTCGTAGACCAGCGCGTCGGCGATCGCTCCCGCGAAGCCCAGGCCGTGGATCAGGCCGAAGACGAAGGCCTCGACCCAGCGCGAGCCCGGCTCCTTGCTCAGCAGATTGAGCGCTCCGACGTAGGCGATCGAGAGCGCGATCGCCATCTCGACCAGCTGCGCGCGCACGTGCACGAGCTCGAAGACCGCCAGCGCGAGCGTGATCGAGTGCGCGAGCGTGAAGGCCGTGACCACGCCCACCAAGGATTGCCAGCTGCGCGCCGCGAGCAGCAGTCCCAGCAGGAACGCCAGGTGATCGAAGCCCTCGGCGATGTGCGCCAGCCCTTCGCGCCAGTAGTCGGCGAAAATCCCCGGCCGGCGTTCGCTCTCCGAGCGGTAGCGCCAGAGTTCGCCGTGCTCGCCCGCGAACAGGTGACGCGCGGCGGCGTCGTCCTGGAACTCCAGCCGCGCCTCGTCGCGGTGGAAGGGATTCTGCTCGCGGAACAGGCGCACGCGCAGCGCGATCGACTCCAGCGCCTGCGCGGCCTGGAACTCGTAGCGAGCCACGACCCAGGTTTCGCCGAGCGCGCTCTCGGAGTCGGGCAGCAGCGCGAGCTCGAGCTGCCTGCCGGGCAGGGACTGCGCCGCCGCGAGCCCGCCCTGTGCAGCGAAGTCCGCCGAGGGATAAACCTGGTAGCGCGCGAGCACGTAGGCGGCGAGCGGTTCGCTGCCGGCCTCCAGCTCCGCTCCGTCGATGCGCTGATCCCCGTCGACATCCAGGGGCAGGGCCTCGGCCAGGCTGCGCGCCTGGAAGCGCAACTCGAGGCTGACCCGGGCGCCCTCGACGCGCACCAGCGAACTGGAGCGTGAGTCGGGGTGCATCCATCCGCCCCAGAGCGCCAGCAGCAGACCGATCCACGTGGTCATGATCGCGACAGGGTACGCAGGCGGCGCGCGCGGCGGATGCCCCGGCCGGCGAAAGATCCGCGCTCGCGGCCGCCCCGCGGCCTGAGTCGGGCGCGGCGGCGCCGCCCCGATCGCTACGATCTGTTGCGCACGATGCTGTTCAGTTCGGCTCTGTTCGTCTTCCAGTTCCTGCCGCTGGTGCTCCTGGGCCACTTCGTGCTCGGCAAGCGGCTGCGCAACGTGCTGCTGCTGCTCGCGAGCCTGCTGTTCTACGCCTGGGGCGAGCAGGTCATGGTCGGGTTGATGCTGTTCTCGGCCCTGTGCAACTGGGCGCTGGGACTGTGGGTCGAGCGCGCGCGTTGGCGCGGCCGTGGCCGCGGCGTCGTGGCCCTGGCGGTGGCCTTCAACCTCGGCCTGCTCGTGGCCTTCAAGTACGCCGACTGGCTGTGGGACTCGCTCAGCAGCCTGCTGCTCGCCCTGCACGGGATCTCCGAGCCGCTGCCGCGGCTGACGCAGCTGGTGGCGCTCGACGCCTTCTGGAGCGAGGTGCTCGTCGCCCAGGACGGCGGCATCCGCCTGCCGATCGGCATCTCCTTCTTCACCTTCCAGGCGCTGTCCTACGTGATCGACGTCTTCCGGCGCGACACCACGCCGCAGAAGAACCCGCTGGACTTCGCGCTGTACATCGCCCTGTTCCCGCAGCTGATCGCCGGGCCGATCGTGCGCTACCGCGACATCGCCGCGCAGATCCGCGGACGCGTGGTCGAGCTGTCCGGATTCGCCTGGGGCGCGCGCCGCTTCGTGATCGGCCTGGGCAAAAAGCTCTTGATCGCCAATCCCGCGGCCAGCCTCGCCGATCCGATCTTCGCGCTGGGCGAGACGGACCTCTCCACGCCGCTGGCCTGGCTGGGCATCCTCGCCTACACGCTGCAGATCTACTTCGACTTCTCGGGCTACTCCGACATGGCCATCGGCATGGGCCGCATGTTCGGTTTCCGCTTCCTGGAGAACTTCGAGCACCCCTACGCCGCGCGCTCGGTCACCGAGTTCTGGCGGCGCTGGCACATCTCGCTGTCGACGTGGTTCCGCGACTACCTGTACGTTCCGCTGGGCGGCAACCGCGCCGGCCGCGCGCGCACGTACACGAACCTGGTCCTGGTGTTCCTGCTGTGCGGGTTGTGGCATGGCGCGCGCATGAACTTCGTCGTCTGGGGCTTGTTCCACGGCGGCTTCCTGGTGATCGAGCGCCTGGGCCTCTCGCGCTGGCTGGAGCAGCGCTCGGCGGCGCTGCGCCACGCCTACCTGATCCTGGTCGTGATGCTCGGCTGGGTCTTCTTCCGCGCCGAGGACCTGCCCTCGGCCGCGCGCTACCTCGGCGCGATGTTCGGCGCCGGCGCGCCGAGCGAGCTCGAACCCGTGGGCCTGTACCTCGATGCGCGCATCGCGCTGGCACTGCTCGCGGGGATGCTGGGCGCGCTGCCTTGGCTGCCCGCGCTGAGCGCGTGGCACGCGCGCCGCTCGCCACACGCCTCGCGGCGCTCGGTGCTCGCCCTCGAAGCGCTGGGCCTCGCGCTGCTGTGCCTGGTCTTCGTCGCCTGCTCGCTGGAGCTCGCCAGCGAGTCCTACAACCCCTTCATCTACTTCCGATTCTGATGCAGGCTCTGCCCCTCGATCCGCCTGCCGGCGGGCTGCGCAAGCTCTTCGATGCCCTGGGCGTCGCGCTGTTCCTCGCGGCGTTGTGCGCACCGACGATCGACGGCTTCGTGCGCCCCGACAGCGCGCGCAGCCCGCAGATCCCCGAGCGACGCTACCCCGAGCCGCGGCCCGAGATGCCGAGCAGCGGGCTGGACTGGCTGCGCTTCCCCGAACGCTACCAGGCCTTCCACAAGGACAGCTTCGGCCTGCGCGACAAGCTGCTGCGCTGGAACAGCGTGGTGCAGGTCTTCGGCCTGGGCGTCTCGCCCAATCCCGAGGTCTACCTGGGCAAGCACCACTGGCCGATGTTCGGCGGCGATCTCGCGCTGGCCAACCGGCGCGGCAAGCTGCCCTTCGACGAGGACCAGCTGCAACGCTGGGTCGAGGCCTTGAAGACGCGGCGCGCGCGACTGGCCGCGGCGGGCGTGCGCTACGTATACGTGGTCGCGCCCGACAAGGAGAGCGTCTACGCCGAGTTCCTGCCCGACTCGGTGCACGCGATCGGTCCCACGCGGCTCGAGCAGTGGCTCGCCCGGCTGGCGAGCGAGGCGCCCGAGGTCGAGGTGCTCGACCTGCGCGCCGCGCTGATCGCGCACAAGCGCCAGGACCGCGAAGGCGACTGGCTCTACAACGCCTACGGCACGCATTGGAGCGGGCGCGGCTCGCTGGTCGCCGTGCGCGCGCTGCTCGAGCGCCTGCGCGCGATGGGCCTGAGCTTCGACGCGCAGCGTCTCGACGAGTTCCGGCGACAAGCCGCCCCGGGCCTGGGGGACTCTTTCGCCGACAGCCTGTACATCGGCGACCTGATGCAGGAATCCATCTACGAGTACGTCGCGCCGCAAGCGCGCGCGCGGGTGAGCGGCTCGGAGCCCTCGGGCCGCGGCCGCATACGCATCGCCGAGATCGACGACCCGAGCCTGCCGCGCGTGCTGCTGCTGCACGATTCCTTCGGCCTGTACGTCGAAGGCCTGCTGGGCGAGCTGTGCTCCTACCTGCAGGGCAACTGGAGCGCGAGCCTGGACATGCAGGAGCTGGCCAGGATCGACCCCGACGTGGTGATCGACCTGCACGTCGAGCGCACGCTGAACCACATCAGCCCGCTCGAGTTCCTGCCGATCGACGCGGAGCACTGGCGCGCGCGCTTCGAGGCCTCGAAGGAAGTGCTGCTGGCGCCCGACCGCACGCAGCCGAACTGGGGCTTGGCCGCCGTCGGCCAGCTCCTCGTGGGGCCCGCGAGCGCCGAACCGTCGGCGGGACTGCCGATCCTGGTGCGCGACCGCAACGACAAGCTCGGCCTGCCTGCGCTCTCCACCATCCAAGGCGAGGTGCCGGTCGCGCGCCTGCTGTTCGAAAGCCCGGCCGAGGGTCGGGTCACGCTCTGGTACCGGCCGCCGGGCGAGACGCGTTTCCTGCGCCGCTCCGAGTACAGCGCCTCGTCGATCGCGGGCCGCAATGAGATGTACTTGCCCCTGTCTCGCCCTGGGACCGGCGGCGAGCTGCTGTTGCGCCTGGGCGAGAGCCCGGGCGAGTATCGGCTGCTGGACCTGGAGATCCGCTCGGTGCAGCTGCCATGAAACCGACGTGCCCCGCCCGGCTGCGCCAGGTTCCCAAGAACCGGCCGCGCCCCCTCCCCACCCGGCCCAAGCGCCGCCGCGATACTGCCCCGCATCGCTGGCAGATCGATCCCAGGCTCGCGCGCGGCCCGCGCGACCAGGCGGCCCGAGCCTGGCGCGGCGAGTCCGGCGCCGCCGGCGCGCTGCAGCCGCGCGCGGCCGCGGCCCGGGAGTTTGACCTACCAGCGATGCGGGGCCCTGTCGCGTGCCCCTCGCGCCATCCCAGCACCGCGACGGGCTGCTCCCGGGCTTCCCGGCTCCCTCAGGGCCATGGCGCCAGCGATGCGGGTCAGTACCTCCCGAGCCCGCCGAGGCCCGCCCCGCGCCAGGAGCTGCAAGGGATCCCGCCCGCGCCGACATCGGCCCTTCGAGGTGATGCTCGATGCCCCTGGCTCCCGTGCATGAAAAACCTCAGCTCCGGGGAGGCCGTGCCGTGCTGACCCCCGAGGGTTTTGCGCTCCAGCTCCAGGCCCATCGCGGGGTGCTCTTGACCCTGGCCGCGGCCGTCCTGGGCCGCCGCGGGGACGCCGACGATGCGCTGCAGGACGCCAGCGCCATCGCCCTGACCAAGCTGGGCTCCTTCCAGGACGGGACCAACTTCCCGGCCTGGATGGGACAGATCGTGCGCTACGTGGCCTTGAACCAGGCGCGGCGGCGCAGCGGACGCGAGGCGCTCTCCCAGGAAGGCCTCGAGGAGCTGTGGTGCCGCGCGCCCCACGCGCCCGAGCCCGCGAATCCGACTCAACTGCTGGAACTTTCACGCGACCAGGAACACTTCGACGACGAGGTCGTCGCAGCCTTGGCCAGCCTTTCACCGGTGGCGCGCGCCTGCCTGCTCTTGCGCGCCGTGCAGGATCTCGACTACAGCGAACTGAGCCGCATCCTCGGCATCCCCGAGGGCACTGCGATGAGCCATGTGCACCGCGCGCGAGCCGCGCTGCGCACGGCGCTCGGTGAGCGCGAAGCTCGCGGAGGATGAACATGAACAACGACGATGCCGCGCGGCCGCAAGGGCCGCTGGACGATTCCTCGCAGTACGAGCGCTGGTACGATGGTCAGCTGCAGGGCGCCGCCGCGGAGCAGTTCCGCGCGCGCGTGCAGGCCGATCCGATCCTGCGCGCGCGCCTCGAAGCCGATCGGGCGATCGACGCCAGCTTGCGGCGCAGCTTCGGCGCGCCGAGCAGCGCGCGTCCGCAGCCGCTCGCGCCCGCGGGAGTCTCGCGCGTGCCCTGGGCGCAGTACGCGACCGCGGCCAGCGTGCTGGCGCTGTTCGGAGCAGCGATCGCGCTCACCCTGGTGCCCCACCGCGACGGACTCACGGACAAGGGCGGCGGGCTTGCCGTCGCACCCGTGATCTCCGCGCCACCGGCATCGACGAATGGCTCCGTGCAGCTCACGCGCGTCGCCGCGCAAGACACCAGCACGCCCCGCCTGCGCTCGTCCGCGCTCAGCGACGTGTTCCTCGACGCGCTGGCCTGGGAATTCCAGCCGCGCGTGGGCTGCCAGATGCAGGACGCTTGGGACGCCGAGCTCTACACGCAACTCGCCTCCGCGCCCTGCAACCAGGAAGAAGGCGTGGTCGTGCTTGGCGAATGGGTCGACCCGCGCCTGGACGTCGCCAACATGGTGATGCTGCGCCGCGGCGAGAATCCGATCATGCTCGTGGTGCCGCGCTGCGAAGCGGAGACCGAGCTGTGTCTGCCCAAGAACTCGGGCCTGTACCTGCACCGCGGCACGCGCGACGGCCGCACGATCTACGAAGTCTCGCCGGTGCCCGGCAGCGAGATCCTGAGCTGCGTGCAGGCGCAGAGCGTGGTGACGCAGCAGCAGTTGTAGGCGCGCTCCCCGCGATGATTGCGCAGCAAGGCTGCGCTGCAGCGATCGACGGGAGTCCGCGATCCGTCTCCGGCCAGCGCCAGGGCGAAGAGCACCATCACGATCGCTGCGAGCACGCCGAGGATCAGGAATCCGACCGACAGCTGCCGGAGCAGCAGCAGGCCGAAGGAGCCCCACAGCCTGCCGCTTGCCTGACTCTCCGGTGTTCGGGTCATGGCCCGTTCCTCGGCGCTGTGGCTCGGCGGTCCTGGATCCTGGGTGCCGCTACGGCCCGAACACGATCCCCAGCGCGTTCGACAAGTTCGACGTCGTGCCGCACGGCGTGCCCTGCGCGTCGCGGTACCAGGCTTGGAAGTACCAGGTCTGACCCGGCAGGATCAGGCCGTTCGAGGCCGCGACCGGCGAGGCAAAGCTGAGCAATCCGGTCGGCGAGGAGAGCGTGCCGGGGAAGCGGCGCTGCGCCACGACGCACAAGAGACCGTCGTAGAACGGGATGCCGTTGCCGCCGCTGTGCCAGTTGGCGCCGGTGAAGAAGATCGCGGCCTTGTTGGCCGGCAGGTGCACGCCGCTGAGCAGCGCGTCGTCCGCGGAGACGCTCGTGCCGCCTGCATTGTAAATGCGCGCGCCCAGGCCGGTCGAGTTGGCGCAGCCAGCGCCGCTCGAGCCGAGGTTGCCGCAGGGACAGGCGGTTCCCGCGCCGTCGCCGAAGCAGAAAGCAAAGCCGGTCAGCGACTCGCATTCGTCGGGCACCAGGTTGGCGTTCACGTCCAGGCTGGTGCCCGCTGCCAGGTCGCAATCGTCGGGGACCGCGTTGAAGTTGCAGTCGGGCTCGCAATCGTCGGGCAAAGTGTTGGCGTTGCAGTCGGTGCTCGTTCCGCCGGCGATGTCGCAGTCGTCGGGCACGCCGTTCAAGTTGCAGTCGATGCTCGCGCCCGAAGCGATGTCGCAGCTGTCGGGGATGCCGTTCGCGTTGCAATCCAGGCCGGTGCCCGCGACCAGGTCGCAGCTGTCGGGAATCCCGTTGGCATCGCAGTCCACGCTGGTGCCGGCGGCGATGTCGCAGCTGTCGAGCACGCCGTTGGCGTTGCAGTCGAATCCTGCGCCCGAGCTCAGGTCGCAGCTGTCGGGAATCCCGTTGGCATCGCAGTCCACGCTGGTGCCGGCAGCGATGTCGCAGCTGTCGAGCACGCCGTTGCCGTTGCAGTCCTGGCCGAGGCCCGAGGCCACGTCGCACAGGTCGGGGATGCCGTTCGCGTTGCAGTCGATGCTGAAGCCCGAGGCGATGTCGCAGTCATCGGGCACGCCGTTGGCGTTGCAGTCGACGCTGGTGCCCGCCGCGATGTCGCAGCTGTCGAGCACGCCGTTGCCGTTGCAGTCCATTCCCGCGCCCGAGAGCAGCTCACAGCTGTCGGGAACCTCGTTGTCGTTGCAGTCGACGCTGACCCCGCTGGCGATGTCGCAGGCATCGGGGATCCCGTTCGAATTGCAGTCCTGGCTGGTGCCGGTGAGCAAATCGCAACTGTCGGGAATGCCGTTCTGATTGCAGTCGACGCTGGTGCCCGCCGCGATGTCGCAGCTGTCGAGCACGCCGTTGCCGTTGCAGTCCGAACCCGCGCCCGAGCTCAGCTCGCACTCGTCGGGAACCCCGTTCGCGTTGCAGTCAGTCTGCGTCCCGGCCGCGAGCTCGCAGGCGTCGCCCTCCCCATCGCGGTCGCAATCCTCCTGCCCGGGATTGGCGATCGACGGACAGTTGTCCAGGCTGTCCGGAATGCCGTCGCCGTCGGAGTCGACGTCGACCAGGACGTTGACGAACAGCGTGTCGACGATCGGCGTCGGGTACGCGAACGCGGTCAGCGCCAGCTCGTAGACGCCGGGCACGGAAAACGTGACCGTCGGCTCGAGGGTGTGCACGTCGCTGAAGCTCGCGACGCCGGGCCCGGAGACCTGGCTCCAGGCGAAGTCCTCGGGCAGGCTGTTGACGATCAGGCTGTGCGGCGAGACGTCGGCGATGATCGGCCCAATGTCATAGGTCGCCCCGGTGGCGATGTCGACGTGCTCGAGCTGGCCGGCGATCAAGTTGCCTTGCAGGTCGAGCAAACCGTTCGAAGCGTACATCTCGCCCTGGAAGAAGCTCAGCTCCTCGATGCGCTCGACGCTGCTGGCGGGCAGCGTCGAGATGTGCGTGGGCACGCCGCTCGTCGGGTCGATGCGGATCAGCTTGTCGCTCTGCTGGTCGACGGCGTAGAGCACCTGCTCCGCTTCGGAATAGGCGAGCGCGCGGATCAGCGGGTAGCCGACCAGCGAGTTGCTGCCGACCTTGGTGACCGCGCCGGTCGTGCGGTTGAACAGCAGCAGCTGCTTCTTCTTCAGGTCGACGCCGAACAGACGGTCGTTGGTCGCGTCGTAGGCCAGGCAGTACACGTCCAGCCAGGTGTTGGCGGGCCCGATCGGCGTGCACAGGCCAGTGACCGGATCGACGGTGTACAGGTAGCGCAGGTTGCTCTCGATGCCGTGCAGCTGGCCGTTGATCCAGATCAAGTCGCTGGGCCAGCCGAAGACCAGGCCGGTCGCCGTTTCCAGCCGCGGCGATGAAGTGACGCCGCTCAGATCGGAGTACATCACGATCCGGTTCTCGGTGGCGAGGTTGCCGTCGGCGGTCCACCAGCTCAAGATCGAGCGGTTGTCGAGCGCGCCCGAGAGCTGGGCCGCGGCGGGGAACACCAGCGCCTGGTCCGGGCCGGCGTCCGGGCTGACCTGGACGGGCTCCGCGAGCGCGGAGGCGAGCAACAAGGTGACGGAAGCGAGAACTCGAAGGTGTTGGAGCATGGAGGAACGGCGGACAGGAGGGCGGCGCAGGGCGGGCAGTCCCGAAGCGATCTAAGAGCTGTGAACGAAAGTTCAGGTTCCGCGTGCGACCCAAAATCCGTCCGCGGTCTCCGCCGCAGGTCTGCCGTCCGCGGGAAGGTTACCCCAACCGGGGGCCAGGCTGCTTCCCGCGTGCGCCGACCAGGTGTCCCATCGGGCACGGCAGGCTCCG
>Ga0315910_10004489_pt1 | contig 11663 bp, 7 predicted proteins | sample EdamamesoilMG_FD_204470 | JGI IMG/M metagenome (GOLD analysis project Ga0315910, IMG submission 204470) | Garden soil microbial communities collected in Santa Monica, California, United States - Edamame soil | ecosystem: Environmental > Terrestrial > Soil > Garden | place: USA: California...
CGGCGTAATACGGGAAGAACGTGTCGGCCGCCGACTGCGACGTCTCGCCCACCAGGCCAAGCGAGTTGATCCCGACCGGCAGCGTCGACGGGTCGTGGCCCGCTCGCGCACCGGCCTCGCGATACATCTGGACAAACGGCGCGAACCGATCGGGCACGCCGCCGATGATGGCCAGCGCCATCGGCAGCCCGAGCGTGCCGGCACGCACCGCTGACTGCGGCGTGCCGCCGACGGCAATCCAGATTGGCAGCCGATCCTGTGCCGGCCGCGGGTAGACGCCGCGCCCGTCGATGGCCGGGCGATGACGGCTGCCCTTCCAGGTGACGCGCTCGGCGTCGCGCGCCTCGAGCAGCAGCGCCAGCTTCTCGGCAAAGATCTCGTCGTAGTCCCTCAGATCCTGCCCGAAGAGCGGATATGACTCGATGAAGGATCCGCGCCCGGCCATGATCTCGGCGCGCCCGCTCGACAGCAGGTCGACGGTCGAGAACTGCTGAAAGACGCGAATCGGATCGTCCGAGCTCAGCACCGTCACGGCACTCGAGAGACGAATCCGCGTCGTGCGCGCGGCGGCCGCCGCAAGGACGACGGCGGGCGCCGACACCGAGTAGTCGGGACGATGATGCTCGCCGACGCCGAAGACGTCGAGCCCGACCTGGTCGGCGAGCTCGACTTCCTCGATCAGGTTGCGCAGGCGGACCTCGGGCGAGAGCGACTCACCGGTGCGCGGATCGCGCGAGACATCCGCGAATGTGTAGAGGCCTACTTCCATAGTTACGGGTTACGAGTTACGAGTTACGAGCTAGGAGGCCACAGAGGCTGGCGCCGGGCGACGAATCGCCAGGTTGCCGAGAGCACCGGCGACGCCAATGGCGAGAGAGGCCACGATGACGGTCGGCGTCCAGAGCGCGTCGAAGCCGAGTGCGGCGTCGATCGAGAAAGCGCCAGGACCCGTCAATGCCAGCGCGGCGCCGCCGACGCCGTACAGCAGTGGCACTTCGATGCCGTTATTCTGCGCGAAGACGCCTTGCGGCCAGTGCACGCTGATGGCCGCCACGATCATCACCGACACGACGAGTGCCGCCGCAATGGGCGTCAGCAGGCCGGCCGCGAGCAGCAATCCCCCGACAATCTCCGTTCCCGCTGCCGCCGCCGCAAAAAGGCGCCCCGGGCGGAAGCCAATCTGCTCGAAGTAGCCGCCGGTGCCTGCCAGACCATAGCCGCCGAACCAGCCAAAGGCCTTCTGGGTGCCGTGCGCTGCCATCAGCAGGCCGAGTACGAGACGTCCGAGCAACAAGCCGAGATCCATTGAAGAGCTCCCTTCGACACGCGAGGCTAAAGCCTCGCCCCACGTACATCACCGCGCGGGACGCGCGAGGCTAAAGCCTCGCCCCACGTTGTGCTATCGCTATATAAATAATAGCAACTTGTATTTGAGATGCCACCAGGCTAGAATGGTTACATGGCACGGGGGACGGCAGCGCACCCGCCTGAACTGTGCGCGCAGTTTCACCGCGCGGCCGAGCTCATCGGCCGCCGCTGGACCGGTGCGATCATCTTCGTGCTGCTGAAGTCGCGCTGCCGGTTCGCGACCCTGCGTGATGCGATTCCCGACATCACCGACCGCATGCTGAGCGAGCGGCTTCAGGAGCTCGAAGCCGAGGGCATCGTCGAGCGGACGGTCATCCCCGAGACGCCCGTGCGCGTCGAGTACGCGCTCACGAAGAAGGGCCGCGCGCTCGCGAAGGCGTTTGACGCCATCGCCGACTGGGCGCACGCCTGGACGGACCGCTAGCCTACTTCCCTTCCGGGCGGAGCGTGACCTGCACGTAACGGCGGGGATTCAAGTACTCCCGAGCGGCGTCCCGCAGGCTCGTCGTCGTGAGCCCGTCCCACAACGACCGCTGATTGAACACCCAGGCGATGTCCTCGCGGTTCTCCACCGCGGTCGTCAGCTCGTCCAGCAGATCGCGGTTCTGAAAGCCGACCTCCAGCTCGCGCTCGAGCGCGCTGCGACCGCTAGCGAGCTGGCTGGGCGAGGGTCCCTGGTCACTGAACGCGCGAATTTCGTTCCAGGCCGCCGCCGTGAGGTCCTTCACGCGTGCCGGGTCGCACGCAAAGCTCACCGAAATCTGGTACTGCGCGACGGGATACTTCTCGAATTGCGACTCTACCGAGACGCCGTAGGTCCCGCCGAGGTCCTCGCGGAGGGTGCGCTGAAGGTTGCCCGCCAGCATCCGGCCCATGGTCTCGATCAACAGCCGGTGCGCAGGGTCGTTCTGGAACGGCCCGCTGAACACGATCGCGACCTGGCTTCTCGGCTCGAGGCCCTTGACGACCTCCTTCTGCACGACGCCATCTGGCGGGCGCACGCCACGATCCACCGCAGCCTCGGTTCGGTGCACCGAGGGAAGGCTTGCGAGGTAGCGCTCGACGAGCGGCTTGATGGCGTCGACCTTGAAGCTGCCGACGAAGACGAACGTGAAGTCGCTGGCATCGGCGAAACGGCTCTTGTAGAACGCCATCGACCGGTCGAGGCTCATCTGGGACACCGAGGCGGCCGTCAGCGGCCGAGCGCGCGGATGATCCTGCGTGAGCGCCGCCACGAGGGTGTCGCTGAACGCCACCTCGGGCCTGGCCGATCGGTTCTGCAGCTGTGGGAGCAGCCGGGCCTTCATCGCCTCGAACTGCTCGGCATCGGCCCGCGGCGCCGTGAATTGCAGGTAGATCAGCTGAAACATCTTCTCGAGATCCTTGGCGGACGCGCCGCCGCGCATCCCCTCCTCCGCTTCGCCGATGTCGGCCTGGACGCCCATCGACGAGCCCGCCAGCACCCGCGTCAGATCGATCGTCGAGAACGGACCGATTCCACCGGCCGCCACGACCTCGTCGGCTGTCTGCGCCGCCACGAGGTCCTGGTCGCTTGCCAGCGAGACGCCGCCAGGACTGACGGCCCGAAACAGGATCTCGTCCTCCTTGTCGGTCGTCGGCTTCAAGAGCACCCGAGCCCCGTTCGACAGCTGCCACTCCGTCACGCCGATGTCCGTGCGCGTGTTTGACTTTGCGACTGTCCCCGGTGCCGGCGGCGTTGCCAGCAGCGGCACCGTCGTGACGCGGTCGACATACGCCGAGAGGTCCGCCTTCTTCGTTCCTGCAATCACGGCCGCGAGTTTGGCCTCCGTGGGCAGCGCCAAGCCCGCACGCTCCGGGGCGCTGACGGAGACCACCCGATTGCTTTCCGGAATCCACGTGCTGGCCAGCGCGTTGATCTCCGCCAGCGTGATCTGCGGGAGAAACCGCGCCGACATCGCCTGCTCGTAAACGATGCCCGGCACGGGTTCTTCCTGCACCACGTGTCGCACCAGCTCGTCGGCGAGCGGACCCGAGGGGCTCTTGTCCTTCTCGAGCAGCGCCTGGTCCAGGTATCGCTGGCTGTCCAGCTTGTCGCGATCGAGCTCGCTCTGCGTGAAGCCGAACCGCACGACCCGGTCGAGCTCGGTGAACAGCGCTTCGAGGCCGCGCTCCGCGCCCCCGTCCGGGACAAGCGCCGCCAGCGTCGTCATCGTCGCGGTGCGCACGAAGAGTCCGCGACCGGTCTGCGCCGCGTTGAACGGTGGATTTGCCCCTTGGGCGATCTCGGCGAGCCGCTTCGACAGCAGGCGCGCAAAGAGCCGCTCCACCATCTGCTGCCGGTACGCGCCGACGGTGCGCTGCTCACCGGCCGGCGTGACATTGGCGACGGTGACCGTCGTGGCCGTCATCTCGCGATCGGCCGCCAGTGCGTACCGCGTGTCGTCGTGCGGCGGCACCGAGAAGAGCGGCCGCGGCTTTGGCGCCACGGCCGCTGGAATCGGCCGGAAGTGCGCCTCGATCATCGCCACGACGGCGCCGGGATCGAAGTCGCCGACGGCGATCACCGCCATCAGGTCCGGGCGATACCAGTCCGTATAGAACTGTCTCAGCCTGGCCGGGGTTGCGCCTTGAATGCTCTCGGGACGCCCGATGGGTGATCGATCGGCGTAGCGCGCGCCCTTCAACAGGATCGGCATCTGCGCGTCCCGCAGGCGCGATCCCGCACCGAGCCCCTGGCGCCACTCCTCGAGGACGACGCCACGCTCTTTCTCGACGGCGTCGGGCTCGAAGGTGACGTTGTGCGCCCAGTCTTCCATGATCAGCAACGACCGATCGATGACGTCGAGCCGATCGGTGGGAATCTGCAGCTGGTACACCGTCTCGTCGAAGCCCGTGCGCGCGTTCACGTGCGCGCCGAACCGCATGCCGAGATCCTGGATGAACCTGACGGCATCCTGCCCGGGAAAGTGTGTCGTGCCGTTGAAGGCCATGTGCTCGACAAAGTGCGCCAGGCCCCGCTGGTTCTCGTCCTCGAGCACTGACCCCGCATTGACGACCAGCCGCAGCTCGGCACGCCCGCGCGGCACCCCGTTTGCCCGCACGAAGTACTCGAGCCCGTTGGGGAAGCGGCCCTCGCGAATCTGCGGATCGACCGCGATGACCTTCGTCAGCGCGTCGGTCGCCGCCGTGGTCGCCGGGCGCTGCGCCACGACGGGCAGGGCCGTGAGGACTACGGCGATTGAGGCGAGCAGGGACCAGCGCGCGCGTGTGAGCATGACTCCAGCCTACACCGCCTGACGCACGCGTCCCACGGTCAGCCGGTAGCCGCCGACGGCGAAGGCCGTGGCCAGAGCCATCAGGATCACCAGAACCGCCGCCACTCGCCAGAGGGCGTAGTCGATTGTGTCCTTCAGGCCGACGACGCTGGCCTCGACCGTCCGGATCCTGATCCGGTCCACTTCCTTCAAGGTCTCGACCCGCGCCACTTCGAGGGCGGCGGCGATGACCAGGCGCTCGTCCCTGAGGGCCGCAAGGGTCGCCAGGCGCTCCTGTTGCAGAGCGGCGAGCGTGGCGAGGCGCTCGCTGGACACGAACTCCAGCGTCTGTCGTTGCGCGCCGGTGACGTACTCGAGCGTGAGCTCGCGCTGCGCATTCACGGCGTCGAGCACGGCACGGCGCTCGTCGGCCGTCAACTGCCTGAGCGGCGCCATCGCCTCGTTCACGGTCGAGGGCACGTCGTCCAGCATGTCGCTGGCGCGACGGGCCACGGCCCCGAGTTCGTGGATGTCGCCGAGCGCGCTTTCCAGGTCGCGCCCGCCGCCCAGGTCCAGGATCAGGAGCTCGGCCTGCCAGCGAGCCAACTTCGGCAGCTGCGCGGCGTAGGTGTTCAGGCGCTCAGACATGTGCTCGACCGTGTCGGCCGCCTCGCCGATGGCGACCAGGGCGTCCCTCTCGCCCCCGCTCTTGCCGGACAGGGCGGCGGCGTAGGACTGGCGCGACGAGATCGGGTGCTCGATGGCGTGAGTGGCGGCCCACTGGTCGAGCCCGGCTCGGGCCCGCTGGTAGTACTCGGGCCGGGTCGCGATGCCCTGGGCGGCAGCGTCTGCGCCTGCGAGCAGATCGCGGGCCATGTCCTTCGCCAGCCCTTGTTGCGGTCCGAAGAGCGTGCTGCCGGGGCCGACGTCGACGTAGGCGCTGAGCTGGAAGGCCAGCGCCCACAGGTCCATGAACGCGGCCAGCGGATCGGCGCGATAGGCCGCGGTGTAGACCGCCGGGACCGCGCCGATCTTGAAGACCAGGGCGCGCCGGTCCACCGCGCGATCGGAGGATTCGGCCGCGATGCGATCGGCCGTCTTCTCCAGCCGGCTCATGAACTGATCGGCGAGGTCGTTGACACGGGCGCGCAGCTCAGCGGCGCTGACGTCCACCTTTCCCGACCGCTCCATCACCTGGGTCTGCCGTCGGCCGACCTTGGGCCCGCAGGCCGCGACGGTGAGCGCGCAAACAGCAATGCCGACAAACGCGAGCCGCGCGCGGGTCATGTGGATGCTTCTCATCTGCGCTCCCCCGCACCGCCATCGGGCGCAGGCCGTCGGCGGTCGTCGAGCGATTATGTCGTGACTGGCCGTCGCTCCGGTGGGCGGCCCGCGTGCGCCACCTCAGCAATTTGTGATCTGGCAGAATGACGCCCGGCCCTGCTCCCCGTCACCAGCACAGGTACTTTCATGCGACCACACCGACTGCTTCGCGCGTTCACTCCGTATCTCTCGCTTGTCGCCTTCGTCCTGCTGCCGCTTCCCGCATCGGCGCAGCTCAACACGCAGCACGTCAAGGGCACCTTCGGCCTGAAGGCCGGCTCGCAGCCTCCACCGGGCGGGTACGTGGTAGCGCCCCTGCTTTACGTCTATAGCACCGACACCGTTCGCAACCGCGACGGAGGAAAGCTGCCCATCAACGCCGACATCACGGCGGGCCTCTTCGGCGCGGGCTACACGCACGTCACGACGAAGAAGGTGCTCGGCGGGTTCTACGGATACAGCGTCCTGCTGGCAGGCGCGAACAACCGCATCCAGGGCACCGAGATCGACTCCAATCCCGGCGCAGGCATCACCGACAGCGTCGTCGCCCCGGTGCTGCTCGGCTGGCACTTCCCGCGCGCCGACGCGCAGGTGCAATACACGGTCTACGTGCCGACAGGCCGCTACACGGACGGCGCGGCCAACAACACGGGCTTCGGGATGTGGGGACACGAGGTCGCCATCGGCGGCACGACGTATCTCACCGAGAATCGGCAGTACCACGCGGCCACGGCCGTGAGCTTCAACTTCCAGTCGAAGAAGGAAGACAGCGAGACGAAGGTCGGCAATGCCATGAACATCGAGGGGGGCGTCGGCGGCGACTTCCTCAAGGGCGGTCTCACCGTCGGCCTGTCGTACTACTGGTCGTTCAAGCTGACCCAGGACCAGATCGAGGGCCTGCCGCAGATTCTCCAGCCTGACAAGAACCGGGTCTTCGCCCTGGGTCCCGAGGTCACGCTCGCCCTCGCGCGCAAGAACACGGTCTATGGATTCCTGACCGCGAAGTACTTCTGGGAGACCTATGCGAGAAGCGGCACGCAGGGTGGGGCATTCTTCCTTGCCGCCAGCTTCCTTACCAAGCCGTTGAAGATTCAGACGCCATAGAAACATCGGACGAACACCGAACGGAGGAAGTCGATGCATCGGTCGAAGCTCTCATGGATTGGTGGCGCCGCGGCCGCGGCGCTCGTTGCGTGGGCCGCAGCCGGCGGAGCGTTGCCCTCGACGTTCACCGTCGTCAGCGCCGCGCGGGCTCCTGCGGTGCGACCCGTGACACCCGCGTCACCGGTCACGGTCACGACCGCCGCGGGACGACGCGTCGGGCTGTTGCCCGTGGCGAACATCGCCGAGGCCAAGCGGGCGGCCAACGCGATGGCCACACAGGCTGCCGCGGCCGGCAAGAAGCCGAACTTCCTCGTGATCTTCGGCGACGACGTGGGGCAGACGAACATCAGCGCCTACTCGTTCGGCGTCGTCGGCTACAAGACACCGAACCTCGACCGGATTGCGAAGGAAGGCATGATGTTCACGGACTACTACGCCGAGAACAGCTGCACGGCGGGCCGGTCGACCTTCATCACTGGCCAGGTGGGCTTCCGGACGGGCCTTCTCAAGGTCGGCATTCCGGGGGCCAAGGAAGGACTTCAGGCACGGGACCTGACGATTGCCGAGGCTCTGAAGCCACTCGGATACGCCACGGGACAGTTCGGCAAGAACCACCTGGGCGACCGCGACGAGTTCCTCCCCACGAACCATGGGTTCGACGAGTTCTTCGGCAACCTGTATCACCTGAACGCCGAGGAGGAGCCGGAACGTCCCTTCTACCCCACCCAGGACAAGGAGTTCATGAAGCAGGCGCCGCGGGGCGTGCTCAAGACGTTTGCCGATGGAAAGATCGAGGACACCGGCCCGCTCACCCGCAAGCGAATGGAAACGGTCGACGACGAGACGACCGCCGCGTGCATCGACTTTCTGAACCGGCAGGTGAAGGCCGGCAAGCCGTTCTTCGCCTGGATGAACTTCACCCGCATGCATCTGTTCACCCACGTGCGAGAGTCGATGCGCGGCCAGAGCGGCATGCCGGGCAATGAGTACGCCGACGGCATGGTGGAAATGGACATGAACGTCGGCAAGCTCCTGAAGGCGGTGGATGACCTCGGGATCGCCGACAACACGATGGTGATCTTCACCACCGACAACGGTCCGAACCAGTTCTCCTGGCCGGACGCCGCGACGACGCCGTTCCGTTCGGAGAAGGACACCAACTGGGAAGGCGCGTTCCGTGTGCCCGCGATCATTCGCTGGCCTGGCCACGTCAAGCCTGGAACCGTGTCGAATGACATGGTATCGGGCCTGGACTGGTTCCCGACGATCCTGGCCGCTGCGGGCGACACGACGGTCAAGGAGCGCCTGCTGAAAGGCTGGGCGCCCAAAGCCGGCGGGATGACCCACAAGTTGCATCTCGACGGCTACAACCTGATCCCGCACCTCGAAGGACGGGAGAAGTCGCCGCGGCAGGAGTTCTACTACTTCAACGACGATGCCGAACTGGTGGCGGTTCGTCTCAACAACTTCAAGGTGGTCTTCTGCGAGCAGCGTGCGCCAGGCGGGTTCCAGGTGTGGGCCAACCCGTTCACTTGCTTGCGGGCGCCGAAGGTCTTCAACCTCAGGATGGACCCGTACGAGCGCGCGGACATCTCGTCAGACCAGTATTACGACTGGGTGACGCAGAACGCCTACGTCATGCAGTACACGCTCTTCAGGGTCGCGCCCTTCCTGCAGACGCTCAAGGAGTACCCGCCGAGCCAGCGCGTCGGCAGCTTCTCCATCGATCAGATGATGGAGGCGCTGCAGCGGTCGATCCCGGAAGCGAAGTAGCCCGACCACACTCGTCAGCACCAGTGCCGCCGCTGCTCCTCTTCCTCTCCGGCGCGGCGGCACTCATCTACCAGACCCTCTGGATCAAGCAGCTCTCGCTCGTGGTCGGGGTCGACGTGTACGCGGTCACGACGGCGGTGAGCGGGTTCTTCCTGGGACTGGCCGTCGGCAGTGCGATGCTCGGCCGGCGTGCCGAGTCGGCCGCACGGCCGTACCGGCTCTACGCGTGGCTTGAGATCGGCATCGCCGTGGCCGGCCTCGCCGTGACGCTCGCGCTGTCCTACGCTGCGGAACCGTTTGTCGCGCTGGAGTCCCGTGCGGCGCTGCTGCCCTGGCCGTTCCTGCTGATCCTGATTGCGGTGCCGGCCTGCCTGATGGGCGGCACGGTGCCCGTGCTCGTTCGCGCCGTGGCAGCGTCTGGACCACCGGTCAGCCAGGTGGGCGGCCGCCTGTACGCGGCCAACACGGCAGGCGCGATCGCCGGCGTGCTCCTGGCGCCCTTCGTGCTCATCCCATGGCTCGGCGTTCGCGGGTCCGCCGTCGCCGCCGCGACCCTCAATGTCGCCGCGGCGCTCGTCGCGTTCTCGATCCGCGTCGAGGCTCCAGTACCGTCCGGACCTTCGGGAAAGCGAGAGAAGGGGCTACGCGCCGATGCTCCGTCATTGAAGGCGCAGCAGCGCGCCTTCATTCTGTACGCCATCGCGGGCGCCATCGCACTGGGCTACGAGGTCGCCTGGTCGCACATCATCGTGCAGTTCGTCAGCACGCGTGCCTTCGCGTTCTCGATCGTGCTGGCAACGTATCTCGCCGGGTTGGCCATAGGCAGCGCGGTGTACGCGCGGCTTGCGCACCTGGTGAAAGATCCGTGGGGCGCGTTCGGCACGCTCGTCGCCCTTGCCGGCGTCACCGCGCTCGTCGGGGTCGCGATGCTGGGACGACGCATCATGGCGATCCAGTCGAGCGCCGAAGAAGCGATGCTGGCGGCCACTGGCGACGTGACGATCGCCATGGTGGCGCGCTTTGCGGTGGCGGCCCTTGGTGTTCTCTTCGTGCCCTGCCTTCTCCTCGGCGCGACATTCCCCGCGGCGCTGCAGGTGGCATCGCGGTCCGGGAGGCCGGCGCGCGACACCGGGTGGCTGCTGGCCTTGAATACTGCCGGTGGTGTCGTCGGCACGCTCGTAACCGGCTTCGTCCTGTTGCCGACGTTCGGCAGCGTACGCACGCTGGGCGCGCTGGCCATCGCGGCCGGCCTGACCGGGCTGGCTGCGACGCGCCGGCCCGTCGTCATCGCTGCCACTGCGTGTGCCGTGGTCGCGGCCATGACGCTACCGCCGGACCACATTGCTTCGCTGCTCACGCTCAATCGAGGCGGACAGGGCACAGTCCTCTATCAGGCGGAGGGCGCGGGTGGGACCGTCACCGTCGTCGAACAGCGCGCCGGCAGCGCCAGCTTCCGCCGGCTCTACATCGATGGGGTGTCGAACTCAGGGGACGCGTTGACGTCGCAGCGCTACATGCGCCTTCAAGCGCTGCTGCCGCTCATCGTGCACGGCGTGGAGCCGAAGGCCGCGATGGTCATCGGGTTCGGCACGGGAATCACCACCGGTGCGCTCCTGCCGTATGAAGGCCTCGAGCGGCGCGTGTGCGCGGAGCTGCTGCCGGCGGTGGTGCAGGCCGCGCCGTTCTTCCACGGGAATCTCGACGCCGGCGGCAGCACACACGTCGACATTCGCCTGATCGACGGGCGACGTGAGCTGCTGCGGAGCCGCGACACGTACGACCTCATCACGCTCGAGCCCCCGCCGCCGTCGGCCCGCGGCGTCGTCAACCTCTACTCACGCGACTTCTACGAGCTGGCGAAGCGTCGCCTTGCTCCCGGAGGCGTCGTGGCTCAGTGGTGGCCGCTGCCCACGCAAAACACGGATGACTCGCGCGCGCTGGTCCGCGCCTTTCTCGATGCCTTTCCGCATGCATCGGTGTGGACGACCGAGCTGCACGAGATGCTGCTCGTCGGCTCGACCGTGCCAATGACGATCGAGGCGGATCTGGTACGCAAGCGCTTCAACCAACCCACGGTGAGGCAGGCGCTCGTCGAAGTCGGCGTGGCATCGCCGGAAGCGCTGCTGTCGACGTGGATTGGCGGCCGCGACCAGCTCGACCGTTTCGCCGCCGATGTCGCCGCGGTGACCGACGATCGTCCGGCCATCGAATACGCTGCCTGGGTGCGGCCGCTCGAGCTCACGAGAGTCTTGCCACTGCTGCTCGAGTCGAGCACACTTCCGCCTGTCGTCGGCGGCGACCCGGCGTTTGTCGCGGGCATAGCCCAGCAACGCGCGCGGCTGCATACGTTCTACCGGGCCGCGCTTGCGTCTTACACCCGCGACCAGGCAACGGCACGGCAGCTCATGCGTGAGGTGCTGTCGCAGGACGCGGAGAATCCGTACTATCGGTGGTTCGTGGCGGGAGGAAACGGGAGATGAGCGTGTCGGCACGAGACGGCGTCAAGGACATCATCGCTCGCGTCGGGAAGACGGTCATCGGACAGGACGCGCTCGTCGAGCGGCTCGTGTTCACGCTCCTCGCCAACGGCAACGTCCTGCTCGAGGGCCTGCCTGGCCTTGCCAAGACGCGAGCGGTGAAGGGTCTGGGCAAAGCGATCGACGCGAAGTTGAGCCGCATCCAGTTCACGCCCGACCTGCTGCCCGCCGACATCACCGGGTCGGACATCTACGACAACAGCGACGGCAAGGGCACCTTCCGCTTTCGAGAGGGCCCGATCTTCGCGAACCTGGTGCTCGCCGACGAGATCAACCGGGCGCCAGCCAAGGTGCAGTCGGCGCTGCTTGAAGCGATGGAGGA
>Ga0315910_10004490_pt1 | contig 11662 bp, 9 predicted proteins | sample EdamamesoilMG_FD_204470 | JGI IMG/M metagenome (GOLD analysis project Ga0315910, IMG submission 204470) | Garden soil microbial communities collected in Santa Monica, California, United States - Edamame soil | ecosystem: Environmental > Terrestrial > Soil > Garden | place: USA: California...
GCGAGCGAGAAGTCGCCGCCCAGCATGTTGCCGTGTTCGGCCAAATGCGCATCCAGGATGCCGAGCAGGTCGTCGAGTTGGCGCATTGCCAGCTCGGCTTGGGGCTCGTTGTGCAATGCCTCGCACTCCAGAGCTTGTAGCGCTCATTGCGGACAGGTTCGGTCCTAGATAGGCTGTAACTTCAGAGAATGTTGGAAACCTCCGCGCGCCTGCTTCGCCTGCTCTCCCTGCTGCAGGCTCAACGGTTCTGGTCGGGGTCCGAGCTCGCCGAACGTCTCGAGGTCACCGATCGCACGCTCCGTCGTGACATCGATCGGCTGAGGAGCCTCGGCTACCCGGTGGAAGCGACGCCTGGCGTCGCTGGCGGCTACCAGCTCGGTGCCGGCGCTTCGTTGCCGCCACTCTTGCTCGAAGACGACGAAGCGTTGGCGATCTCGATCGGGCTCCGCACGGCTACCCACCGCGTGAGCGACATCGAGGATGCAGCGTTGCGAGCTCTGGTAAAGCTCGAACGCGTCTTGCCTCCGCGCCTGCGCCGACGCGCTGACGCGCTGCGCGCCTCGATCGTACAGCTGGGCACGTCCGGGCCGCGCGTCGACTCGGACGCGCTCACGACGCTGGCGCGCGCTCGTCAGGAACACCTCGCGGTCAGCTTCGGCTACGTCTCGCGCGGCAAGGAAGCGACGTTGCGAACGGTCGAGCCCGCAGGCCTCGTGCACACGGGCTACCGCTGGTACCTGGTGGCCTGGGACATCGACAAGAGCGGCTGGCGCACCTTTCGCGTCGACCGCATCAGCGGCGCCGTCGAGCTTGGCGCTCGTGTCGTGCCGCGCCCCCCGCCCGAAGACGGCGATCTCAGGAAGTACGTCTCGCGTTCGGTGTCCAGCGACGTCTACTCACGCCAGGCGCAGGTGCTCTTTCACGCGCCGGTCACGCTGGTGGCCGAGCGCGTTTCTCCCGCTGCCGGAGTGCTCGAGCCGGTCGACGACGAGAGTTGCAGGCTGCTCACGGGCGCCCATTCTTGGTACGTGCTGGCCGTGCACCTAGCTCTCGTCGGCGTCGACTTCAGCATCGAGGACCCTCCCGAGCTCGTGGAGTACCTGCGCTCGATCCACGAGCGGCTCGGGCGCGCGCTCGGCGCCCCAGAGCCTGCTCGACCTGCGGCAACCACGAAGGCACGCCGCCGAAAGGACCGCTAGTGCTTCAGCTGAGGACGGGCGGCCTTCGCGCTCAGCGAGATGCGCTTGCGCGCCAGGTCGACGGCGAGCACCTTCACTTCCAGTAGATCGCCAACGGCGACCACGTCGGCGGGGTTCTTGACGTACTCTGCTCGCAGCTCGGACACGTGGACCAAACCATCCTGGTGCACCCCGATGTCGACGAAAGCACCGAATGCCGTCACGTTGGTGACCACCCCCTCGAGCAGCATGCCTGCGCGCAGATCTTCGAGGCTCGCCACGTCGTCGCGAAACTTGGGGGGCTCGAAGCTCGCGCGCGGATCGCGCCCCGGCTTCTTGAGCTCCAAGACGATGTCTTCGAGCGTCGGCAGACCCACACCGCGCGCCTCATCGACATAGCCCGCAATACGTAACCTATCGACAACACTGGAGTTACCCACGAGCTCGTGCACCCGCACCTGGTGTTCGCGCGCCATGCGCTGCACCAGCTCATAGCGCTCGGGATGCACCGCCGACGCATCGAGCGGGTCGAGCCCGTCCCTGATCCTCAAGAAGCCCGCCGCTTGCTCGAACGTCTTCGCGCCGAGCTTCGGCACCTCCAGCAGCTCTTTGCGAGTGCGGAATGGCCCCTTGGCTTCTCGGCGCGCGACGATGGCGTGAGCCAGCGCCGGTCCGACACCCGCGACGTGCGCGAGCAGCTCCGCACTGGCAGTGTTCAGCTCGACGCCCACGTGGTTCACGGCGCTCTCGACGACCTGGGAAAGCCGCTCCTCGAGCGCTGTCTCGGGCACGTCGTGCTGGTACTGTCCCACGCCAATCGCCTTCGGTTCGATCTTCACGAGTTCGGCCAAGGGATCTTGCAGGCGACGTGCGATGCTGACCGCGCCACGCAGCGTCAGGTCGAGATCGGGAAACTCGCGGCGCGCGAGCTCGGAAGCGCTGTACACGCTCGCCCCTGCCTCATTGACCGAAACCAGCATCGGGTATGGTGGAACGAGGGCTTTGAAGCATTGGCGCACGAAGCTCGACGTCTCTCGCCCCGCGGTTCCGTTGCCGACAGCGATGGCAGCCGGGGAGTGACGCCCCATCAGGTCCACGAGCTTCCGGGTGGCTGCGGTCACTTGCGCTTCACTCCCCGTCGGGTAGATCGTGGCTGTCTCGAGCAGCTTGCCGGTGGCGTCGACGACGGCGCACTTGCATCCGGTGCGAAACCCCGGATCGATGCCGAGCACCAGCTTGCCTCCGAGCGGCGCTGCCAGGAGCAGGTGCTGCAAATTCTCGGCGAAGACCTCGATCGCGCCCGCATGTGAACGCTCTTGAAGCTCCGCAGCCAGCTCGTTTTCGATCGAACTCGTGAGCAGCCGATCGAAGCCGTCGTGTACCGCCTCATGAAGCGCGCGACCGAACGGCGAGCGCGGCGCGTACTTCATGAGCTTGAGCACGCGTTCGATCAACGGCTCGCGCTCGTCGACGGCGATCTTGACGCGCAGCACGCCCGCTTCTTCGCCGCGACGGATCGCGAGATAGCGATGCGACGGGATCTTCGAGACGCGCTCGGCGTAGTCGTAGTATTGCTCGAACTTGGTCGGCCCTTGACTGGTAACCTTCTTGATGGCTGCCGAACGCACCCAGCCGTGCTTGGCGTACGCTTCCCGACAGAGCGCGCGCACGTCGCTGCGCTCCGACACGACCTCGGCCACGATGTCTTTGGCACCTTGAACCGCCGACGCTACGTCGGGAACGTCGCGCTCTTGGCTCACGAACTTCTGCGCTTCGCGTTCGAGTGACCCCTCGAGCGGCTGCCTCAAGATGCGCTCGCCGAGCGCTTCGAGCCCGCGCTCACGCGCCGCCTGGGCTCGCGTGCGCCGTCGCGGCTTGAAGGGCAAATACAGGTCTTCGAGGTCCGCGCGGGTCGAACAGCGAGCGATGCTCGCCCTGAGCTCGGGTGTGAGCACCCCCTGCTTCTGGAGTGCAGCGATCACCGTTTGCTTGCGCTGCGTGAGCTCGGAAAGCGAACGTTGCTCGGCTTCGATCCGACGCAGCTCGACCTCGTCGAGCCCACCCGTCAGCTCCTTGCGGTAGCGGGCGATGAAGGGAATCGTGGCCTTCTCGGCGAAGAGGCCGAGCGCCGCGCGCACGGCCTTCGGCGAGATGGCCAGCCTGCCGGCGATCGTGTCGGCGAACTGGCTGGCGTCGTACGACATGGAACGTGGACCTTCCGCCATTACAGGCGGGCGGCTGGCGCACCGCGAGCAGCGGCGACTGCCCCGAGCAGAGCCTCGGCCCGTTCGCTCAGCAGTTCGTCGCGCCCCGCGTCGAGGGCTGCTTGGTCCACGAGCTTGCCGCCGACCCCCAAGGCGCAAGCGCCAGCTCGAATGTAGTCGCCAGCTGTGGTGGCGTCGACGCCGCCGGTCGGCATGAGTTTGATGTGGGGGAATGGTCCGCGCAGCGCCTGCAAGTACGACGCGCCACCCATGGCCGAGCAGGGGAACACCTTTACCACGTGCGCACCAGCGTTCCAGGCGCCAAGCACCTCGGTGGGCGTCAGCGCACCGGGCATGACAGCGCGGCCGAGCGCCCGCACCCTGGTCACGATCGCCGGGTCGAAACCCGGGGACACCACGAACTCGGCGCCGGCTTCGACGGCGCGTTCGGCGTCCTCGCGCGACAGCACGGTGCCGACCCCCACCAGCACCTGGCTCTTGTATTCGCGGGCCAGCGTTCGGATCAGGTCGAGCGCGTTCGGAACCGTCAGCGTGATCTCGAACACGGTGATACCGCCGGCGCGCAGCGCATCGACGGCGCGCCGCGCGTCCTCCGCCGAACGCGTGCGCACCACGGGCACGACCCCGTGAGACTCGATCCAACCACATGCTTCGTCCGGAGTCATCGTGCGATCCTGGCGCCTTTGCCCTGCATGGCGGCCATGACTTCGGGCAGCGTGGCCATGGTCGTGTCGCCGGGAGTGCTCATGGCCAGCGCCCCGTGCGTTACGCCGCAACTGAGGGCGAAGCGCGACCCGCGACCCGCGAGCAACCCATAGATGTAGCCCGAGGCAACCGAGTCACCACCGCCGACCCGATCGAAGATCTCGACGTCTCTTTGCTGGACATGGTGGAACTCACCCGCGTGGTAGCAGATGGCGCCCCAACCGTTGACCGTGGCCGAGCGCGCGGTTCTGAGCGTCACCACCACGCCGGTGAGATTGGGGAACTCGAGCACCACTCGCTCCATCATGCGCTGATAGCTTTCGACCGGCAGCTCGTTGAACTCGTCGTCGACCCCCTCGAGCGGAAACCCGAGCGCTGCGGAATAGTCTTCTTCGTTGCCGAACACCACGTCGACGTAGGGCATCAAGGCACGGTTCACGCGTTGCGCCCCCTCGTGGCCGCTGTTGGCGCGCCACAACGAGGATCGGAAATTCAGATCGTAGCTGATGCGCGTGCCCGAGCGGCGAGCCTCGTGCATCGCCGTGCGGGCGACTTCTGCCGTGCTGGAAGACAGCGCGCAGAAAACGCCCCCCGTGTGGAACCAGCGCACACCCTTCTTTTGGAAGAGCCCATCCCAGTCGACGTCGCCGGGTCGCATGTGCGAGACCGCCGTGTGTCCCCGATCGGAGCAGCCGACTCCGCCGCGCGGCCCGAAGCCGCGTTCGGTGAAGTTGAGGCCGTTGCGCACCGTGCGCCCCACACCGTCGTAGTCGACCCAGTTGAGATAGCTGAGATCGACGCCGCCCTGGAGCATCAAGTCTTCGATGAGTCGCCCGACGGGGTTGTCGGCCAGCGCCGTGACGACAGCGGTCCTCAAACCGAAGCAGCGCCTGAGGCCACGCGCTACGTTGTATTCGCCGCCGCCTTCCCAAGCTTGGAACTGGCGGGTCGTGTGGATGCGGCTCTCGCCCGGATCCAGCCGGAGCATCACTTCGCCCAGGCTCACCTGGTCGTACGCGCACTCTCCCGGCGCTTTGATCGTCATGGTGGTCATCGGTGGAGCTCCCCCCGAACGGCGGAAAGGACGTCGAGTTCTACGGTTTGAGTGACACGCATCGGATATTTCCTTGGAGCGGACGATAGCGCGGCCAAAGCCAAACGCTAGCTCGCTTCAGCCGTGCGCGGCGGGTTCGGGCACGATTCGTGTGGCTCCGCCGCCAGCTCGCAGGCCCGACCAAACCAGGTCGAGTTGCTGCCGGTACACGGGCGCGACCAGAGCGGCGTCCTGCCAGGCCATCCCGAGCGGCACGCCGAAAAAGACCACGAACAGCGCCATCAGCGCCGCCTCGACGTTAATGCCCGGCGGCAACTCACCCGCCTCGATAGCCTGCAGGAGCGGCGGGCGAAACACGTCGTCGAGACCGTTCACGGCCTCGATCGTCTCGATGCCTTCGAGCACTGGAAAGCGTAACAGGCGCTCGGCCAAGGTCACGGCTGCCGTGTTCGACGGGCACTGCCCTTTGTCGGGATCGAGCGCCATGTACGCAATCAGCTCGAGCATGATGCGCGGGCGCTTCGAGATTTGATCGCCCGTGTGCGAGAAAGCTGCTTCGATCGCGCCGATGCCACCCTTCTCGTCCAAGGAGTGCTGCATCTTCCAGATCACTTCGAGCACCCAGAGCTGGATGAAGTAACTCAGCAGGTCTTGCTTCTTCGGAAAGTAGTTGAAGAAGGTAGCCTCGCTCACCTCGGCTTGTTCACACAGTTCCTTGACGCTGATCTCGTCGAAGGTCTTTTCGCCAATGCGCTCGGTTGCAGCGTCGAGGAGCGCGAGCTTGGTCTTGGCGTACTTCTTCTCGCGCAGACTGAGCTGAGCGAGCGACGTTGATTCGGAGGCGAGGATTTCCGCTTGCACGTCCGAACATTGTTGACCAAGGAGCGCCTCTCAGTCCAATCCATCCTAGCCCGGCAGCCAGCACGCGGGTGCGCCGCTCCACGTGTCGCGCAAGCGCGCTCGGGCCACTGCCAGCGCCGGCTCGGCGAACATTGTCGATGCGAGCCGAGCGCGACGAGATCCATTTTAAGGACACTAGAATTATCACTGCACGCGCGCTGCTCTCGTTGTCGGAGACGTTTGCTACGGCGCGGCTTTGGCGGTAGCCTGGGAGCGCTGTGGGAAGTGGGTTGGGATACGCTGAACGAGCGCAGCTCGAGTCCGTCGAGGGCCGCGCTGGGTCGCCTGCGTGCGCCGGGGAGCGAACCCCATGAAACGCAAGCGCGCCACCAGGACCTCGATCGTCCCGCTCGTGGTGCTGCAAGCGGCATGCGCCGGCGCAGCGAGCGTCACACCGGCGTGCGGCAAAACGGAGGCCAGCTCAGCGGGCGGCAGCGGTAACGGTAGCACCAGCACCGGCGCCGTGTCGATCGGCGTGGGCGGCAGCGTCATCGTGCTCGCGGTGAGCGGCTTCGGGGGCAATGTCATCGCACTCGCTGTGAGCGGGTTTGGCGGCATGCCCAACACCACTACGATCAACACAGCGGGCTCGACCTTGACGACGAGTTCCGGCACGAGTGCTACTGCGAGCACCAGCTCCGGACCCATCGGAGCAGGCGGCACGTTGATCGTGTTGGCGATCGCAGGCTTCGGTGGTCAACTGGGCGAAGGCGGTGAAGCTGGCGCCCTCGGTGAAGGAGGCGAGGCCGGCGCGAGCGAGCGCGAGCTCGCCCAGCCGGGCACGGACGGCCAAGGGAGCACCTGAACCGCATGCTGCGAGTCCGGCGCACGACGAGCGCGACGCCTCTCGCTCGAGCCCACGAGAGCTGGCTCGGGGCCGACCGACAGCGCCCGCGACGGGCCATCCCCTGGCAGCGGTTTTCCGCTGCCAGCTACGCGCCGCGGGCGCTCGCTCTCGCGTTCGACCAAGCCAAGACCTTGGCGGAAGGCGAATACGGAGCCGTCGGCTTGTTCGGTCAGCTTGCCTCCGCGCTAGCGCTCACGCAGGCTCCCTTCGACATCATCTCGGCGGCGGCCTCGATCTCGAGCGACGAGCTCCGTCACGCCGACTACTGCACGCGATTTGCGGAACTGTGCTCGGGCCATGCCGTCGAGCTCGAGGTCGACGGCGAAGAAGTCTTGCGTGCCAGCCGGAATCTGACCGACAAGGAAGAGCTCGATCACTTCATGCTCAAGTATTCGGCCATCGGCGAAACCTTGGCCGGAGCGTTGCTCACGGAATGCCGGCGCGATGCCAGCGACCCCGTGGCGCGTGCGCTGTACACCGCGCTCGCCGCGGACGAGGTGCACCACGCCAGGCTCGGTTGGTACTACTTCGCATGGCGCGCGCCCGCGTGGACGGAGCCCGAAAAGCAACGCCTCGCGGATCGCATCTCGAGCTTCGTGATGGATCTCGAGTGCTACTTCTGGACCGGGCGGGATGCTCCGCTCGAAGCGGCGCGCGACGCCAAGGCGCTTGGCGTCTTGGATTCGTCGTCGCAACGCAGCGTGATCGAGCGCGTCATGCAGGACGAGATCTGTCCGGGTCTGGATGCGATCGGGCTGAGCGGGAGCGTGATCTGGGGGCACCGACGGCGTGCGACAGCGCGCGCCGCGACCGAACCGGCGCGCTTGGTGCTGAGCCCCAGCGCGGCAGCGGAGGCGACGGCCGAGCGCGAACGCGCGATACGTCAGGGCGCAACCTGGCTGGCGCAGGCGATCAGGGCCGACGGGTCGCTGCGCTTGACCCTCGACGCCAGCAAGGGGACCGAAGAGGTCCACGGCGATTTCTACCACGGACGCGCGGCGCTCGTGCTCTTGGCGCTCGACAGGGTAGCTCCGGAGCACCCGAGCACCGGGCGTCTGCGGGGGTTTCTGGCGGAACAGTTGGCGCTCGTCGCGCACGCTCGTCCGCCCGCATCGTGGCCGGCCGAGCCCGCCGCCATTGCCGGCACACTAGCGCTGCTGAAACTCGCGGGCGTCCAGCATTCGCTCTTGAGCTTGCCGGCATCCGCGGATGATTTCTCGGACGAGCCAGCAGCAACTTGGCACCTGGCTCAAGTCGTCGCGGCCGCTGGTGCCGAAGCCGGACAGGAAGCGTGGGCCCGCTGCCAAAGTGCCCTGCGCACCACGCCCTGGCCCTGCTGGACGGCTCTGGCAGCACGCAAACTCGACGATGCCGCGACCCTGGCGCGAGCTGTGCGCACGCTGCAGACCGCGCTCGGGCCACTCGGGCGCGAGGGCGAATGCCACGGGCCTAGTCTGCCCTTGGCGCTGGTGGCAGCAGCCGTCGAGGCGCTCGCTCCAGAAACGGCGGCCGCAACCTTGGACCGGGTCAACGCAGGGCGGCGCTATCTGATGCGCTGGCAGATCGACGACAAAACGCCGGACGCAGACCCGCGCTGGGCCGTCGGCGCATTCCCGCTGCTGCCGAATCACACGACGCTGCGCGCAGACGTGACCGCGCACGCGCTCTTGGCGCTGGCCGCCCGGTAGCGGAGACCATAGCGGGCCGCTACGTGTCTCCTGGGGTGAGGTTTCTATTTCAGGTCCTCGGCGCTTCGCGCCTGCGGCTTGCTGCGCGCGGCCCCAACGCCCCAACCCCCCTTGCCCCCGGTTTCGCTGAAATCCTTCTTTGGACAGCGGGGCCCGCCCGCTGTCGTCAGTGCAGCTGCTCCGGTGGCTACTGGCCGGGAGCTTGCTGCTGCTTCGCTTCTTCGGAGGGGAGCAAGAAGAACAGCGCGACGCCGCCCACGAGCAGCGCAACGCGGATCAGCCAGCCCACGGTGTCGCCCCACAAATCGATCCACATGAGGATGCGCAGATTGTACCCCACCAGGTTCAAGACGATCGACATCAACCCAGCGAACGCGATGAAACCGGCGAACGAACGTGCCTTGTCTAACATGATGATCTCCCTTTCTGCGCGCTCCCGCAGCGCGTGGCCGTGAAAGCAGCGCGTGGCCGTGAAGGAACGTCCTCCCACGAGAGCGAGTGCGTCCCCACGCGAGCAAACAGAATAACGATTGGTCCTCCCCATTACGAGGCAAAGCGTGCGAGCCTCCCCGTCCCGTCATCACCTTTCACTCGAGCCGTTTGCGTTAATCGCCACGCGCGCCGTAAGCGTTAACGGCGACTTGCTCGAGATTCAGCATACTTCAACGCCGCGTCGTAACGAAGCGCACGCTCTTGAAAACCGCACCGCGGTGCCAGGGGCGCGGCCCTACCGTGCACTGCCGAGTTTCGGAACACAGCGGGCACGAGTACGGGAAACTAGACTGTCACGATGACGGTGCCGGTGTCAGAGCACCGGACCTCGTAGGTCTTGACGTCGCATTCGCCTTCTAGCGAGCGGCCAGTTTTCAGATCGAACTTGCGAGCGTGCAGCGGGCACACGAGGGTGCTGCCTCCGAGCAGGCCATCGGCGAGCGGGCCTTTCGCGTGGGGACACTCCGCCTGCGTCGCGTAGAGCTCGCCGGCGCGAGTGTGGAATACGGCGATTCGCTCGGCGCCCACTCTGAACGTGCGTCCTTCGCCCGGGGGGATGTCGGAAACCTGTGCTAGCGTGACTTCCATGGCGTGACCCCTTGCTCACTGCAACACGGGCAGCGTCGAAGAAAACTGGTGGGCGGTCTTGGGCCGAACGGCTTCGAGCCAAGGATCTTCGTAGGCGTCGATGGCTTTCTGGAGCTCGGCGTCCAGTGCGGCCGCGAGCCCTTCCGTGTCCTCCACCACGATCGCGCGCAGGCGCTCGATGCCGACGCGGGGCACGAACGCATAGGTGCGCTCGAGATACTTGGCGTTCTCGCGATAGTACTGGATGAACCGACCGGCGAGTCGCAGAGCGTCGGCTTCGGAGTCGACGCTGGCGAGCAGATCTCCCTTGCGCACATGAGCGCCCGCGGCGCCGCCGATGTAGATCTCCCACTTGCCCCCGTCGACCGCGACGAAGCCTATGTCTTTGGCGAGAGCTTCGGAACAATTGCGCGGGCAACCTGCCGCGGCGAGCTTGAGCTTCGCCGGTGCGTCGAGCCCCTGGAAGCGGCGCTCGACCGCTACCGAGAGGCCGACGCTGTTGCCGAGTCCGTAGCGGCAGAAATCGCTACCGACGCAGCTCTTGCAGGTGCGGTAGCGCTTGGCGTACGCAAAACCCGAGGGCATGTCGAGATCGCGCCACACGTTGGGCAAGTCGTCCTTCTTCACACCCAACAGATCGATGCGCTGCCCGCCCGTGAGCTTCACCATCGGCACCTGGTACTTCTCGGCGACATCGGCGATGCGCCGGAGCTGCTCCGGCGAGGTGATGCCTCCCGGGATTTGCGGAATCACGCTGAACGTGCCGTCCTTCTGAATGTTGGCATGCACGCGATCGTTGATGAAACGAGCGTCGCGCTCGTCGACGTACTCGTCCGCCCAGATCGTGTTGAGCAGCGACGCGAGGCCCGGCTTGCTGCCTGCGTCTTCCTTGCCGCCCGCGAGCTCTGCGAAGACCGCCGAGACCGAGCGCAGACCGAGCTGCCTCACTGCCGCCACGAGGTCGGGCTTTGCCAAGGGCACGCCCGGCACGTAGTAGTTGGCCGAAGGGTCCTCCGCGAGCTCGCCGCCGGAAGCCCACGTCACCACCTCGAGCACCTGACCCTTACAGGAACCACAACCCATGCCGGCGCGCGTGGCCGACATCACCGCAGCGAGCGAGCGCTTGCCGTTCTTGACGCACGAGGTGATGTCGCCCTTGCTGACGCCGTTGCAGTTGCACACCTGCATTTCGTCCGGCATCTCTCCGACGCTGGTCGCCGCCGACGGAGCCCCGATATCGAACAGCAGCCCCAAGCGTTCTTCTGGCAGCGGCGTGTTCTTGTCGAACGCCTGCATCAGGTAGTTGGCCTTGCTGATGTCCCCCAACAGCGTCGCCCCCGCCAAGCGACCGTTGCGAATCACGAGCTTCTTGTAGGTGCCGCGCTTGGCGTCAGTGAACTGAATCACTTCGTCGTCTTCGTCGGCGGGCTCGACGCTGCCCATGCACGCGACCTCGACACCCATGACCTTGAGCTTCGTCGCGACCTTCGAACCGTGATAGGCCGCCTGTGGGTCCTTGTCGGTGATGTGATCGGCGAGCACCTTCGCCTGCTCCCAGAGCGGCGCGACGAGTCCGTACACTCGCCCGCGGTGCTGCACGCATTCACCCACGGCGTAGATGCGAGGGTCGCTGGTTCTGAGCTGATTGTTGACCACGACGCCACGCTCGACCTTCAGACCGGCGCGGCGCGCCAGCTCCGAGTTTGCACGAATGCCCGCCGCAACCACGACCAGATCGCACTCGAGCGTGGTCTCGTCGGTGAACTCGAGCCCGGTGATCTCACGCTCACCCAAGACGCGCTGGGTGTTCTTCTTCAGGTGCGCATGGACGCCGAATTCTGCCAAGGTTTGCTGTAAAATCTGCCCGCCTTGCAGGTCGAGCTGCTGATCCATCAAGCTCGACCCGAGGTGCACCACGTGGACCTCCGCGCCGAAGCGTTGCAGCCCCCGCGCGGCTTCCAGCCCCAAGAGGCCGCCGCCGATCA
>Ga0315910_10004491_pt1 | contig 11661 bp, 6 predicted proteins | sample EdamamesoilMG_FD_204470 | JGI IMG/M metagenome (GOLD analysis project Ga0315910, IMG submission 204470) | Garden soil microbial communities collected in Santa Monica, California, United States - Edamame soil | ecosystem: Environmental > Terrestrial > Soil > Garden | place: USA: California...
CATTGAGTTGGTAAGACGCCATGTAAGCCTGGATGTTTTTGTCATGATCCGTCCACGGGGTGGTGACTTTTGCTATTCGAGTTACGAATATCACGCCATGAAGCGGGATATTTCACAGTGCCAGAAGCTCAGTGTCGATGGAGTTGTATTTGGTATTTTGAATCCGGACGGGACAATCGATAAAAAACGGTGTAAGGAACTCATTAGCATGGCCAGACCGTTGAAAGTTACCTGTCATCGTGCGTTTGATATGACCCGTGATCCTTTCGAGGCACTGGAGGACTGTATAGAAGTGGGGTTTGACCGTATTCTTACCTCGGGGCAGCGGGCGCGTGCTGTGGAAGGAGCAGACCTGATCGCTGAACTGATAAAAAAAGCCGATGGTAGAATTGCGATCATGCCTGGTTCCGGTGTTAATGAAGAAACCGTGAGGGAAATTGTTTCGAAGACAGGTACCGCGGAGATACATTGTTCAGCCGTCGCGAATGTGGAGAGTATCATGAAATTCAGAAACCCAAAAATTCAGGAAATGGGATCTGAGAAAGGTTCTTCATTTACTATTCTAACCGTTGATCCTAACCGTGTTCGCAAAATCAGGGAGTTGGCGCAATCGGTTTGAGTCTGTCAAAAACAAAAGAGGGGCCGAAGCCCCTCTATCTGAAATTAATCTACCAAATTAATTTTCCCCCTCATCCAACATATTATTGAGCCCTCGTGGCTTTAATAGGAAATGTTCCAAACTGTCCGATGCTCATTTCACCTGTCAAGGCATCTCCTGAAATGATTGATTTTACCTGAACCTGCATGGGATTACCATCACGGCCGGGTGCCTCATACTGGAAGGACAACGCATTGCCGTTAACCTCTACAACAGACAAGGGGCTCTCTTTGTTGAACCGTTTATTCAATATAGTTCCTGAATATGACTCACCATCTTTAACTATCGTGAGGGTACCTTCACCACCTTGTGGAGACTCCAGTGTATAGTTCCAGGTTCCTTCTGCTTTTACCACTGCTGTTGGGTCTGCTAACACCGCTGCTGAAGCTGCGGCTTTCTTTCCCCCCGACGGTGCAGGTGCAGAACCACCACCGGACCGTTGTGGCTGTTGGCCGCCGCCGTTTCCTCCACCACCTTCCATTCCACCACCACCATCACCACCACCATCTTTTAGATCGTCGTTCTCAATTGACTTTCTGCGCTTTGGTCTTGCATCAACACTCATCTTTCCAATCCGGTAACTGAAGTTTATGCGGAAACTCATGTTGCGCATAATGTTTAATGACTTTTGCTCAATCGTCGGAGTATTCAATTCTCCGCGGATTTTCATTTCTGGCGTGAAAAAGTTCTCTGCACCCAGGCCGATGCTTCCCTTCTTATCATTTATATCTTTTCTTATACCCAGGCTGTACATGTAAAAACTGCCTCTGTAACCCTGAAGATCAATATTGCGTCCCCGGGCGAAGCTGAAAGCCTGAATTGCCCATCCTTTCTCAAGTTTGTAACTCCCGAACAACCGGCCACTGACAACCCATCCTTCATTCTGCGTATCAATGTTGTTATCCAGAACAGTATAATAAACATCACCACCGCCGTTCAGAGAAAGCTTGCCGACATTAACATTGGCGAAAGCGCTAAGACCGTATGCATTTTCAGTACCAATGTTCTGGTAGGTAGTCAGGATCTGACCTTCTATTGGAGTAGTGGTACGTACACGTTGTATTGAACCTGTAGTATTTCGTACAAAGGATGTAAAATTGAGTGATGTTCCCTTGATGTAGGTGCTGTATCCAAGTTCATAGTTGTTGGTATATTCCGGATCCAGTTCTGGATTACCCGATGAAATGTCTATTTGATTTGAGCTTTGAATATTGGGATTCAGGAATTGAATAGAGGGTCGTTGAATTCTGCGGTTATAGGCGAGCTTAACGGTACCTGCCTTTAATTTTTTTGACAGGTTAACACTGGGAACCAATACACCATACGACGGAATTTCAATATTTTCCTCCGTTTGCGAGTAAGCCTCAATCGTAGTGTACTCATATCGCGTACCCGCTTTCAGGCTATATCCTTTACCCATGGTTAACGTGTACGACAGGTAGCCAGCCACGATGTTCTGGTCGTAGTTAAGATTGTTGGTTAGCTGCGTGTTGCCGGAGGGCACATATGTTCCGTCACCGTCATCATCCAAAAAATAAGAGTAATCGCTGAACGCCTTCCTCATAATGTCTTTACCTCCAAATTCAACCATTTGGTTGCTTCCAATGGGCGTCTGATAATCAGCCTGGATTGTGATCTCCTGGTTATAACTATCATTCAGATTTTTGTAACCTTCTAACAACTCCGCTCCGTCCACTTCGAGTGTCCTGTTTTCAAAATCATTGTTGCGATTGTTTTTGCTATACAAGGCGAGCAAGCTGAACTCACGCTGAGGCTTGTCGTACAGTCGTGTATAAGTCAAATTTACGTCAACAGAATTATTTAGATCATTCGTATAGGAATTTCGGAGGTTGCTGGTCGATAATATATCATTCGTATACAATTGCGTGAGGAGATCATCCTGATAACTCTTTCCACTACGGGTACCGAAACGAACTGAGGCTGCCAGCGAATTCTTCTTGTCAATATCGTAATCCCAACCTAAGGTATAATGTCCGAACATGCGTTGACTGCGGGTATCTGCGCTTTGAAGATTGAGTGTTTCATTATTTCCATCTTTGGTCAGCTGGCTGTTGTCGAAACTCCCGTTAATATTGTACATCGCCCGGCCCCAGCCACCCAGTGAGAAGCCCATCTTACCGCTACGAAGGTTACCATTAAGACCGAGATTAGATCCCCGCAATCCTACACCGGCATCAATATTCAGTGTAGCTCCCTGAATGTTGTTCTTCTTTGTATTGATGTTGATGATTCCTCCGGTCCCTTCAGCATCGTACTTAGCAGACGGAGAGGTGATCACCTCGACACTCTTTATCTGGTCCGCCGGAATCTGCTTCAACGCATCTGCTATGCTACTAGCCATGATGGTGGAGGGCTTGTTATTAATCAGTACCGTAACATTCTGGCTTCCGCGCAAGGACACATTTCCATCCAGGTCAACGGAAAGCATCGGTACTCTTTTTAATACGTCGGTGGCATCACCTCCACGGGTTGTCTCATCATTTTCGGCATTGTAAATAGTGCGGTCAACCCGTTCTTCAATAAGAACCTTTTCTCCTTCCACCACTACTTCACTTAGTACCTTGGCACTTGTACCAAGCTTCACGATCCCGAGGCTGACATCCCCTTTCTTGTCAACTGTTACATTTTCGAGATTCTGTGTTTCATAACCAATAAAGGAGATAGAAACAGTATATGTCCCCTCAGCAACTTTAACAATTGTGAATTTCCCCTTATCATCACAGACAGATCCGTCAACAGGCTTACCGGTTTGAGGATCTAGTAGCGCCACGTTGGCAAACTCGACGGGTTGGTTACTTTCAGCATCGATTACAGCGCCTGAAATTTTGCCCTGGCCTTTTTGAACAGTTGTCTCTTGCGCAAAAGCAAAAGTTGTAAGAGTTACAAGAAAGAGGAGCGTAATTAACTTTTTCATTGGTATTGGGTTGTCTCTACGGTTGATACACAAGCACACAAGGCTTTGTGTATTTAACTGCAAAGGAAGCGGTTTTGTTAGCGAAACGGGTAGTTATTATACCAGCGGGCCAATTGGATCGACCATCACGTCAACTTCTCGACCGAACCCAAAGGTATAGTGAATGCACCGGATCCGTCGATCATATTTTGCGAACGGCAGAAAAGTCATTAGAACGTCGTTTAGATTATTTTGGAAGGGCTACCTTTAATACTCAATTCAATTCTCAAGTCATGCCATCGTACTTTCATCGTAACCGTGTTGTTTTTTTACACCTTTCGTTCTGGTGCGTTTACGTGTCTTTCTTTTTATATCAGATAAGTGCATACCGGCGGGGGAGGGAACTTGATTGGGAACGGGTGCTAACGATTGCATCTTTTCAGGTAGTGTTCGCGGTTATCATTTCCTACCTGAACTATTTCCTGTTCCTGCCCCGTTTTTTAAAAAGAAAGAATGTCTGGTTGTATCTGGTTGAGTTTGCCGTTCCATTTGCCTTGATCATGTATATCCGGATAATGCTGGAAAGATATTGGATTGACGGCTTTTCCGGTGAGGAAGAGTACTTGTACCGGACCCGGTTTATTGTGCAGGTCATTACGACCAATTTGTTTATCGTCATTTTTGTGGCGATGCTCCGCTTTGCTGTCGAATGGCTGGAGTTTGAAAGGAAGAAGAAAGAAGTAGAAAATGAGAAACTTACCGCAGAGCTCTATTTTCTTAAAGCACAGATCAATCCGCATTTTCTGTTTAACACACTCAACAACCTTTATTACCTCGCCTACAGTAAATCAGAAAACACAACGGAGGTTATTGCCAAGCTGTCGCAAATGATGCGATATATGATTTATGACTCAAACCATCCGAAAGTGTTACTAAGCAAAGAAATCGAATACATGCACAACTACATCAGTCTGGAAAGGCTGAGGTTGAATAACCAGATTCCCATCAAGTTTGATATTACAGGCAACACGGAGAATGTGTGGATTTCTCCCCTGATTTTTATAACTTTTCTGGAGAATGCATTCAAACACGGAGTAAGCACTAGTAATCCGAAGGCCTGGGTTAGCATTTCCATAGAATTGCGGGATAAAGAATGTATATATATAGTGGAGAACAGCAAAACCACAGAGCAGAAAGATGGTTTAGTAAAAACAGGCATAGGTCTGCAGAATGTTCAGCGCAGGCTGGAATTGAGTTACCCGGGCCAATATACATTATCGACAAAAGAGACACCTGAAAAATATACTATTCAACTGAATTTACAGCTCGAGTGAAACTGAATTGTGTTATTGTGGAGGATGAGCCGCTGGCTCGTAATCTCATGGTCGATTACGTGAGCAAGGTTCCGACACTTAACCTCGTAGCGGCATGTTCCAACCCACTCGATGTCATCGACGTATTGCGCAACAACCCTGTCGATATACTATTTCTGGATGTACAAATGCCCGAAATTACCGGCATATCACTGCTCAAAGTATTACAAAAAAGACCGCTGGTAATTCTGACTACCGCCTATTCGGAATATGCACTGGAGGGATATGAACTGGATGTCGCAGACTATTTGTTAAAACCAATAACCTTCGAGCGTTTTCTCAAGGCAATTGATCGGGTAACCCAACGGTTGGAGGGCAGGGCGGCTCCGGCTCAACAGGAAAAAACTGAGAAGGTTCCTCCGGATTCCGGAAAACCTTTTGTGTTTGTAAAGGATGGAACCAAGTTGGTGAAAATAATGCTGGATGATATCCTGTATGTTGAAGGACTCAAGGATTATGTTACGATACATACAAAAACTCAAAAGGTAGTATCCTTGCAACGGCTAAAGACGCTGGAGGATCAACTGCCGCCCGACAAGTTCATCCGTATTCATAACTCTTTTATTGTAGCGCTGAATGCAATCGATGTCATTCATAAAGGCGACGTTCAAATCCGCGATGTTATGCTTCCGGTTGGAGAAACGTACAAGAAATCCTTCCGGGAGTTTATAGACCGGAATCGAATGCAATAGGAGATGCGAAAAAGAAAAAGCCCCGACGAGTCGGAGCTTATTTCAGTGGAGCATATCGGAGTCGAACCGATGACCTTCACACTGCCAGCGTGACGCTCTAGCCAGCTGAGCTAATGCCCCTTAGAGGGAGGCAAATATAATTGAGTTCTCTTAATTGTCAACGAATTCAAAAAAAGGTAATACCCTTGAGTATATGTGCTGAGTGGATTAAGGAAGAAAGATGAAGCTTAAAAATCAAGAATTGTGGACCATATCGGAGTCTCGAACCCCTGCCTGCCGGCAAGCAGGGATGACCTTCACACTGCCAGCGTGACGCTCTAGCCACCCCGATTGCTATCGGGGTAATGCCCCTTTAAGGGAGGCAAATATAATTGAGTTCTTTTGATTGTCAAGGTGACTTTTCCTAGCCTTTATTTCGCCTGTTTGAAAGCATACGCTATAATCTTCTGCATTTTCAGGAATACACGTACAGTGCTGTACGGACATTGGATTTGTCAAAAGTTTTTCCATTAAAATAGCGTACCTTCGCACCCTAATTAACAATTTTTAATGAAATCTTTTGAATCCCTGGGCCTGTCCAGGGGACTGGTTGAGTCGGTACTCCAAATCGGCTTTGAAATACCCACTCCCATACAGGAAAAAGCCATTCCTGTTTTACTGAAAGGAAACCGCGATTTTGTAGGACTTGCCCAAACCGGTACCGGAAAAACAGCCGCTTTCGGGTTGCCATTGCTCGAACTGGTAGACGATAACAGCCGTAATACGCAAGCCCTCGTACTTGCACCTACCCGTGAACTGGGCCTGCAGATTACGAGTGATCTCGAAAATTTTTCAGAGAAGTTCAAGAAGTTCAATATCGTAGCTGTCTACGGCGGATCAAGCATCAGTGAGCAGATCAGAAAAGTAAAAAAGGGTGCCCAGATTATCGTGGCTACTCCCGGACGATTGATTGACCTGATCGATCGGAAAGCAATTAACCTTAGCACTGTACAGTATGTCGTGTTGGACGAGGCAGACGAAATGCTAAATATGGGTTTTAAGGAAGACCTGGACAAGATACTTTCCTTTACACCTGAGGAAAAAAATACATGGCTCTTTTCAGCTACCATGCCCCGGGAAGTGAAGTCGATCATGAAAAACTACATGAGCGATCCGTTTGAACTTACCGTAGGAGAGCAGAATGTCGGAAACGTTAACATAGAGCATACCTACGTGTTGGTGCAGGAAAAAGACAAGTATCCTGCATTAAAACGGATACTGGATTATAATCCGGAGATTTTCGGATTGATCTTCTGCCGCACACGGATCGATACGCAACGCATCGCGGAGATGTTAATGAAGGATGGCTACAATGCCGACGCATTACACGGTGATCTTACGCAGCAGCAGCGCGACCGCGTTATGATGAAGTTCCGGCAGCGTTCTTTACAGATACTGGTTGCAACTGACGTTGCAGCACGCGGAATTGATGTGGAAGATATCACACATGTTATTCACATGAATATTCCTGATGAAATGGAGTTCTATACGCACCGTAGCGGACGGACAGCACGGGCAGGAAAGAAAGGCATTTCTATCGCCATGATCTCCAAGCGGGAATTGGGCAGAGTTCGCCAACTTGAAAAAACCTTAAAGTCAAGTTTCAAACGGATGACGGTTCCGACAGGTCCCGAAGTTTGCCAGAAACAATTATTGGCACTCATGCATAAAGTGCGTGAAGTGAAAGTAAATGAAGCGGAGATCGGTGAATTTTTACCGGCCGTGTACGAGGAATTAAAAGATGTGACCAAACCTGAGTTGATCAAACGGTTTGCTTCCATCGAGTTTAATCGCTTCCTGGATTATTACCGTAATGCACCGGATCTCAATCAGGATGAAAGGAGAAGTATTGGAAGCAGCGGCGACAGCGATCGTGGCTCCATATCAGGATCCCGTTTTTTTATCAATCTGGGCAAAATGGATGGCCTCGAAAAAGGAGATCTGTTAGCATTTATTGATGAGGCTTGTGGCGTTGACGGCAGAAACATCGGACGTATTGAATTGAAAGGTGCGTACTCCTTCTTTGAAGTGGAGAAGGAAAAAGTGGATGCTATTCTTAGTGGATTTAAGGGCGTTGACTACAAAGGCCGCCAGGTTCGTGTTGAGATTACGGATAGCAGGGGTCCCAGTTCAAGGCCCGAATCTTCCGGAAGAGATTTCAAACGAGGAAAGTCCACGGCTGGCAGTTTCGCCAAGAAACCCAGATTTGCTGATCACAAACGAAAGCGTTATTAGCCACTTGTTGACCTATAATATATAGAGCTGTCTTTCCGGACAGCTTTTTTTTGTCTTACCGGATACAGAACCCTCAAGCCGACCAAAAACCGGGATTCTGCTGCTTTTAGCCAGATGCTACGTGCCCGACGGTTTATAACAAGACCGTATACGGTTCAATTTGGCCGTTCACACTTTAAACGAAAGTCGAAGTAAGGGTTTAAAGCAAAAAAGAAGTCTCTTTTATGAGGATACCTGGCAAACATCATCCAACTTCGGGGTATGGCTGCCCGGATAAGAAGTTAAGAACGGGTCTCAGGATTAATTTAACCTTTATAATAATATGAAAAGCTCAAGGAGAAAATTCATCAAACAATCTGCAGTGGCAACGGCTGGCGCCTATTTGGGAGCCATGGGTTTTAGTGCGACAAGCTATGGAAATATCATTGGCGCTAATGATCGTGTCCGTGTTGGCGTTGTTGGATTTTCTGATCGGTTCAGAGGTTCACTGTTACCTTGTTTTGTTGGGCATCATAAGAAAATGAACTTCGACATTGTGGGTGTTTCCGACATCTGGAAATTAAGACGGGAAGCTGGCCAGGCGCAGCTCAAGGAAAAGATGGGACATGATATTAAAACGTTTCGGAATAATGATGAATTGTATGATTCCAAAGAAGTCGATGCCGTGATTATCAGTACGGCCGACTTTCAACACGCACTTCATGGAATCGAGGCGGTTAAAGGAAACTGTGATGCCTACATTGAAAAACCATTTGCAGAAACCATGGCCGACAACCGTGCTGCATTGAAAGCTATAAAGGACTCGAAGAAGATCATACAGATTGGGTCACAACGAAGAAGCGGTACCAACTACCATGAAGCCGCACGTTTTATAAAGGATGGAAAATTTGGTGATATCACCATGGTACAGCTAACCTGGAATGTGAACCAGCCCGGCCGTTGGAGGAGACTAAAAGATGTGGAAAGTATGAAGGAGGCGGATACGGATTGGAAACGTTATCTGATGAACCGGCCGTTCGAACCATTTAGTGCGCGTAAGCATCTTGAATTCCGGTTGTTCTGGCCCTATTCTTCAGGACTTCCTGGCCAGTGGATGAGTCACCAGATTGATACCGTACACTGGTTTTCCGGATTAAAACATCCACGCAGCGTGGTGGCGAATGGTGGAATCTATGCCTGGAAGGACGGACGCGAGAATTGGGATACCATGACCGCCGTATTCGATTATGGACCAGAGGCCGATCCGAAAAGTGGCTTCCAGGTAACCTTCGCTTCGCGCATGCACAACGGTGAAGATCAGCCAACGGAACTTTATTATTCAAAAGGCGGAGAACTGAACCTGGATACTAACATGGTATCTTCCTTCGGTGGACTGTCTGAGCGTCATGCGAAAGCCATGAACATGCAGGCAAGTCTGTTGCCTCAGATGAACCTGAAGAAAGTTGATGAAAAAGTGGAAACAGGTGCAAACACGGGAGGCGATGTATTAACCTCCAATCATATGTTGAACTGGATGGAGTGTGTACGAAGCCGCAAGGAAACAAATGCTCCTGCAGAAGCCGGCTATTCACACGCCATAGCGGTTATTATGGCTAACGCGGCAGCAAGAACAGGAACAAAAGTAACCTTCGACGAAGCCAGCCAGGAAGTGATGGCCGGTGACAAAGCGTTTAACATATAGATAAGTACACCCTATCAGATATGAGAAAGACAGGCTTCACATTTTGCCTCGTATGCATTTTTGTCTTCTCGCTAAACTATTCAACCCTGGCTCAGAAAGGATTTACCCTGGTTGATAGTCCTGCGAATAAAAAAGTGGAGGTTCGTTATGATGGGAAACTCCTCACCGCCTATTGTTATTTTGACAGTACGGAAAAGCCTGTACTTTATCCCTTGAAGACGCTGTCTGGTGTAACCATAACGAGAGGATATCCGGTTGCACCCCGACCTGGAGAGCGAACGGATCATCCGCATCATCTTGGACTTTGGATGAACTATGAAAGCGTTAACGGCCTGGATTTCTGGAATAACAGTACGGCTATTGCTCCGGAGAGAAAACCAAAGTACGGCTCCATCCGACATCAGAAGGTGTTGTCGTCGTCCGGAAAAAAAGAAGAAGCATCGTTAAAGACAACGAGTCACTGGGTAAACCAGCAGGGTGATGTGTTGCTGGAAGAGACCACACTATTTGTGTTTCGTAAGAAGGACAATAATTTCATTATTGACAGGGTAAGTACGCTGGAAGCAAAAGCACCTGAAGTTCTTTTTAAAGATGTAAAGGATGGCATGCTGGCGATACGGGTTGCCAGGCAACTGGAGATGCCGTCGAAAGAAGGAGGTAAATTCGTTGATGCCCACGGCGAAATCACAGAGGTACCGCCGATGGATAATGCCCAGATAAGTGGGATGTACATTAATGAAGAAGGTGTTAAAGGAGATGACGCCTGGGGAAAGCGTTCCCGTTGGGCGTGCCTCAATGGAAAGATCGGTGCAGAGACCGTCTCCATCGCAATCATCGATCACCCTAAGAACCCGGGATACCCAACCTACTGGCATGCCCGTGGATATGGACTGTTTGCCGCAAACCCACTGGGACAAAAGGCATTCAGTGGTGGCAAGGAAGAACTTAATCTCTCCCTGAAACAGGGCGAAAAGGCAACTTTTCGTTACAGGATCATTATTCATTCAGGCGATATATTACAAGGAAATCAGATCGCCGAACAGGCGGCAGCCTTTGCAAAACTGACCTACTAGCCATTTTGGCGATATCCATTCCGGTGGTCAGTTCATGACCCCATTCGCGGTATTTATTGTCATTTTTACACTTTTTTCGCCATCAGATCAAAATTTTGCGCAAAAAGCCTCCTGGCTTGTCAGGTACAACGATTGTTCTTTCGTCTTATCATATGATAAACCGCAAAACCTATGATTAAAAACTTTACGCTATCAGGGTTATCCATGCTATGGATACTACTCATCTGTTCTCCGTTACTTGCCGCACATACTCCTTCAACACCTTTATTTTTCCAGTCAGATGTTATCCGTGGGAAGATCGTTGATGAAGCTGGCGCAGGATTACCGGGTGTAAACGTCATTATTAAGGGGACCTCGACAGGTACGACTTCCGATGCAAACGGAACGTATGTGCTGAACCTGCCCGACAATTCTACAGGAGCTTCATTAGTGTTTTCCTTCATCGGCTACTCTACCCAGGAGCAGCCAATTAATGGCAGAACCACTATTGACGTTACGCTGGCATCCGATGTTACTTCGCTTAGCGAAATTATCGTTGTAGGTTATGGTACACAGGAAAAACGAGATGTCACGGCAGCTATTTCACAGGTTTCTGGCGAGGCAATTGCCAAAATACCCACCAGCAATGCGATGGATGCCATGAAAGGGCAAGTTGCCGGTGTTGATGTCTTGCAAAGTTCCGGTAGACCTGGTGCCGCTCCTACTATTACGATCCGGGGAAGGAGATCCCTTACCGCATCGAATGATCCGCTTTTTGTCGTGGATGGTATCCCAATGACTGCTGGTACCTCTACGATTGCAGATTTTAACACAGGTGACATTGAATCCATGGAAGTTCTTAAGGATGCAGCATCACAAGCTGTTTATGGTTCAAGAGGTTCCAACGGTGTCATTCTGATAACTACAAAACGCGCAAAGCCCGGAACGACCAAAGTCGATTTTTCTACTTCATATGGTGTATCAGAGGCTTTCAAAACCATCCCGATGATGAACGGA